>JYMV01052841.1_pt1 | contig 20509 bp, 15 predicted proteins | sample 338911 | NCBI WGS metagenome assembly JYMV01 (sample SAMN03354496, study PRJNA234377) | hydrothermal vent metagenome | biome: Deep sea; feature: Hydrothermal plumes at the Eastern Lau Spreading Center, Western Pacific Ocean; material: Seawater | place: Tonga | collected 2009 | depth 2000 m m
TTTGCCGGAAAAAGTGCAGATCTTTTCAGTTCGCCTCGATTCTCTCCATGATGCTTTCCAAACCGCATCCACTGGCAGTCGTCTGCCGCTGATGGTGGAGACAGTGGTGCTGAGGAAAAGTCCGGATTGGGAGGTTACAATCAAAATTGCTGGGAGTGAGGAGGTGCGAAAAACTGTAGAGGATGCGATTCCAGGAGATATTTCTTGGGGCAGGGAAGTTAATTATTCGGAGAATTCAGACAGTCTATATGACATTAATATTTCAGTACCGAAGTCTTATCTAAAGTCATTCTTTAAGTCAGTTGGTGATTTGGATGGACTGTCGCTCTGGTCTTTACCTGAAGTGGGGATTTGCCGTCTCAACCTCAAAGACGCGGGACAGCTGCAGCAGATCACGACCTGCGTGGAATCCGGCGGCGGTTTTATGGAAGTGGAACGAAAGCCCGAAGGATCTGATATTCCCCGCTGGCCAATCGCTCCGCACGGGCTAAACTGGATGCGTCAGATAAAGTCGGCTTTTGATCCTCACGGAATTTTTGCTCCGGGTATTCTGGGAGAAGGACTGTAATGTCGGTACAAACCGAAATTCAGTCAGCGTTCGAGGACAAAAACAAGGACCTCCTTCAGGAGTGCATCCATTGCGGATTCTGCCTGCCGGCCTGTCCGACGTACACTCTCAACGGCAATGAAGCCGACTCTCCCCGGGGACGCCTCTATCTCATGGAAGCATTTTCTCAAGGCAAGCTGGATGCGACTGAATCACTCCACCGCCATCTAGATCTCTGTCTCGTCTGCCGGGCTTGTGAGACCGCCTGCCCGTCAGGAGTACAGTTTGGATCTCTCATGGAGTCTGCCCGGGAAGCATTGCTGCCGACGAAACAAAAGCGGCATCCTGCGCTGAAAATCCTCGAGAAAGCAGTCACTTCACACACGCGCCTGTCCAGTCTGATGAAAGTCGGTCGGGTTTACCAAAAGTCTGGACTTCACTGGCTCACCACACACACATTCCTTCGGTATCTGGTTCCTATTGCCATGCGCTACGGTAACGAATCACTATCACCGATCCCCAATAAGAGATTCGGGAAGGAAGAGACACAAATCTTCCCCGCTCGCAGCAAAAAACTCGGAGCCGTCACTCTCTTCACCGGATGCCTCATGGATCACCTCTTTTCTCATGTCCATGAAGCCACCGTTCGAATCCTCACCTGGAACGGCTACGAGGTAGTCGTCCCGGGAAAGCAGACGTGCTGCGGCGCTCTCCACGCTCACTCGGGAGATATTGCCACCGCTGACATATTAGCTCAGGATCAGTTTCAGCTTCTTGGTGAGACAGAACCAGACGCCATCATCGTCAATGCCGCCGGCTGTGGCGCACGGTTAAAGGATTACGGCCGTTTCGCTGCCGGAGATGGACAAACTCTCACCTCAGCCCCTAAAGTACGGGATCTGACCGAATTTCTCGCTGCCATTGAACTTCGGCCGCCGGAAGGAAAGCTGGAGATGCGCGTGGTCTACGACGAACCGTGCCATCTGCTCCACGCCCAGGGAATCTCCGCCGAGCCGCGACAGCTCATATCAGCTATTCCAGGAATCACACTCCTGCCGCTGCAGGAGTCGGACTTTTGCTGTGGTAGCGCCGGCAGCTATAGTCTGACGGAAAGCGAAACATCGCTGGCTATCCTGGAGCGCAAAATGGAGCATATATCCGCAGCGGGAGCGGATGCCATCATCACCGCCAATCCCGGCTGTCAGATCCAGCTCGCGTGGGGAGTGATGCGGAATCGGATGGAGTTGGAAGTCCTCCACATTGCGGAGTTGCTGGACAAGGCTTATGGAATGAGCTCAGGTTATTCTGCCTTGTGACTCAAATTTCCTAAATAGAATTACTTCTTGATTTTCTTTCATAAGGGAATTATTTTCAGAAGTTACCATTTCCCTTTCGCTTTTTTCGAGGGCAAGGTAGCAATAGACAGGAGGGTAATTATGAGAAAGCTATTTGTAGTCATCGGGGTATTCTTATTTATTAGCTGTGAAGAAGATGAGGCATTTGTATTTAATGAAGAACGATTGGAGTGTTTGATCATATATACAAATATAGATGGTGATGAAATCAATTACAGTTGGGATGGTGTGGCTAAAACATGGTCAACCGATGAATACGATTATTACAGAACTTATAATGACTGGGGTCGCACAACGTACCAGTCAACAATATCAAAGGATTCATCTGATATTTGGGAATTATGGATAGAACATTTAGATGAATGGCGCGTTTCCAAACAAACCATCAATGATAATGGAGACACAAGTATTGCCGTGCATGAATGGATTGGTTTAATTGAAACATATGACGATTGGTCTACAACGAATCATGTGATAAGATCGTATAATGAATTTGGTTATATTTTATCAAGTATGGTTTATGATAACAATGGTGATTTTCTTGACGGCTTCGAATACGTAAGGGAAGATGACTGGCGAATTGTTTTAGAAAAAAGTTATACAAGTGAAAACGAATTTGATGAAATTATTCATCATTGGAATGACAATGTTGAAACTTGGGATGACGGTTATTCTGAATATGAAAAAGAATACAACGATAATAGGAAATATGAAAAGATCACAACCACTAATAAAGAAACAGGGGAGGTATCTGTAAGAACCTTCGAATGGGATTGTTCAATATTTGAGGCAATTCCCGCCTTTACTTTCGGAAGTTATTAATGTAGCTCAGCTATACTTGTTTTCCATGGGGAACCTTGTGCCATTTGCCATCGTCCCCTTTCTTCACCGCCACAAAGGTAAAGCACGCTTTGCAGACAGGACGGGATAGACCAGATTCATCTTCAGCTGTCGCTTTGATATCCACAGTAAATGAGGTCGTTCCCGCTGAACCGATAGTAGCCACAAAGTTCACCCACTCCCCGCCGTAAATAGGTTCCGAGAAGACCATCTTGTCTATAGCTTTGGTAACAGCTCCGGCCGCGTCCGATCCTCGTAAAAAACGGCGGGCTGCCTTACCTGCTGAGATATCCATCCACGAAACCATCTTGCCGCCAAAGAGTGTTCCGAGATTATTAAGATCGTTGGGCATGACTAGCTGACTGTAGCGGGCGGTCACTTTTTCCATGATTTTCTGCCTCCATCCTCGAGGAAATTATGACAATAAAAGAAGAGTCCCGCCAAATTTACCCTCGAGAAAGCTTGTTTTCTCTGAAGAGCACGCCTAGGTGACGGGACTCACTGGATAGTTTACACCCCCAAGATTGAATTTGTCAACATTCTTTTTTTACTAAATAAAAAGGGTCAGTTACCCGACCCTTCCATATTCATTTTGAAATAATTCTAATTTAGATTGACTTAGCTTTTTTGTTAACACAACACGCTTTAAGCTTACTGCAGCTCTTTTTCAACGCTGCTTTATTCTTAGAATCGCTAGCGTCGGAAGCGGCTTTACCAGAAGATCCTGCGGACATTTCGTCTGCAGAAAAGCCAATCTTGGTGATGGCTGTCCGAATGTCATTAAGCTTTAAAACATCACTATCAAAAGTAATGTTTGCTAAGCTCGTCTTCAGATCAACAACTGCTTTGTCCACGCCATCCATTTTCATCAATTCAGATTGAATACGATCTACACAGTTACCGCACCTCATTCCGGTCACCTTGATTACTGCAGATTCTGCCTGAACAGGTTGTGAGACAACGCCGAAAATCAGAAATAGTGCTAAACCCAAAACAGCTACAAAAGATAGCTTTTTCATTTTGAACCTCCGTTGATTAACTCAAAATTAAGTTGCCTACAGAAATAAGGCAAGTTTAAATCATGCCAAAAACCTATCACACCAGAGAGGCTGACTCCGGAGCATCTGATTGAATAAACAGTGAGAAAATGAGGAAGGAATCTTTTAAAATAACGCTAGTTTATTAAACCCTATTTTGCCAAGAATTCCCTAGCCATCCGCTCTCCTTCTGAAATATCTACTTTCCTTAAAAGATACCAGCCGATTGCAAATAGAATCAGGATAGAGAGGATTCCTAATCGTGCGTTACCGGTGAGAAGTGTAACCGAACCCATAAGCATGGGGCCCAGGACAGCGGCAAATTTACCCAGCATGTTGAAGAAGCCAAAGAACTCCGCCGCTTTCTCTGCCGGAATTAATCGAGTGTACAAACTACGGCTCAACGCCTGGATACCGCCCTGGAAAAGCCCCACTAAAATTGCCAGAACAAAGAAATGCTGTTCGGTCTGCATAAAGTAGCCTAGCAGAGTGATGAAGCAATATGCCATTATCGCTATTTCTATGGCTCTCTTCGTCCCAATCCGAGAGGCAATCCAGTTGTAAATCAGCGCTGCGGGGAAAGCGACAAACTGGACTATCAAAAGAGCCGTAATCAGTGCGCTTTCCTCAAAATTCAGTGACATCCCGTAATCCACCGCCATTTTAACGATAGTATCTACTCCGTCGATGTAGAACCAGTACGCCAGTAGGAAGAGCCCTACAACTTTCAGATGACGAATATCCCTGAGAGTATCCCGGAGCTGCTTCCAACCGAGGGTGACAGCCTTTGATAGTGGAACCCGGTCATAAATCTGAGGTTCGCGTACAAAGAGCATTACCGGGATGGAGAACAGAGCCCACCAGATGGCGACTGAAACGAACGACAATTTGATAGCTGCAGCACTATCACTGAGTCCAAATGTCTCAGGAAACTTGAACATTAAGACGTTCAATAGAAAGAGCAGTCCACCGCCGATATAGCCGAGAGCATATCCCAGGGAAGAAGCGTAGTTCACCTTGGACTCATCTGCGATACTTGGCAGCAGTGAGTCGTAGAAAATATTGCCACCGGAAAAACCGACAGAAGCAGCCACATAGAAAATCACGGCCATCTGCCAATATCCTTGAGCAACAAACCAAAGCCCGCTGGTCATGATTATTCCAAAAAAGGCAAAGGTGAACAAAAACTTCTTCTTAGCAGATCCACGGTCGGCTATGGCCCCCAGAAATGGCGCCAGGGCTGCAACGATGATTGAGGCGAGAGAATTAGCCAGTCCCAGATAAAAAGTGCTCTCCTCGGGATTGCCGGGATCTGCCCAATATGCCTTGAAGAAGAGTGGGAAAAATCCTGCCATAACGGTGGTAGCGAATGCGGAATTCGCCCAGTCGTACATAGACCAGCTCCAGATGGATTTGCGGGAGTTAATCACACTGTTTTTCCAGTCTTCATATCCAGATCAATTCTGCTCAATAGAGAAAGAACTTCTCCCTGAATTGACTGAACCGAATAACGTCATGAGTCCACGTGGCTGGCAGCTTCGCTGGATCCCGATGCTGAGCCAGGAAGATCCGCAGATAGTCGTGACCATAGAGCTTATCAATATAATAGCTTCCCGTCCAACGAAAATGGCTAGGGTAGTTCCCCGATACGATGGATAAGATAGTCGCTGCCGTTCGCAGCGGATCGAATGTTTGCCAATCGGTGATAGTCATGCGAATCCCGTCGCACTCCTCGCCTCGGTAGATGGGCGAAGGCAAATACGCATTGAGGGAATCTGGTGTAAACTTTCCTGTCTCAAATTGTATTCCCGGGAGTCGTGACTTCTCCAAAAGACCCAGGACTGTGGATCCCGAAAACCACGGCGCTCCCACGAGAAAGTACGGCTGATCGGTGCCGATGCCTACGGAGATGTTCGTTCCGTTAAAAAGCGCCATCCCTTCGTACGCTCGTAATGTCTCCAAATCAGGTACGTCAGGCGTTGGTGGCATCCACTTAAGTTCAGTTTCTGCAAAAGGGGTTCCTCTCTCCCACCCGATGATTGGAATTATCGTCAACTTCACCCGCTCCGATTGACGTGCCCAACCGGTCTCATTAATCATGAGAGCATATTCTCCTACTGTGAGTCCATGCCGGATCGGGACGAGATGATAGCCCACAAATGATTGATGCTTCGGCCGTACCATGGGACCGTTGATCTTGACGCCGCCCAGTGGATTGGGACGATCCAGTACCATGACGGGAATTTCGGCGATTGCACCAGCTTCCATCATTTTCGTAACGGTAGTAATGTAGCTGAAATAGCGCAAGCCGGGATCCTGGATATCAATCAGGATCAGATCGACGCCATAAAGATCGAGAATGTCCGGACGAAATCTACGCCCCCAGAGATGCTTAATCTGGGCGTTGAATCTTGGATCTCTATCATCTAACGGTAAACTGACCAAATCGTCTGACAGCGAAAACATTCCATGCTCCGGCGTGTAAATGATTTTTACGGATATGCTGTCCTGGTATTGTGCGAGTAAATCAAGCAGATGGACTCCCTTTCGACTCACGGAGGTGTGATTCGTCAGCACTACGAGAGTTTTTCCGTAAAGAGGTTGAAACGAAAGTTCATCGAGTACATCTAACCCGGTGAGAACCTGCTGAATAAAGCCGGTTTCCGGTAAAGGAAAGACTTCAGAATATTCATATTCTTGAGAAAATGAAACTGTACTTACGGATAGTATAGCAATTGTTACAGTGATGACCTTAAGTTTCACTTGATATCCTCATCTCTTCGAATCCCTTAGAAGCGATTACCATGGTTGTCAGACCAATGATCGTAAAAAGAGGCCATGCCACCGATGTAAATTTGACGACTCCAACCATGGCAAGCAGTGCCACTGTAAAACCGAATGTAACGCTATGCCGGTGAATATTCGGCGCTTTACGCCCGAGATAGAAGAAACCGAGCAAGCCGCCGTATGTAAACGAGGCAATGGACAGTCCCACTTCCACCAGCGGCGTCTCTTTCGATGTGAACAGCATAGCGCCGCCAACCAACACGACTGCCCAAAAGATAGACAGCATCCGAGACGTCCTCAAATTGTATCTGTCCGGCCGACTCCCTTTGATCCAATCGGTCATGGTGGACGAAGCCAAAGCGTTTATGGAAGAGCTTAGTGTGGACATAGCGGCAGAAAAAATCCCGGCGACGATAAAACCGGTCAATCCCGCTGGAAGGTGCTCAATGATGAATGTGGAAAAAACCTCGTCAGCTTTCATTGAACGACCTTCGAAGAAGATCCAAATCCCAACTCCAAGTATGAGGAAAATTCCAAACTGGAAAAACGCCAGAATACCACTTCCCACCAGCGCTTTCTGAGCACCCTTGATTCCGCGACAGGAGAGGAGCCGCTGGACCATGAGGTGATCCGTTCCGTGAGAAGCCATGGAGAGAAACATCCCGCCAATGACTGCCGTCAGGAACTGGTACGGATACTCGATGATTCCGGTAAATCCTCCATCAAAATTAAAGTGAAACATCGTCAGCTTTCCACTTTCAGCCGCCGAAGTGAAAATTGCCGGCCATCCGCCGCTTACCAGTCCGTCCAAAACCACGAATACAGCACCTGCACCCAGCAGGTAAATCCCAAACTGAATGGTATCGGCCCAGATGACGGAGCGGATTCCTCCGATAAGTGTATAGATCAGCGTAAAGAGTCCGATGATAGCGATAGAAACCGGGTACGACCAGCCCGTGATAAGCGACAGGGGAATCGCCGTCATGAAAAGGCGGACACCGTCAGCGAGGATTCGAGTACCGAGGAACACCAGTGAGGCAAACCGCTGCACAAATGATCCCCACCTGTTCCCTATAAATTCGTAGGTGGACTCAATCCCCTCGTGGAAGTACGTAGGCAGCAGTGCTTGAGCAATCACCCATCGACCGATGATATACCCGAAGGCAAGCTGAAGGAATCCGAGATCGGAATTGTACGCCACTCCCGGAATTGAGAGAAACGTCAAAACGGATGTCTCCGTAGCGACGACAGAGAACATGACCATCCACCATGGTAAATTTCGGTCACCGAGAAAGAAACCGGAAGCCGATGTCTGCCTTCTGCCGGCCCACGCTGAGACAGTGACGACCAGAATTAGATAGGCGAAAAGGACAATAAAATCTATTTGCTGCAAACTATCCTCTAATTATCCTGAAGAAGAATCTGCATGACGCCATTCTGAAATGCCCGGCGGACTTCTCTCATCTCAGCTTTCTTTCCTCGCGATGGATAGACATGGTTTGTCAGCAGAATCACGGCAATCTTGCGCTTAGGGTCAATCCACATAGACGTCCCGGTGAAGCCGGTGTGCCCGTAGCTGCCGGGCGAAAAAAAGTCACCGGCCAAACTCCCCTCTTCCGACGGAGTATCCCACCCCAGTGCCCGCTCGCTTCCGGGCGACATCTCCTGGCGGGTAGTGAAATTCTCGATGGTGGATCGCTTGAAGTAACGGCGTCCGCCGTAAAATCCTCTGTTTATCATCATCTGTGCATAGTGGACCAAATCGGTAGCCGTGGAAAAGAGTCCAGCGTGCCCGGCGACGCCTCCCAACTGCCACGCCCGTTCATCGTGTACGATTCCGTGAACGAGACCGCGCTGGTATCGCTCATCAATTTCCGTAGGAGCAATCCTCGATAGGACAGTAGAATCGGGATTGAACATTGTGTTGGTCATTCCCAGCGGACGAAAAACAGTACTCTCCGCCAGATCTTCCAGAGCTCGCCCAGATACCTTCTCCATTATATTTCCCAGCAAGATGGGTCCGAAGTCGCTATAGATGAAAGTATCGCCGGGAACGGCAACCAGCGGCCTCTCAATAATACTTGCCACAATCTCCCCACCGGTAGTTCCCAGAGGAAATTCATCGTACCCCTGCAAGCCGGCGGAGTGAGTTAACAGGTGGCGAATGGTGATTTTGTCCTTGTCACCGCCGGCGAACTCCGGAATAAACTCGATTATGGGCTCATCCAGCGGCAGCTTTTTCTGCTCAACCAGCTTCATCGCTACCGGCGTTGTGGAAGTCACTTTCGTCAGGGATGCAACATCATAGATGGTTTCCCCTGTCACCGAGGGTGAATCTTCATCGTATGTCTGCCGCCCGGATTCGAAAGTCCAGACCATTTCACCTTCTTTAACTACGGCGATTTGGGCTCCCGGGAAAACCGAATCCGAGATAGCTTGTTCGATGACCACTGCAACTGCACTGAAATCGTACTCATTAGAAATGGGGAGCATCTTCCTTGGTGAGCGTTTCAATCCGTGCCCAACAGAAATATCAGCGCTGAGCTGTACCGGCAGTTTTCCACCAATGGAAACAGCGCCGAAAATGGCATCCGCCATGGCTTTCTGCGAAATGCTGCTGTAGCCGTAAGCACAGAGATAGGCATCCAGATTATCCACATCTGGCACATAGGGACTTCCGAACGACGCCACTACCACAGGAATTCCCGTCTCCTGCAAGCGGGCAATCAACTCCCGGTGGGACGGATCAATGGAGACCTGCCCTTTGTTCATGCGAACACGAATGAAGAGTGAGCAGATGATATAGTCAGAGGTAGCCGCTTCTTTCAGGATGCGCTGGATGTCATAATCGTCCACCGGTTCGTGAATAAACTGTGACTTGATGTTCCCGTGGATTCTGGAAACCGATCTGTCAAATGTGCTTGACATGGAACGAAGTCCGTCATCGGTGGAGAGGATGATATGTGTAAGCGTGTCTGCTTCCTCAGCCCTGAAAGGGACAGCATTCAGTTTATCGCTGACAAGAGTGATGGATTTTCGAGCGATTTCTGACGCTGCGGAAATGTGTTCGCTATTGCCAAGGATTGTCTGCGCTTCCTTAAAGCTCACCTCCCGCTTTTCCCACAATCCCATTTCTTTCTTCATTTTGAAAATGCGCTGTACCGATTCATCAATCCGCCACTCAGGCAGTCGTCCGCTCTTCACGGCTTCCAGTACCGATTCCATGGCTCGATCCACATCCAGTGGAAGAAGCACAATATCCGTCCCGGCTTCGATAGCACGGATGGCGGCTTCACCTGCCCAATGTGAGTCGGTAATGCCGCCCATCTCCAGAGCATCCGTCACGATAATGCCGTCAAAGCCAAGCTCCTTTCGCAGCAAATCACCACTGAGCTCAGATGTCATGGTCGCCGGCAGATCGTTATTTGAAATAGACGGCACAGCAATGTGGCCAACCATAATCATCCCCACCCCCAATTCCACTGCAGCTTTAAACGGCGCCAGATCTACCCGCTCAAAATCGCCCCGTTCCGCTGTTATGACGGGAAGTGAAGTATGCGAATCTGTAGCTGTATTACCATGGCCGGGAAAGTGTTTAGCAGTGGCGACCATATTGTTTTCCTGCACGCCGCGGATAAAAGCACGACCAAACCTTTCCACTATCTCAGGAGTATCGCCATAGGCACGAAAGTTTATGATGGGATTATCTGGATTGCTGTTCACATCCATGACCGGAGCAAACGTTACATGAACGCCCACAGCTCTCCCCTCCTGCGCAGTAATTCTCCCCTGCTTGTACGCCAATCCCGGGGAGTTGGTGGCTGCCACAGCCATATTGGTTGGAAACAGAGTCCCGCCATCGATAAGCTGACCTACACCCCGCTCATAGTCAGCGGCGATGAGTAGAGGCAAATCACTGATCCTCTGCAGCTCATTGAGATTCTCAACCGTGCCATGAATGCTGCCGACAAACTGAATTACGCCACCAATCTTCCGCTCTTCTATCAACCTCTTCATCCAGCGATAGGTGTATGAATTCTCCTGATAAAAGCTGCCGGAATAGCGAATCATGAACATCTGTCCGACTTTCTCTTCCAGTGAGAGCGTCTTGACCAAAGGTGGACCTTCCACTTGCTCCTTGGGTGGTCCTACTGCGCAGCCAGCGATTAAGACTATAAAACTAATAATTAAGAATTTTCGCACTCCTAATCCTCCACAAATTCTCTTCTTGTCCGTCCGCCAATTGCGGTCATCAAAACATAAGTAGTCAGATTTACTTCACGAGCAATATCTTCGATGCGGATTTGAGTTTCACCTTCATCACCGAAGAATAGCACTTCTTCACCTTCTTTGGGTACCACATCTCCAAAGTTCACCATCATCTGATCCATACAAATACGTCCGGCAATGGGGAACTGCTCCCCCTTGAATCCTACGTAGCCATTCTCATACCAATTCCTCGGGAGTCCGTCGGCAAAACCGGTCTGTATAACCCCAATATTGCAATCCTTATCTGGTACATAAACCGAGCCGTAGCTGACCGGTGTTCCTGCCGCTACTTTTCTTACAGTTACGATAGGACCTTTGAAATTCATCACCGGTTCAACTTTGATACTTTCCGATGTCTCATCTGAGGGATAAGCGCCATAGAGCAGCATTCCCACACGCACAAGATTAAATAAGGAATCAGGCAGATTAAGTACAGCCCCGCTGTTGGCCATATGAAAGTACTTCACATTCAGCTTCATCTTCCCGGCTAGAGTCACAACCTCATTAAATCGATCAATCTGAAGGTGAGCATAAGTGAGATCACCTTCGTCAGCTGTAGCAAAGTGAGAATAGATTCCTTCCAACTCTATCTGTGGAGTTTTGGCCAATCGCTCAAGAATGTCAGCAGCTTCATCAAAAGCCACTCCCAGACGGGACATTCCGGTATCAACTTTAAGATGGACCTTCGGACCTTTTCCTTTGTCAGCAACAAAAGATGTGAGGGTATCAAAGTCATTTGGCCAGGAAATGTTGACCGTCAGGTTGTTCTCCACAGCCGGTTCCAGCATATCGGGAGTCAGCCTGCTAAAAAGAAGAATAGGTGTTGTGATTCCGTTCTGTCTGAGCTCCAGAGCCTCACCCATTGTAAAAACAGCCAAATAACCTACATTCTCATCTTGCAGTTTTCTGGCGATGGTAATGGAGCCATGTCCATAGGCATTCGCTTTTACGACAGGCATGATCAGAGCATCTCCCACCTGATCTCGAATTTTCTGCAGATTCCGCGAAAGTCGTCCCAGATGAATTTCAGCTACAGGATTATACATGTGCTATCTCGATCTGCTCAAAATCAGCTAGCGTAATACCGGCAGAGGACAGAACAAGACCTCCGTAAACGGGGATGAATGGAGATTCCAACCACTCAACTGAGTCGAATTCGTAGAGGAGTGCAGTTTCCATGCATTGGCGATAATACACCGAATTTTTTATCACCGATCCGGTACAACCTAGTAACAAGTCACCTTTGGAGTCATTCATTTTTTCATGGAGTTCGGTAACCAGTTCAGTCAGATGATCTGCACCACGGGATATAATGTGATCGGCAAAGAAATTGCCATTCTCAGCCGCTCCCAGTATTACAGGTACAGCTGAAGCTATGAGGAATGTGGCATTCGTATCATTGGAGAGTCTTGTCAGGAGTTCATCAAAGTTCGCTGCGTTGAAATGCTTCACCAGGTGTTCTCGGAGTTGCACCAAATCTGCATCGGTGGACCGTTCATTCATGATTAATTCTGTTATTGCTGTTTTCACCAGCCAATATCCGCTCCCTTCATCGCCCACCATGTGGCCCAAACCGCCGGTGAAATAAACTGTCCCGACACCATTCGTACCGATGCCCACCGAACCCGTACCCGCTAAAATGGTATAACCGGCACCTGATCCCCAGATACCCCTGTGTGCGAGCTCTGAGTCATTTATCTGCCGGACATCAGCCTTGGGGAAAAGGGTCTCTAGTTTTTCCTGGAATGCCTTCCGGTTCTTTGGATTACCGCGACCTGCTAAACCAGCGATTACCTCATCCACTTTTTCTTGAGAAATCTCCAGAAATTCCGTAGCTGAAGTCATGAGACGATCAAATTCTTCCAGGCACCCCATTCCGGAACTGTTGGGATTCGTCCTCCCGCCTGATACAATTACCCCCTTCGAAGATGATCTATCCAACAGCAGAAGATCCGTAGAACTCCCACCTCCATCAATAGATACCGTAGCACCTTCAGCCATATTTCTTTTCCAGAAACTCCTTCAATTCCTCAAAGCTGTTGAACAGCTCCGTACTGCAGCCCAATATCCATGCGCTTACCTTAGAGAAAGGCATTCCCAGAACGATATAAACCGGAATATGGCAGCGATAAGCGACAGTTACTTCTCCGTGAGTTCCACCGCCATCCCGAACAGCGTCGTCCCAATAGCATATTAGATAGTCAGTATCAGAGCAAACCCCATCAAGGTCCCGTTCAATAAACTTGCGCATGACACTGTGGAATCTTTCGTAGTCCGTTTCCCTCCAAGAGTGAAAGTTTTTCTGCTCTTCAGGAGTGATTAGAGTTTTTTCAACATCCAGCGGATTGAACACCTGATGCTTCAGTTTATCAGCCAGCCATTGCGTAATTTCATCCCGCCACAGTTTACCTTCATCGTCGGCATTTTCTATAGCCCCTGAGAGATACGCTTTCATCGGGAGTAGGCCTTCTTAAACAGATAGCCGGAAAGGATTATCAGCAATACAGTTTCCGCCACAGCCAAAATCCACATCCAATCTGCGAACTGTCCAGTCATGAACAAACTTCTGCCGGCGGACATCAGTTGAGAAGTGGGAAGCCACGTTAAAACATTTGTCAGAGAGTTGGGATAGTTCTCAAAAGGAATCAGCCAGCCTGAAGCAAAGATTATAAAAAGAAGTGTTGAAAATATGCCGAAGAAATGACTGCTTCTTTGATTAGCAGCGAAAAGCCAAACAGTGATCAGACTTGATCCAAATAGACCTGCCAAAACCGCCATCATAATAGTTCCTATGAGAGGTAGAACAGAAGGTATATTGCCAATCAGGATTATTAAAACAGTTGCTGCCACAACAGTTCGTAAAAGCAGTTCGAGAACGGTTGATATAATCATAGATATTACGATAGCTAATCCACTATTAGGTGAAGCAGCAATGCTGTCGAAAAATCCGGAATTGATACTGCGCTGAAGATCTCCCCAGAGGGGGAGCATTCCAGCCAAAAGTGCCATGATAAATAGAATACCAGGAAAAAGCCAATCAGCATTAAGCCACTCACCCAAGCTTAACTGCAGTGTAAAATATAGAGCAAGCGGAATTAAAAGAAGTGATGTTAGATAACCAATCCAGCGGTGGCGGAGGTGAAGGATACGGCGCTTTATGAATGTACTTATCAGCATCACTCCTCCAAATCCTCAGTAACAGAAACAAGTAGAGTTTCCAGTCCTACTTTCTCAGCTTTGTAATCCACTAGAGAAGACTGTATAGCCAATTTCATCACATCAAAAAGAACTTGCCGATCTCGACCGTAAAAATCAAATGTCTCCCCGATCTTCTCAGGTCGTACCACGGTGGTAATTTTGGAGAGAGTCTGCAGCATATCGTCATTCAGTTTACGGAAGTGAATCTGGAAATGGTGGAGTTCTCCGGTGGTCTCTAAAAGACGGTCCAGACTTCCTTCAAGGACAATCTTACCGTGATGGAGAATGCAGATCCTGTCATGGACACGTTCTGCTTCATCAAGGGATTGTGTTGCGTAAACAATAGTCTTACTGCCCCTGAGGTTCTCAAATAAATCCCATACCAGATATTTTCCTCGAATATCCAGTGACGAAGTGGGTTCATCCAGAAATAGTATAGGCGGGTCGTGAAGAAGCGTTCGTATTAACATTGCTCGTTTAAGGTAACCGCGGGACAGTTCATCTGGAAAGTAATCCAGCATGTCTGCCATATCGAGTATTCTTGTCAGTTTGGCAATCTGGCTTTTAATCACGCCATCAGAAAGACGATAAAGTCCACCTTGGAATAGATAGTTTTCTCTTAAAGTGAGTTGATTATCAAAATTAGGAGATTGGGGCATGTAGCCCACCAGCCGCTTGGTCTCTTCCGGCCGGATCTGAACGTCCAAACCATTAATGAATACATTACCATACTCCGGTCTCGAGACTCCAGCCAGCACCCGAAGAAGTGTACTCTTGCCAGCATCATTGAGACCCACTAGCGCCATGATAGAGCCGCGCTCGATACCGAATGACAGCCCGGCCAAAACCGATTGGCCATCCAGCAGTTTACCGACTTTCTTAAGTGATACCGATGCTTCCAATTTTTAGTTGACTATTTTCGGTTGTTCGTTTATTACAATCTTTTTCCATTTAATTCCTTGTTAATAATCAGCTTTTTTCTTTTTAATTGTAAATCGAAAATTTAAAATAATCAATCGCCAATCCTCAGTGTGCTTCGTACCACGATTCACCTTCACCGCAATCCACAACTACCGGAACATCGAGAGGCAGCGCCTTCTCCATCTCTTCAACCACCATCCCTCTCAAATCAACCAATTCTTCTTGCGGCAGTTCAAACAGGAGTTCATCATGTATCTGAAGGATCATCTTCGACTTGAATGTATTTCTCCTTAGCTTTTGTTCTATTGCGATCATGGCCAGTTTGATCATCTCAGCTGCAGTACCCTGAATAGGATGATTTATGATGGCTCGTTCAATGGCCATCCTGACTCTCTGGTTAGAATTATCGATATCGTGGCAGAACCGCTTTCTGCCCAGCATGGTGGAAACAAAATTATTTTCCCTAGCTTTCTCAAGCGTTTCATCCACAAATGACTTAATACCGGAATAACGGTTGAAATAGACTTCGATAATTTTTTTCGCCTCCGAAATGGGCATCCCAAATTCTTGAGACAATCGAAATGGCCCAGCGCCGTACATCACTCCAAAGTTGACTATCTTCGCCATTCTGCGCATTTCCGGCAGAACATCTTCCAGCGGCACACCATAGATGCTGCTTGCCGTGCGGGTGTGAATATCTTCGCCGTTCTCAAATGCCTCCTTCAAAGCCGCGTCTCCGCTCAAGTGGGCCATGATCCGCAGCTCGATCTGGGAGTAATCCGCTGAAAAAATCAACCACCCTTTTTCCTGAGGCCGGAATGCTTTTCTTATCTCACGTCCTTCCTCCGTACGGATGGGGATATTCTGGAAGTTTGGATTACTGCTTGCCAACCGACCTGTGGCTGCCACTGTTTGACTAAATGACGAGTGGATCCGGCCTGTTTCAGGATGGATGAGCTTGGGAATAGCATCTACATACGTGGACTTAAGTTTATTGAATTTCCGATATTCCAGAATCTTCTCAGGAAGGGGATGCTTATTTTTTAACTTTTCTAACACATTGACGTCCGTGGAACGTTTTCGGATGGGCTTTAGCCCAATGTGATCAAACAAAATTGTGGCCAGTTGTTGAGTCGAGTTGAGATTAAATTCCATACCGGAAAGGGTAAAAATCTCCCTGCTGAAGTTATCCAGCTTTTTCTCCATCCACTGGGACATCTCAGTCATCATCCGGCTGTCTACATAGACACCGTTCTGTTCCATCTGCACCAGCGAGGATATGAGCGGCAATTCTACCTTTTTCATGAACTCATCCAGCTCTGCTTCTGCCAGTTTATCCTGAAGAAGCGGTACAAGCTGCAGCGCTATATCGGCATCTTCCGAGGCATAAAAAGTGACCTTCTCCAATGGCACTTCCGCCATGGTAATCTGTTTCCGTCCACTGCCTATGAGATCGGTGATGGGCTGCATGCGATAGTGGAGAAACTCTTCACTCAAGTAGTCGAGCTTATACGATCGAGCTTCGGGCTTGAGAAGATGCGCCGAAATGAGTGAGTCAAATTCAATTCCGGCTACTTCGATCCCGTGATTTTTCAAGATAAGAGAATCGTATTTCAGGTGCTGACCGCACTTGGCGATCTTTTCATCCTCAAACAGAGGTTTCAACGCTTTAAGCACGATGGTAAGATCATCATCACCTTTGAAGAGTGGTTTTTCTTTTTCCGGAAAATGTACCGGAATATACCAGCCGGCATGTGCTGTTATGGCGAAGCTGAAGCCCACAATCTCCGCCTGCATGGGATCTGTACTGGTGGACTCGATGTCCATAGAGACCAGTTCGGCAACCGTCAGTTTTTTCACAAGATTATCCAGCTTTTTCTGTGAGTCAATCAATTGATAATTCTTATCTACAGTAGCCGTTTCAGCATAGGCACTTTCGTCCCGGAATTCGTTCAACTGCCCCATGAGCCGCACAAACTCCAGCTCCCGGAAGATCTCTTCCGCTGCCTCGAAGTCGAATGATTTACGCTCAAGTTCATTTACAGTTGTAGAAAGTGACAAGTCGGTCTTGATGGTCACCAGTTCCTTCGAAAGATGAGCCATTTCCATCCCCGTCTGCAATCCTTCACGGGCTCGCTTGTTTTTTACATTTTCCGCATTGGCGAGGATTGTCTCAAGATCGCCGTACTCCTGCAGGAGCGAAACGGCTGTCTTCTTTCCAATTCCCATGACACCCGGCACATTATCCGAGCTGTCCCCCATTAGGCCGAGAAGATCTATAATCTGTTCCGGCTGGACGTTCCATTTCTCTTCCACCCCTTTGCGATCCACCACATCCGCTTTTGCCCCTTGCCGACCGGGAGTGTAAAGGAAAATGTGATCGTTCACAAGCTGCATGAAGTCCTTGTCACCGCTGACGATATACGACTCTATCCCCTGCTCTTTGGCTGAGACGGCCAGGGCACCGATAATGTCGTCGGCTTCGTAACCGGGCATTTCCATACGGGGAATGTTGAAAGCTTCGATGAGGCGCCAGAGGTCGGGAAGCTGTTCGCGGAGTTCATCCGGCATTTTCTCACGCGTCGCCTTGTATTCGGGATACATCTCGTGGCGAAAGGTCTTCTCCTTGGCATCGAATACGGCAACCAGATAGTCCGGATCTTCATCACGGATAATCTTGAAAATAGAGTTGATGAAGCCAAACAGGGCGCTAGTGTGCCGACCGTCTGAAGTAATGAGCGGATTCCGGATCATGGCGAAGTGGGCCCGGTAAACCAGCGCGTAGCCGTCTATGAGGAAAAGGCGCTTTCTGTCTTGGGAGGGCATTGGATAAAGTTAACCGATTCACCCCCCTTTCTTCAATCAAATTTCGTACAAGTTAAGCAGTTAAGTACTTGCCGGTATGGAAAAGGGGAAACCGGAGGTTAATCCGCATTAGAATGGAGAAAGGGCCCTACCGGATTATCTCTGAAATTACTCTTTTATAAATCGTAGCTTAGAGTCAGATAAAAGTTCCGCGTCGCTCCCGGCCAGTAGGCAATCCAGCCCCATCCCCAGTCTTCGCCATGCGTAACGTAAAGCGAATCGAGGACGTTGTGTACCTTCGCTGAAACTTTCAGTGACTTCCACCGGTAGCTTGCGCCCAGATTGAGAAGTGTGTAGGCCGCTATGGCGTTCTCTTCACTGTTAGCTGAATCAATGTACCGCTTGCCTACATGCTGGACGTGAGCCCTAAATTGCAGAGCGCTAAAGGGAGTGTACGCCGCAGTGGCATTGGCAAGAACAGCCGGACGGTTGGATAGGAGATTACCTTTTAGTTCACCTGCGGCATAGAAGTTTTGACTGATTGCACCGTTGGCACTGACTTTCAGGTGGCTGCTCATTTGCCACGAAGCATCAAGCTCGACACCCTGGTGAATTGTCTCGTCAACCTGACTATACTCATAGTAACCCTCTTCCTCAAAGCTGATGGTCTGTATCACCTCGTTTTCCAGCTTGATGCGGTAGAGGTTGAGGCTCAGACTGTGAGCCGATCCTGTCTGATTCAATCCAAACTCGGCATCGTAGATTCTTTCGGGATAAGCTCCACCGGGAGTGAATGACCACTCATCGGCGTTGATGATCTGGTCGTCCGCTGGCTCCTTTTCCGCCTTGCCGTAGCTGCCGAAGATCGAAAGCCCCTCGTTCAGTCGGTAAGTAAGTCCGAAGCGCGGATTGACAAAATTCCACTCTGCAGAAATCTGGTGTCCCGCAGCGTGCCCGATGGGCTCCTGATTCATATTCCACCTGTGGCTGATAAACTGCAGATCGGCCGTAGCCAGCAGGCGGTCAGTGAGATTATAGACAATGTGCGAAAAAAAAGTGTAGGAGTTCTTGGTGCCGGTGTATTCATAATATCTGAACTCATCAATGTCCGCCAGCTCCGACGCTGAAAATTGGGAAACATCGCCAAAATGGTCACCTTCATAAAAACGAATTTCCCCGCCCAGATCGAGCCGCAAACGATCCCGCTTCAATGTCCATTGCGGGACGACACCGAAGTAGCGATTGACAATCCACTTCCGGCGGAGAAGATCCGTGGTACTGTCGGCGTAGGCAGTGTCACTGATGGTATCGAGATTATAATCGTAAAACGATTTGCCGAACTTCTCAGCCTCATAGTATCCGCTCCCCTTAACCAGGTAGACAGTGTTGTGGAAGGAGGTACTCTCGCTCAACTTGAAGCGGGAATTGAGGGAATAGACCTGCTGGAAGAAATCATCTGTGAATCCCTTGTAGGCCTTCCGGCGGAGCTCCCGATCGTCGATGTCATCCCCGTAAACACCATCCCACACCAAGTCGGTATTCTCGTAGCCCAACAAACCCCTGAACTGATGCGTCGCCTTACCACCGCAGTACTCTGCTGCGAATGAAAATGCCTGCTGCAGGCTGTGATGATAATCCCGGTAACCGTCGGACTCAATCTGCGACAGGCGAGCCGTGATGCTCAACTTATCTCCAAAACGGTTTCCGGAGCCGTAGCTTGCAGAGAGTTTTTGCGTACCATAGGATCCGCTCCCTGCCGTCAAAGTAAAGTCCTCATCATCTTTCCGTATTCCGGAAATAATATTGATAGAGCCACCGAACGCCGCTGAGCCGTACAGCGAATTGCCGATCCCCCGCTGAATCTGGACATCCTTCGCGTCGGAAAGAATATCGCCGTGATCCACCCAATAGACCTGGTGACTTTCGTTATCGTTCAGCGGAACATTGTCCAGCATGACGGCTATTCGGCTTTGTTCGAATCCCCGGATGGAGACGTACGAATATCCGGTCCCGTTACCGCTCTCGCTGTAGGCGAAGACCCCCGGTTCCGTGGCCAGAATCATGGGAACGTCCTGGAAACTGTAGTGAGCAGCTATCTCATCAGCCGAAAGCGTGGAAAAAGCGGCGGGTGTCACTCCGGGGATGGCTCGATTGGCCAACACAAATATCTCCTCGCCGGGAACAGTGGCCGCCATAAGCTCAATCGTCATTTCCACGGAGGCAATGACAGTAACCGGCTCATAGCCAATACGGCTGACTGTGATATCGCTACCGGTTAGAAGGTCCAGCGAAAAATAGCCTTCCTCGTTAGATGATGTACCCACATCGCCGCTGATGATGCTTGCACCCGGAACACCGATGCCGGTCTCGGCATCCACTATGCGGCCGGAGACTGAGACTACTTGTGAATTGAGTAAGGACAGGAAAAGAAAACAGGAAAGAAAAGCGGTGAGTTGTTTCATTATGACCTCCCTACGCCGGCATTATCCGGATCAGGTTCAAAGGGTGTTATCTCAGCTATTCTCTATAAACTGTTGAACAGCACCCCAGTTACGTTGTGAACTTACTAACTTCTTCACTTCAATACAAGGCTGTGGCTTTACCTATTCTCCTTGATTTCCTGACGAGGACAATCTATTTTCTCGCCACTTATTATGAACAATTCCAATAAATCTCTCCCCGAGATCACCCTGAAGGCAATCCTTCTCGGTATTTTACTTTCAATGATCCTGGCGGGTGCCAACGCTTAT
>JYMV01049823.1_pt1 | contig 20504 bp, 15 predicted proteins | sample 338911 | NCBI WGS metagenome assembly JYMV01 (sample SAMN03354496, study PRJNA234377) | hydrothermal vent metagenome | biome: Deep sea; feature: Hydrothermal plumes at the Eastern Lau Spreading Center, Western Pacific Ocean; material: Seawater | place: Tonga | collected 2009 | depth 2000 m m
TTCAGGGGAAAAACTATAGAAGAATACAAATAAACACGTAGAATAAAATTCAGGCATGATTTTTGTTACTTAGTTAATCTAAAAATTTACCGTGTACACATTAGTGCGAACAAGAGAATCAGAATTAAAGAATTTTAATCAAACCGCAAAGATTCTATAGGGTCTAGATTAGCGGCCCGCCACGCCGGGTAGATCCCAAAACCGATTCCGATTACAGAACAGACAAAAAGACCAATAAAGGCCCAGTCCAATGGGATGACCGCCGGAATCTCGAAAATGCCTGCCACGGCATTCCCTCCGGCCACGCCAAGCACGATGCCGGCAATCCCACCAAATTCACTCAGGAAAACCGCTTCCATTAAAAACTGGATCAGGATGTCTTGTTTGGTTGCGCCGATGGCCTTGCGAACACCGATTTCCTTGATCCGTTCCGTGACAGAAACCAGCATAATATTCATAATACCGATCCCGGCCACAACCAGGGCGATGACACTGACCGAAAATGCAAATATTTTAATCCCATTTGTAAAAACGGAAAGTTCATCCAGAATCTCTTCGTTAGATGTCAATTCAAAGTCGTTTTCTTCATGGGGCTGCAAATTGCGTATCACCCGTAGATGACCGATCACCTCATCCCGGGTGGCATTATATAATTTCTCAGAAGGTGCGACCACATTAATATCCAATGAAGTTCGACGGCTGGCAAAATACTGCAGGTAGGTCGTGATAGGAATGACAACATAATTGTCCTGGCTTTCGCCAAAGGTGGCTCCCTTTGGTTTTGTAACACCCACAATCCTGAATTTTATACCTCCGACGGTAATGACTTTATCAAGAGGATCTTCAAAAGGAAACAGTTGCGTAACAGCATCCATACCAATCACTGCTACCTTACGCATATGGTTCACATCATTCCCGGAAAAATTTCGACCGTCGTTAATCGTAGTATTATATGTTCGCACTGTTCCTTCATCACCACCAGCGACAGCAACACTTTTCAGAGCCTGCTTGTCTTTGTATTTGACCGTTATACCTTTCTTTCCGTCTGTTGCACTGATCATAGCCGGCAGCCTTGCTCGATTTTTCAGTTCTTCATACTGCTCGTAGGTAATATTCGGCCGGTTGCGATATTTCCATCGTCCATGACCCCCCATCTGGATGGAAGGATATTTCGAAACAGAAAAAGTATTGGTTCCAAAAATATTCAGACCGGACCGGACGGAAGATTCCAGTGTATTGATGGCCGTCATAACAGCGATCACGGAAAAAACACCAATAGTGATCCCAAGCAATGTCAGGACAGATCGTAGCTTGTTATCCCGGATCGCTTCCAGCGCCATTCGGAAACTTTCTTTCAGTGTATTTTTAAAGTGAGATTTTTTCACCATAATAAAGTTTTTTAGTTAAAAATGTTCCGATGTTCATAGGAATAGATACCACACGTAAGCACATGAACATAAATCCAATTTGGCACCTTATCATTCATAGCGCAGAGCATCAATCGGATCAAGATTTGCTGCTTTATAGGATGGTGCCAACCCTGAAATGATCCCCACTAACATGGAAAGGCCCAATGCACTCATGGCCAATCCGATAGGCATTTCCGATGGGAAAAAAGAATTAATAATCCTGCTACCGCCATAAGCCAGGCTCATACCGACCAAACCGCCAAAAAGACAAATTGTCATGGATTCCATCAAAAACTGGCCTAAAATCATCCGGGAAGTGGCTCCCAAAGCTTTTCGGGTTCCAATTTCCTTGGTTCGCTCTTTCACCGAGACGAACATAATATTGGCAATCCCAATCCCGCCTACAACCAATGATAAAATTGTAATAAAAATACCCGTGCCGCCGATAGCCAATTTGATCATCGAATATTGTTCCCTGAATGGATCCTGCCGATTGATAGCAAAATTGTTTTTCTCGGATGGCCTCAGCCTCCGGAGCTGGCGCATTAAAGCAGTAAGCTCTTCATGGGCATCGTCAATATGAGCATTATCTACTTTTACATTGATTCCGGTCCAGCCTCTGCGGGAAAATAACCGCCGATGGGCACCGATGGGTATGATCACCTGCTTGTCCAGGCTGAACATACCCAGAAATTTTCCCTGTTTTTCTATTTCACCGATAATTCTGAAATTATAGTTACCGATCTGAATTCGTTCGCCGAGGATATTTCTTCCTTCAAAAAGCACATCGGAAATATCTTTTCCAATCAGGGCCACCCGGGCTCCGGATCTATTTTCTGCGCGGGAAAAGAAACGTCCTTTCTCAACCTCCGCCACAGTAATCATGGCATAATCTTCTGTCGTTCCTGAAACACGTACTCCGGAAACACTTTCATCACCTTTCCTTACTGAAGTCCACCATTCTGAAACGGGGGCTACGTATTGCGCATATTGTGACCGTTCACGTATCACACCGGCATTTTTAACCAGGATATCCGGACGGTTTCGAATCTCCCACCATTCATCTTCGCCAAACCATTGGAACTTGCGGATGTATAGAACATCTTTTCCTAAAAATTCCATACTTTTTTCAAAAGATTGATCCAGCCCCGATATCAGGGTACCCATCAGGGTCACCGCCAGGATCCCGATCACCACGCCCAATGCTGTCAATAAAGAACGGGTCTTATTGGCCAGAACAGCCGTGATGGAAATTTTTAAATTCTCAAAAAAGAGTGCCAACATCAGATTGTTGCTTTGGCATCATCCACTATTTTTCCATCGAACAACTGAATGGTGCGATTGGCATGGGCAGCAATATAATCTTCATGGGTAACCAGAACTATTGTGTTTCCTTCCTGGTGCAAAGCATCAAAAACATCCATTATTTCCTGCCCGCTTTTCGAATCCAGATTTCCCGTGGGTTCATCCGCCAAAACGAGAGATGGATTATTTACCAGCGCCCTGGCAATGGCTACTCGCTGTCGCTGCCCGCCGGAAAGTTCATTGGGCTTGTGGTGCATTCTATCTTCCAATCCTACACTGGTCAGGGCCTTTGAAGCCATCATTAAACGTTTTTCGCGCCTGATATTGGCATAGACCAGAGGAATTTCAACATTATGCTGCGCTGTAGCTTTCGGTAACAGGTTAAATGTCTGAAAAACGAAGCCAATCTTACGGTTGCGAATAGATGCCAGTTGGTTATCATCCATATTATGAACCATTTCTCCCTCAAACTCATAATCACCGGATGTAGGTGTATCCAAGCAACCAATCATATTCATCAGGGTCGATTTACCTGATCCCGATGGACCTTTAATAGCCAAGAATTCATTTTTACTGATAGTCAGGTCAACACCATCCAATGCCCGCACCTCCTCGCCGCCTACATGGTAAATCTTATAAATTTTTTTTAATAAAATCAGGGACACATTAATCGTTCTCTTGGTTGTTATCATTATCTTCAGATTTTTCTAACTGCTTGTTATGACGACCTTTTTCAGACCAATCATCCACTGTAACTAAAGTACCGTGTTGAAGTTCGCGACTGATGGCACGATAACTCCCTGTAACGATTTGTTGTCCTTCATCAACACCGGAAAGCACCACATAATGAGTTTCACTGTCCACATCTACTTCCACAGGTTGAACAAGGGTATATTTTCTGCCCTTTCCGGCGGGCTCTCCTTCAAATTCATCTGCCAGTATAAATACCACTTCAATCATTTCAGTTTTCTTTTTAAATGATCTTTTTTCATCTTCATCCCTGTTTTTTCCTTCACGGTTCCCCCACTTTTTTCCTTTTGCTTTTCGTTTCGCAAGTTTTTCATAATCTTCGGGCCGGGCTGTAAGAGATTGGATGGGAATAGCGACAGCGTTCGGCCGTTTTTCTGTAATGATATTGACTGTACTGCTCATACCCGGACGGACGGCAGGTGGCGGTGATAGGATTTTAACCTTTACCTTGAAATTGGTTACCTGTTCCTGACTGCCCAGGTTTAAAGATTGGGCTGTATGGGCTATTTCACTTACCATACCAAAGAAGACCGTATCCGGAAAGGCATCAATTTCGATCTCCGTGGTATCACCAACTTCAATGGTCACCACATCATTTTCATTCACATCTACCAAAACCTCCATGCGGGAGAGATCTGCAATGGTCATCAGCACACCGGGATTGAACATGCCTCCCACTGCCATTTCACCTTCTTCCTTGGTTAGACTGGTAACAATACCATATTTAGGAGCCGTTAATCGGGTCTTCGAAAGTTCATCCTCTGCGGATAGCAAATTGGCTTTGGCTTGCTCTGCCTGACTTAAAGCGATTTGATAGGAAGCTTCCAATTGTTCCAGTTCCTGCTTAGAAATCAGGTTCTGGGAGAATAGTGTTTTTGTGCGATCCATCTGAGACTGAACCTTACGCATATTTGCTTCTGAAGATTTGACCTGAGACAAAGCCTGATTGTAGCGTGGCCGGTATTGTTTTTCATCAATGCTGATTAGGTGTTGTCCAGACTGAACTGCATCTCCCTCCTTAACTGTGATTTCCGTGATCCATCCCGTAATCGTAGAAGTGATCTGGACTTCCTCTTCCGGTTGTATTTTTCCGTTGGCATTCACCTTGTGGATGATATCTCGCCGTTCTATCGTCTCAAATTGTACCGCGATAGTATCCTTTTCGTATCTTTTCTTTATGAAGTATCCGACGACGATCACAATTAGGAGTGAAAGCGGAATCCATACTTTTTTCTTTTTGAGTGTTTTCAGCATAATTATTCTTCTTTGGTTTGGTAATCTAAATCAAGTGTGCCCAGGATAGCCTTCAGGTTCTTTTCCCGTATCCGTGCGTCATGCACTGTGTTGATCAAGTTTGAATTAGAACGGATCAGGGATACCTGGGCATCCAGGACCTCCAGAATGGTGGCGGAACCCAGACTGTAACGCCCCTGGACTAGTTTCAGGTCTTCCTCTGCTGAAACCACTACACTTTGATTAATGGGAATGATTTCACTATAATTCTCCAGCGATTTGCGAAGCAACTCAACCTGCACTCTTAGATCATTCAAATAAGTGATATAATCATTTTCTGATTTTTGTTGAGATAATTTGGCTTGCTGCTGGTTGGTAGATAAGCGGCTACCGGAGTATAATGGTACGCTTAGGGACAAATTCATACCCACGATCCAATCATCTTTCACTGCCTCCATCAGGGCATCGCTGTTTTCACCATTGGCTGAATAACTCATGGAAGCTCCCAAAGATGGCAGGCGTACCCCTTTCGCCATTTTCACCTGCAGTACACCCAGGCTGATACGAGACTGTTGGATCAGCAAACTCGGGTTCTTTGTTTTTAAAAGTTCCAGTGCATCCGCACTGGATGGAACCTGCACATCTGTCCATTCATCCGCTACGGCAGAAATAGACTGGCCAAAGTCCTGCATGCCCATATCATTGAATAACTGCCGACGGGCATTATCCAGTGCGGTTTTATGGTTCAGCACATCTACTTTGGCTTGGCCCCTAGCAACATCCGCCTTGAGTAAATCTGTTTTACGAACGGCACCTACGTCAAATTGTTTTTGCACCAGGTCTACCTGCTGTTCCGAAAGATTCAGGTTTTTTTCCGCCACATCCAGTAACTGTTGGGCTTGCAGAAGCCCATAATAAGAACTAGCGACATTTTGAATGACCTGAATCCGGGTCTGCCGCTGGTTCAGACGGGCAATATCCAGATTAGTTCTGGCCTGCCGCACAGTATTGAAGGATCGGCCGCCATCATAAAGAGTTTGGTTGATAGACAATCCGGTTGACATAGAACTTGTAGACCTTGAAACGGATGTATCGAGTTTGTTATTCTCAAAATCCAAGGAAATGGTTTCCTGCTCCGGGTAGTGGGTCCGACCGCTACTGGTACTCAAATTCACCGATGGCAGCAAGCCGCTGTAGGATCCGGTTACGCCTTTTTCTGCCGATTGTACTTCCAATTCTGCGGAATAAAGAGTCTGCTTGTTGTCCAGTGCAATGCCAATACATTCCGCCAGATCATACCCCTGAGCCACGGCAGCAGATATAAACACTGAGAGTATTAATATAGAAAAAATGAAATTCATCAATTTAATTTTTCTCAATTTTATTACAGAAGGTGAAATTAGTTTCCTTTTTGATCTTATCCAGATAAATAACGGTCTTTGATCTCCATTAAATAGCGTTTTGCCGCTTTGTAGGAATTTTCAATTTTTCCATCCAGAATGGCCTCTTCAATAGCTAATTTTATTTCCCCAATCTTTTTTCCAGGTTCCAGGCCACAGATCTCCATAATTTCATCACCCCCCACCGGAGATTGAAAGGCCTTCATAGCATCCCGATCAACCACACCACCCATTTTTTCTTCTACAATCTCAAAATTCCGCATGTAGCGCTTAACCCTGGTGGGGTTCTTAGTGGTGATATCCGCCCGACATAGCGTCATCAGGTCGTCCAGTTCCTCTCCCGCATCTACCATGAGCCGGCGGACAGCGGAATCTGTTACCTCTTCTTTTACCAGTGCGATCGGGCGTAAATGCAGAAGTGTCAATTTCTTCAGATATTCCGCTAGTTTATTTGGCAGTTTCATCCGCTTAGCTACCTTATTAAGCATACGTTTTCCCACCGCATCATGACCATGGAAGGTATATCCTTTTTCAGAATCGATCTTTCGTGTGTTCGGTTTAGCAATATCATGAACTAAAGCTGCGAATCGCAACTCCATTTTATCAGATAATTCGGCTACATTATCCACGACCTGTAGAGTATGTAAAAAGATATCCTTATGATGCCACTCAGATGTCTGTTCTAAACCGTCCATCACGTCGATTTCAGGAAAAATATGATTCATGAGTCCTGATTTTTTCAAAATTAATAACCCGATGGAAGGCTTATCAGTTGATAAGATCTTTATGAATTCATCACGTTTTCGCTCCCAGGAAACTATTATTATTCTTTCTGCTTGACGCTTCATGGAATCCAAACAATCATTTTTGATCCTAAATCTTAATTTTGAAGTAAAATAAGCCGCTCGCATTATTCGCAAAGGATCATCTGAAAAAGTTTCATCTGGATCCATGGGGGTCCTCAATATTCCCGAATTCAGGTCACTGATTCCTCCAAATGGATCTGTCAGTTCACCAAAGTTTTCAGGGTGAATAGCCATAGCCATGGCATTAATTGAAAAATCCCGTCGACTTAGGTCTCCATGTAAATCAGTATAATTGATTTCCGATGGTTTTCTGGATTCAGCATCATACACTTCCATCCGGGAAGTAGCTACTTCGATCTGAATCGGTTTACTTGGAATTAAAGCTGTGCCGAATTTTTCAAATGGTACGACTTTTTTTACACCCAGTTTTGCAGCCAGTTTACGGGCAAATGGAATCCCTTCCCCTTCAATCATCAGATCCAGGTCATACAGGTTCTTGCCCAAGAGTAAATCCCGAACACACCCGCCTACAGCGTAGGCTGCTACGCCAGTCCTATGGCTTAATTCACCAGCAATGGTCAATAATTCCCGGACGTGTTGATACCGAGCATTATTTAATAATTCTTTTATGTTAGCCATACACCAAAATTACCTAGAAACCAGACCGGTGAAAATGAGTTAGACAAAGGCCTTGTTCGGAAAAAACCCTTGAGTCTATTTTCACCCTATGGGAAAGCTACTCAGTTATCTTTTTTTATTTCTTATTCTCCCTTCCCAGCTTTTTTCACAGTTTGGTTCAATAGAAATAACCTTCGATGATCGTCTTTTGAGAAGCGATGAAAAGCAAAACCTCATGCCGCTCATTGAAGATATACGCCGGTTTTTCCTAACCACATCCTGGGATAAAGGATTCAGTGATCTGAATATCCCTATTCACATTCAGCTTATTTTTGAAGGTTCATCATCAAAAGGAAATGTAAAAACCTATCTTTGCCAAGCACTTTTTACCAATGGTTCTGATCAGCGTTATTTTGATAAAGGGGTTCAATTTTATTATAGTGCTAGTACCAGTCTATATTTTGACCTGGTTTTATTTGAACCCCTTTCCGGTTTTCTGGCGTTCTACGCGCAACTGATTCTTGCCGGGGAAATTGACACCTATGAATTCCGCGGTGGCAACACAGCCTATGAGACCGCACGTGATATTGCTTTGCGCGGCTCTGGATCTGAGTATAAAAAGGGTTGGGCCGCCCGGACGACACTCGTGGATGATTTGAGCGGGAATTCCGGTTTAAGAAAGGCGCGCTTGGCATATTATGTTGGCATGGACTTAATGAAGGAAGCCAACGTGGATGAAGCTGTCAAAGAATTTAAGAATATGCTGGATGGGCTTGAGCAAACCTACCACGATTTCGGGCGGGAACAGCACACACAATATTTCATGAAAGTTCAGTCTGAAAATCTAGCCCGGGTTTTCAGTTTATTGGGCCGCAGGGATCTCCTGCAGGATATAAATGAACTGGATCCGGACCGTCGTGAACTATATCAAGCCGCTCTTGATAAAATGTCTGAATAAGTTCTCTTCCCTTTTAAATAATACTCAAGGACAATAGCAGTTTTTGCCATTCTTTTCATAATATCCTTATCTTTTACCTGGCGCAGTCTTTTAAATTGTTTCCGTCTCTGCCATATCCGGTGGGGGTGAAAAATTAACCACCCAAAAGCTCTTAAAATTCCGGTTACGTGATTCCAGTCCAGTTTAAATATGGCATAGCCACAGGCGATCCACTCCAATATAAAACGAATGAATCCCAAGTAAAGAGACAACGGAAAGGAATAATTCCCGAAAAGCATTAGTTGCGAATTGCGATGATTCAAATAATATTTCTGGTGCGAATACATTGGCAGTGATACAGCATTTTTATGAAAAACTACTGACTTTGGTTCCGACCAAACCTGAAACCCCATTGCATGGAATCGCCAACAAAGATCAATTTCTTCCATATGGGCAAAAAATATTTCATCAAATCGACCTGCCTTATTGAATTCATCCTTTCGAACCACCATGGCTGTTCCGGAAGCCCAAAAACAGGTCTCGGCAGTATCATACTGACTTTTATCAACCTCTTGGTCCAAAAACATTCGACCCCTGGTAAAGGGGAAACAAAATATATCCATGTGACCGCCTGCGCCACCCGCATAATCAAAAAGATCACGCTGAAAATAATTGAGTATTTTTGGCTGTACAGCGGCTATGTTTCTATCGGATTCCATTCTGCTGATTAATGGTTCCAGCCAGTGCTGATCATGAACGGTATCATTATTTAGAAATACAACATAATCTCCCTTGGCTATTGCTGCACCTCGGTTACACCCTCCGGCATATCCATAGTTCTCCTCATTTTCAACTAATACAATATCCGGATGGTTATCCTTTATCCATCTGGCACTCCCATCAGATGAAGCATTATCCACAACAATTATTTCAAAGTCTGAATAACGTGTTTTTTTCAGGGATTCCAGGCACTCAGATAAAACATCTATCCCATTCCAGTGGGGAATTATGATACTGACCATTAATTTGGAGCCGGGCACGAGGACCTGAGGTGTCCTAGCCGCTAGCGCGGACCTCGTCTAACAGCTTCTTCGCATTTCTATCATTAGGATAGCGTTCGACCCAGTCATTAAGAACTGTTTCTGCTTCCAGATCACGGCCGGCAGCTCTATATATATAAACCAGAGACGATATAATATCCGGATAGGCTCGCTGCCATTTTTGCCATTGTTTGCTGGAAACAGTTTTACGCCCAAACCCCTTAACCCTGATCATGCTTTCCATTTGAATAAATTCACTTTGCAGATTCTCTAACATGTTCAGTGCTTTAGTTGTATCACCTAATTCTCTATAATAAACATTAGCATATTCGACCCTGTTGTCCGGGCGGGTTACAACGGTGGATGTTAACTTATTCAGTATCTGTCTCATTGTTTCAGTGCGATCCAGATCTCCATATAATCTCGCTACCTGGTAATGGAGGTCTTCAGCGGTAATAGGGATGGTAGATTCTGGAATATTCCTGCGCATTCGATCTAAAACGGCTAATGTTTTTTCCCGAAGGTCGGTCAGGATAGATCCGTTAGGATTCTTTTTTCTTGTTTCCTTTTGATAATCCAGATAATAAGTAACTGCCAACTGCATATAAGCACTGCGATAATTCTGAAGCAGTCGGATAATTTGATTATTAAAATAGACTTGATCATTTCCAAGATTGCGAAACAAATAACCTGGCTGATAATCACGTGACCAGTTAAGATAACCAAGATCTTCTTCACGATTGAAATCGGCAGGGGAAAACTCTTTCGACCAAACTTGTGATCCTACATCCGTCATTAAATTAGCGTACATTTTCTCTCTGTCCACAGGTTTGGTCTTGTGGCTTTTCAATTGAAATGTAAGTCCCTGCATATCCAAATAATTATCCAGGCCGATGCGGTTTGATTGTGAGACTGTTACAGCAAAATAAATGGGGACTCGCCATTTGGCATCATTAATTATGCGCCAAATCATAATATCTTGTACACGCAAGGCCTGTCCGGCAAAGGTCGGTTTTAAATTCCATTCAATAAAACCGTCAGGATTTTTTGGATCATGCTTTGCAGGTACTCGTACTTTCTTTTCTTCCCACCTTTGGAGATTGGAAGTTTTCTCATCTACCTGACGATCTGAAAGCCGTATATAACTGGTACTGTCCGGGCGCGAATCCCGAAGCTGCTTGATATACCATTCCGTATTGAGCAAACTCAAATTCACTACAGCTACATCCTTTCTTAATTCCTCCACTTCCTGCAAATACCATAACGGAAACGTATCATTATCACCATTCGTAAACAGAACACCATTCGGTTCCACGGATTGAAGAATATTATAGCTATAATCCCAGGCAACATAATTACCGGATCGATCATGGGAATGATAATTGGCACTTAATATCACACCTGGAATAAACAGAATTTGTAATATGAGTGCTATCACAATTAGTCGGTTTACAAAGTTTTTTTCTTGAATCCATGTTTCAATTCGTTCCCCTACCGCTGCCGAACCGACACCAATCCAGATAGAAAAAGCCAGAAAACTTCCCACATAAGAATAATCCCTTTCTCTGGGCTGGGGATCATCCTGGTTTAAATAAATAATCACAGCATAACCAGTGAGAACAAATAAGGATAGTATAGTAAGGGCCATGCGCTGATCCCGATAACCATGATAGATCATACCAAAAATGCCAAGAAACAAAGCTAACGGAAGACCGAACTGGGTCCAATCCACCCCATCTTCTCTACTAGTTGCTCCCATTGGTGTAACTTCCGGATTAATAGCGGGCCCACGACCAGCAAACTGCCATAAAAAGTATCGATTATACATTTTTCTGATCTGGTAATTCCAAAAAAAGTTCCATTGTTTACCTGATTCAACGCCCATGTACTCTTTTCGCTGTCTGAAAGAATAAGATCGGTTGGGTCCTTCAGGATAGCCCACTATTTCATGAATTGGCTTTAACCCTTTAAATCGTCTTGGAAACTGCCCTACGCTGCCATATTGTTCCCGTTCAAGATAGGAAATCATTGCCACTACTGTTTCCGGATCATTTTCATCTATGGTTGGATCCTGGTTAGAACGAATATAGATAAGTGTATAAGTAGAGTATCCAATTAATATTAATACGACAGATGTTAACGCCACGCTGGACATATGTTTCTTATTCATAACTGACCAAACCATGGCAGCAAAAACTGCTAAGATCAACATTGCTGTACCACCCACACCCAGCAGCCCAGCAGCCATTTTAGGTATGCCTTTGATAATACCATTATGGATGGTCAAAAACACCAAAGCCGTGATTCCTACCATAATTCCAAAGGAAGGCCATTCAAATCTGTATTTTCGGAAATAAATAATCAGAGCAATAAAAGGAAGTGTCAACAAGTTCAACAGATGTAGTCCGGTAGCGAGCCCCATTATATAGGCTATGATCAAAATATAGCGTTCATGATCTTTATCATCTGCTTTTTCATTCCACAGCAGAATCAACCAAACCACTATGGCAGTAAAAAATGTACTGAAAGCATACACTTCTGCCTCTACGGCATTGAACCAGTGACTATCAGTAAAGGCAAAAGTCAAAGCGCCTACAGCGGCACCGCCAAAGGCTACTAATCCATCACCGGTTGTTCTGATCTGCCCACGCCAACTGGTAACCACTTTTACAACAATAAGGTACAGCAGCATGACTGCTGAAGCACTGACCAAAGGGGATATAAGGTTTACACGAAAGGCTATATCCTCATTAATCGGAAACATGGAAAAGATTCGGCCTAAAAGCAGGAAAAAGGGGCTTCCCGGCGGATGCGGGACCCCTAATGTTTTGGACACTGCAATGAATTCTCCGCAATCCCAATAGGATACGGTTGAAGCCATCGTATCATAATAAATGATAAATGAAAATACGAAAAGAAAACCCGCCAAGATACGATTCAGGCGGATATAATCAGTATGAATCACAAGCTATTCTTCTTCTCCAGATTTATCCTCAGATGATTGCTTGGTCTCCTGTTCAGGTTCACTTGATTCATCCGGTTTCTTCTTTTCTTCGATATAATTCAACTTCAAATCACTAACGGCATTAATCAGTACTTGTTCCTCATACTCTGTCAAATTCCCCTTCATCTTTGTCTGCATCATATCCAGCAGATCAATATAAAATGAAGCCTGATCCAGATTACGTTCTATTTTATCCGTCATGGGGTTTTTTGCTTTGCCTAAAGCCACCCAGGCACTGGACTGGAAAGTGCCGACCAGATAAATAAAAAGTTGCTCATCTTTTGTAGAAGGTTCTTGGGACATTAAATTTTTCTTTAGATTATTAAACCGCTCGAATTAAAGCCGGGGAATTTACTTTACAGCATTTAGAGACAAAATAAGTAATAAATTATTACGTTATTTTAACCATATCCAGTTTATCTCTATAATCTAGCTGGAAGCGTTCCCTAATTCCCGCATGCTGGTCGTGGCAAAGATCCGGGTCAGTTTCGACCATAGTAAAAGCTGCCTTTCGAGCCTGACGGATTATGGAACCATCTGTTATCATATTAGCAATCTTATACTGGATGAATCCGCTCTGGCGTAAACCAAAAAAATCACCGGGACCCCGGAGTTTCAGATCTTCATCAGCAATTTGAAAACCATCGTTCGTTGTTTCCATAGTTGCGAGTCTCAATCGCGATTTATCCGATTCATGCCTGTGTACCAGAATACAATAACCTTTATCTGATCCGCGGCCCACACGCCCACGTAATTGGTGCAATTGGGTCAAACCAAAACGATCCGCATGTTCTACCAGCATGACCGTTGCATTAGGAATATCTACTCCCACCTCCACAACAGTCGTTGATACCAGGATACTTATTTCATTCAATTCAAATTTTGCCATGACGGCATTTTTTTCCTTTCCCTTCATACGGCCGTGAACTAAACCAACATCTAGATCGTAAAATATTTTTTCATTCAGCTCTCGATGATTCTCCACAGCAGCAGCCAGGTCAGTTTTTTCAGATTCTTCCACTAAAGGGAAAACCACCATGCACTGGCGCCCCGCTTTGATTTCATCCTTGATAAAAGCATACACTTTAGGCAGGCGAGCCGGTTTTACTACCTTCGTCACCACAGGAATACGGTTAGCCGGCATTTCATCGATGATAGACAGGTCCATATCACCCATATAAGTAATGGCCAGGGTTCGGGGAATAGGCGTGGCAGTCATAGCCATAAAATGGGGATTTAATCCTTTATCCAGCAATTTTCCGCGCTGCAGGACACCGAACCGGTGTTGTTCATCCACAATGACCAGACCTAATTCCTTAAACTCCACATACTCCTGGATTAAGGCATGAGTGCCTATGACAATCGGGATTTTTCCATTTTTTAAGCCATCCAGAATAGATTGACGTTCACTTTTTTTCATATTCCCAACCAAAAGAGTGCAGGGGATCTTGGCTTTATTCAATTCTTTAACAAAAGACTGGTAATGTTGATTTGCCAAAATCTCGGTTGGAGCCATGATAGCAACTTGGACATTGTTTCCAACTGCCAGAACACTAGACAGGATTGCTACAATGGTTTTACCGGAACCTACATCCCCCTGAAGCAGGCGATTCATAGCCACATTTTTCTTCATGTCTTCATGAATTTCCTTCAGGACTTTTTTCTGAGCTTTGGTTAAATCAAACGGAAGTGAGTCAGCTATCGTCCTGAAATAGGGTCCTATATCTGGAAGTGAACGGGTCGCGGTTTGCTTCAAACTGGTTTTCCGAAGTGCCATCAGCAATTGTAGAAAAAAATGTTCATCAAATTTCAATCGCTGAATAGCAGTTTTTAACCGTTCAATATTTTCCGCAAAGTGAATCTGTTGCAAAGCTTCAGATAAAGATACAAGATTGTAATCTTTTAAAAATGCATCGGTAAAAATGTCACGAGCAGGTTGGACCGATTTCAGAACCTCACGCATCATTTTTCGAAAGACACGCTGTTCAATACCTGCTGATCTAAGTTCGTGTGTGAGCGGGTAAAGTGGTATGACTGATCCAGTGCTCAGCAGGTCGTCATTTTCCTCTAATTTGTCAAACTCAGGATGTATTATGGAAAAACCATTATACCATTCTATTTTTCCGTGGACTGCTAATCGATCTCCAATTTTAAATAAATGTTTTACATAGCGAATACCATTAAACCAGGTAAGTATCAATAGTCCCGTTCCATCCGAAATGATTACCTGGAAGATCTTCCCGCGGCGGGTTGATTTTTCACCGAAAGTTTCTACTTGACCAATAATAGAATGTGATTCATCACGAACTAATTTCCTGATTGGTGTAACTGTGGTGCGGTCTAAATGTCTCCTGGGGAAATAGTAAAGTAGATCTCGTATATAAACTATTTGATGAGCAACCAGGATTTCAGCACGGCGGGAGCCCACTCCTGACAATATAGAAACAGATGTATCAAGGTCAAGGGCAGGCATAGTTCATCGGCGGGCAAAATTTTGCTGCAAGCCCGCCGAAATTATTTCCATTCCTTGCGGTAGGTATAGGTCACATATTTTGTTTTTCCCGGATCCAATATGATAGTAAAATGAATAGTGGAAGCATCCTTTTTCTGATAATTATGTGATTCATTTTTTACGACCCAATCTCCATTAATATGTTCCACAATTCGAACCTGAACCAGTTCGGAACGGGTATTGGTTACCTGAACTTCTATGACTGCCTCCTCGCTTTTCCGTTGGCGATCATAATTCAAAACTTTACGCTTCCCGATTATATCGAAAGCATAACCAGACGAGAGTGTGGATGATTGACCTTTAGGTACCTGCCTTATTTGGTCTGCACCGATATATTCTAAACCTCCAGTATTTGAATAGGTATATATTTCTACTTTGCCAGCAGGAAGCGGGATACCCAAACCATTGGATTCAGTATTCTTAATAGACAATTCCACCTTTAATGGTTCTTCCTTTTGACGGCGTTCGGTATTTTCAAACACATAAGTTTTGACATATCCCACATTTAACGGACCATACATCCTGACGGTAATATTTTCTTTAGCTTTTAGGTCGTGGGTAGAATTCAGTGTATAGATATGATAATCGCCTAATTCTGCCTGATTCATAGCCGGTTTCGATTCAGCACGGGCGGCCATTTTAAAGGATTGATCTGGTCTAAGACGACTCATTTTTGGCTTATTCAAGATCCCCTCTACTAACTGAATTTGGGTATCTTTAAAATCCAGGTCTGAACCATTGGAAATAACCGCTTCAGCAATCAGTTCACCATTATCCTGTCCATTCATCACCAATCGATAAACAGTGTCCCAAGAAAAATTGGCCGACTTGTAAACCAATTCACCTTTCACTTCGCCAGAGTTGCTGGTTTTAATATCCCAGGCAAGAAATGGTCTCAAGATAGGGTTCTCTATTTTGTCTTTACTTTCCAGATATTCGATATTGTCATATATGAATGTGCGCACACCGCCTTTATGCTGGATTGTAACTGATTCATTAGATATTTCCAGCAATGACCCTGTAATAGCTCTCTCAGTCTTTGATTTAAGATTTACAATACTGCCTTTCCTGTCTAAAAAGTAATTGATGCTTGAAAACACTTTACTATTGAATCTCTGTGTTAGTATCTGGGTATTGTTAAGATTTAAAAATGGAGTGTCTTTATGAATGCCATCGGGTAGTTCTTTAAAAGTAATATAACTATTACCCTTTGAAACATTTCTCCAGGAAACAGGTTGTTTTACCAAGGCGGTACCATCCTTATAAATGGTAATAATAGCCTTTTCAGAATGGGCGATTAATAAATTGAGCCCTAAGAAGAAGAAAAATATTCCCCTCATTGCAGCATCTCTAAATTTGCAGTTACTTTCTGAAGTTCGTCTGTTAGTTCCCCCATTTTCTGATGTTCTTTCTCCACTATTTCTTCCGGGGCACGAATTAAAAATTCTTCATTCGCCAACTTTTTTTCAATATCAGATAACAAGGACTCTATTTTGTCTTTCCGTTTATTCAACTGCGATTTTTCCTTGTCCAAATCTACCAATCCTCCCAATGGAATATAAAGTTCCATTCCATGCACAACGGCAGTGGCAGATTGGGGAGGCTTTTCTATGTTAGCTCCTTGAGAAAAACTCTCTATATTGGCTAAGGACCGAAGCAACTGTTCATGGGTATGTATAAATGTGCCTTGTTCATTGGTGCATCGGACCACCAGGTCTGATTTTTTAGATGGTGAAACATTCATTCTGCTGCGCACGCTACGAATGGCCGTGATAACATTCTGTAATACCAACATGTCTTTTTCCGCCTGATCATTAACCCAATCATCTTCATAATCTGGCCAAGGAGAAACGATCAAATCAGGTTCATCAGTTTCTTTAAAATGAGACCATAATTCTTCCGTAATAAATGGGGCATACGGATGAAGGAGGGCCAATACGGTACGGATGCACCTAACAGTGATATTGCGGGTGATGTCTTTTGCTGTTTCATCCTCGGAATAAAACCTGGTTTTAGCTATCTCCACATACCAATCACAAAAACCATTCCACGTAAAATCATAAATAACTTTAGCTGCTTCATTAAAGTGAAACCGGTTCAGCTGCCGGTTGTATTCGCGGATTGTATGTCCCAGCCTGCTCAGGATCCACATATCCGGCAGTTTCAACTCTACTGTGTTTAGTTCATATGTTCTATCCCAATCATCGGATAGATTCATATCTATAAAGCGGCAGGCATTCCACAATTTGTTCATGAAATTGCGACCTACATTCAGTCGGCTTTTTGAGAAGAGAACATCTAGACCCTGGGGTGCCATAAGCATGATCCCAAATCGAACCGCATCTGTGCCATATTCACCAAAGAGACTAAACGGGTCCGGAGAATTTCCTAAGGATTTACTCAATTTCTGACCCTTTTCATCTCTCAATATTGATGTGAAATACACATCTTTAAAGGGTCTTTTATTCATGAATTCATAGCCGGTGATGATCATGCGAGCCACCCAGAAAAAAATAATATCGGGTCCGGTTACCAGTGTATCTGTAGGGTAAAATTTCTTTAAATCATTCCCCAGCTCAGGCCAGGCATGAACTGCCATGGGCCATAGCCACGAACTGGCCCAAGTATCTAACACATCGGGATCCTGTTCCCAATTTTCTGGATCACTAGGCCCGTCTATGGAAACATGAGTTTTTAATGGGTCGTCCTTATAATACCAAACTGGAATCTGGTGGCCCCACCAGAGCTGGCGGCTGATACACCAGTCCTTGATATTTTCCATCCAATGGTTGTAGGTCTTGATCCAGTGTTCAGGATGAAAGGTGATACGGCCATTATTCACCGCATCCAAGGCAGGTTTAACCAGCTCATCCATTTTAATAAACCATTGCTCGGAAATATAGAATTCAATTGGCACGTGTCCCCGCTCCGAATACCCGATTTTATTGGTATAATCTTCCGTCTTTTCCAATAGACCTGCCGATTCCAGATCAGCAACTATTGCTTTTCGTGCATCTTCCCTGTTCAATCCCACATATTGTTCAGGCACATTATCATTCAAGGAAGCATCATCATTCATCACATTGATGAATTCCAGGCTGTGTCGCTCTCCTATGGAAAAATCATTCGGATCATGGGCCGGGGTTACCTTCACGCAGCCCGTTCCAAATTCCGGATCAACGTAATCATCTGTTATAATCGGAATCTCACGACCCACCAACGGCAGGGTCACTGTCTTACCGAGCAAATGTTGATACCGATCATCATCGGGATGGATAGCCACGGCTGTGTCTCCCAGCATAGTTTCCGGGCGCGTCGTGGCCACCACTAGATATTCATCTGAATCTGTAATGGGATACCGAAAATGCCAAAGATATCCATTCACTTCCTTGTGGATTACTTCTTCATCGCTAATGGCGGACCTTGACACAGGGCACCAATTCACCAGTCGGAATCCTTTATAGACCAATCCTTTTTCATATAGTTTTACAAAAGCCGTTAACACCGCTCGCGTATAGTCATCTTCCATGGTGAAACGCTCCCGCTCCCAATCGCAGGAACAACCCAGTTTTTTTAGCTGCTGGATGATGATACCACCATATTTTTCTTTCCACTGCCAAGCATGATCTAAAAATTCTTCCCGGGAAAGATCATCCTTGTTTATACCCTTCCCCTCGAGCATTTTAACCACTTTCGCTTCTGTAGCAATAGAAGCATGATCTGTCCCCGGAATCCAACAGGCTTCCTTTCCTTCCATTCTAGCTTTACGGATCAGTATATCCTGGATCGTATTATTGAGTACATGACCCATGGTAAGCATACCGGTCACATTGGGCGGGGGGATAACGATGGTGTATGGTTCTTTCTCTGAATCAGCATCAGCGTGGAAATAATTCTTATCCAGCCAGTGTTCATACCAGCGGTCTTCTACCTGGGTTGGGTCATAGGCTTTTACCAGACTAGTTTTTGGCATAAGATCTCTGGGGCTTTCTTCAGGATAAACGATCAATTAAAGTTTTGGATTTTACAACAGTTATTAACGGGTTTCCCAATACTCCCATCGTCATCAGTAGCTATCTATTACATTTATTCCCTACTTTTAGCGGTCTATTAAATACGCACTTAAAAATAAAAAGAAAATCATGACAGGAACAGTTCTACAGGTCAATGTTAAATCGCAAGTTCCTGGCGAGCGAGGGCTTCCCAAATATCCTGTGAAGCGTTGTTTTGCTACAGAGAAGGGCCTGGATGGAGATCATAACGTGTTCCGGCAAACAAAGAAAAAAGGGAACAAGGATATGGCTCTTCTTGTGTATCCTGTGGAAACAATAAAAGAATTGAACCAGGAAGGCTGGCCCGTTAAACCTGGTGATGTTGGGGAGAATCTGACCGTAAAAGGATATGCACATGATATGTTCAAGCCTGGACAGCAGTATAAGGCCGGAGACGCAACGATTGAAATATCCCTGGAGTGTGATCCCTGTACTAATCTGGGTTTACTCCCCTATGTGGGTCAGGAGCAGGTAAAAACTTTTATGAATACAATCATGCACAGGCGCGGATGGTACGCCCGCATAATCAAACAGGGCGAAATAAGACCCGGGGACCCATTCAAACTGAAATAATGAACCAATTGATAAAGCAACACTAGTCTAATTATTGTATAAAGGGGTCAAGATAAGATCTATGCAAACGGCTGAATTCAAGATTACTGGAATGACATGCAGCGCATGTGTCGAAACTGTAACCAAGCATCTTAAGAGCATAAAAGATGTATCAAAGGTTGATGTATCTTTGACAAATGAAGCAGTAAAAATAGAGATGCTAGAATCCGTCCCCATCCATGTTCTACAACAGGCATTACCAGAAAACTATATCCTTAGTGAACAATTAGAAAATGTTGATACAATTGAACAAGAAAAGGAAAAAACAGATCTGCAACAACTTTTCCCGCTTTTTCTTGTCTTTTTTTACATCACCGTAACATCTCTCGTGTTAAATAGACATACCGGAACTGTCTCAGAATTCATGCTGGATTTCATGGGCATTTTCTATATCGTATTCAGTTTTTTCAAGTTCCTGGATTATAAAAATTTTCCTGGCTCATTTACCATGTACGATCCATTGGCAAGGGTTCTCCCGATCTATGGCTGGGTCTACCCTTTTATTGAGACAGGACTGGGGCTATTGTTCCTGTTTCGTATAGAGCTTAAAATAGCCTTAATAAGCACACTTTTCATTCTCGGGATAACAACCATCGGTGTCTTAAGGGTATTAATTAGCAAGAACACCATTCAGTGTGCGTGCCTGGGAACCGCACTTAAATTGCCCATGACCAAGGCCACGCTTATTGAGAATGGAGTGATGCTGATAATGGCGGTTTGGATGCTCATTAGTTAATTCTCGATCTATTTTGCGTAACATATTTTTTATTTTATTATTTATTATAGAGACCGGCACACTCCTCTCACAACCTGTTTCCCTGAAGGG
>JYMV01053859.1_pt1 | contig 20503 bp, 18 predicted proteins | sample 338911 | NCBI WGS metagenome assembly JYMV01 (sample SAMN03354496, study PRJNA234377) | hydrothermal vent metagenome | biome: Deep sea; feature: Hydrothermal plumes at the Eastern Lau Spreading Center, Western Pacific Ocean; material: Seawater | place: Tonga | collected 2009 | depth 2000 m m
TTTTTTTATTAATGGGTCATGGCACACTTTAAATTTGACTGCAATATTCCTAATTTCTGTTCGCTTTAATACAGAATCTGTTAAACGATTATTTCTGATATATCTTGCACCTCTCTAGCTCTCTCGACTAAATTTATAAGCTTAATTCGAAGCGAATACGATATGTTCGAACAATTACAAGAAAAATTCGGTCTGATACTCCGCAGTCTTCGTGGACGTGGAAAAATCACGGAGAAGAACATCTCCGAGACGAGTCGTCAGATTCGCCGGGCCTTGCTGGAAGCGGATGTTAATTTAAATGTAGCGAAAGATTTCGTTGCACGCATCGAGAAGAAGGCTCAAGGATCGACAGTTCTGAAATCGGTAACTCCAGGTCAGCAATTTGCCAAGATCATGCACGATGAACTCACCTCTATTCTCGGCAAGGAGCAAGCACCACTGACCTTCGCTAAGAAACCGCCTACAGTTATCCTATTAGCGGGACTGCAGGGATCCGGGAAAACTACCACGGCTGTTAAGCTAGCCAACCTTTTAAAGAAGGACGGCAAAAAGCCGTTTCTCGTAGCGGCGGATGTCTACCGCCCGGCGGCGGTGGAGCAACTGCAGATTCTTGGAAAGCAGATTGATGTGCCGGTCTGGACTGAGGAACGGGATCCTGTGGATATCTGTGTGAATGGGATTGATGACGCCAAGCGGCAGAAGCACGATGTGGTAATTCTTGACACCGCCGGCCGGCTTCATGTTGACAGCGAGATGATGGAAGAGATCATGGATATTGCCGAGGCGACAACTCCCACGGAAATTCTCTTCGTAGCTGATGGGATGACCGGGCAGGATGCAGTTAACTCCGCCATGGCATTTTCAGATGCTCTCGAAATTACAGGCACAGTCCTCACCAAGCTGGACGGAGATGCCCGAGGAGGAGCGGCGGTTTCCATCTCTGCAATCACCGGGAAGCCCATCAAGTTCGTGGGCGTAAGTGAGAAGATGGACGGTTTGGATCCGTTTCATCCCGACAGGATGGCTGGTCGCATCCTCGGAATGGGTGATGTGATTTCATTTGTGGAAAAAGCCCAGGATGTAGTAGACCAAGATGAGGCAGAGAAAACAGCCGAAAAACTCAAGAAAATGCAGTTTACTCTGGAAGATTTTCAGGAGCAGCTTCGCCAGATGCAGAATATGGGATCCATGGAACAGCTCATGAGTATGATTCCCGGAATGGGGAAAATGACCAAAAACTTGGTTTTGGACGAAAGGCAGTTGGTGTGGACGGATGCCATTATCAACTCTATGACAAAAGAAGAGCGGCACAATCCATCAATTATAGATGGCAGCCGCAGGAAAAGAATTGCTCAAGGCAGCGGAAGGTCTATCCAGGAAGTTAACACCCTGCTGAAACAGTTCGGGCAGATGCAGAAGATGATGAAGAATCTTTCACGGTCAAAAGTAAACCGTAAGATGATGGGACAATTAGACGGAATATTGAACTGAGGAGAATAACTTGGCTACAAAAATAAGACTGAAGCGATTAGGACGACGGAACAGACCTTTTTTCCGTGTAGTGGTAATGGATTCACGCAAACGCAGGGATGGTGCACCCATAGAGGAATTGGGTTGGTATGATCCGATTAAACGCGATGGTGATAACTATAAATTGAAAGTGGACCGTATCCTCCATTGGCTGAAAGACGGAGCAAAACCCTCATTTACAGTGCGAAATCTCCTAAAGAAGGAAGGCTTACTTCATCGCTGGCATTTGATTCGACAGGGTTTGGATGAGCAAATAATCGATCAAGAAATGCAGAAGTGGTCAATGGATCGTGAGGTTCGAATGAAGGATAAAGCTGAAAAAACTGTTGCTAAAGCTAAGGAAAAAGTAAAAGAAGAGGCAGAAGTTAAGGCTGAAGAGACAGTTGTAGAAGCAGTAGCAGTAGAAAAAGAAGAAGTAGCTGAGGAAGTAGCGGATCCAATGGCAGATGAAATTGAAAAAGATGCTGAGGCTGAAGCAGAAGAACCTAAGGCGGAGGCAGAGGAAAAGGCTGAGGAACCGGTGGTAGAAGCAGTTGAAGAAGAGGCAGTAGCAGAAGAAGTAGTAGAGGCAGAAGTAGAAGCAAAGGAAGAGGAAGTCGTAGTAGAAAAAGAAGAAGTGACTGAAGAAGTTGAAGAACCAGCGGCGGAGGCAGTTGCAGAAGAGCCAGAAACTGCTGTTGAGGATGAAACTGTAGAGACTGAAACTGCTGAAGAAAAACAACCTGAGAAAGAAGCAGTTGAAGAAGTAGCAGATGCAGAAGTGGAACAAGAAGCAGACGCAGTTGAAGAAGAGGCAGAGACTGAGGCAAAGGGAGAGAAATCTGAGGAAGAAGTGACAACTGATTCTAAAATTGAAGAGGAAAAGACAGAAGAGCCCGAATCAGCTGAAAAAGAAGTTGAAGAATCTGAATCAGCAGCAGAAGTAGTCAAAGAAGAGGCAGTTGAAGAACCGAAAGAAGAAAAAGCCGAAGATATTGAGGAACCTGCTGAACCTGAAGCTGAAGAAGTAGCAGATGCAGTTGAAATTGAGGAAGAAACTGAGGCGAAGGGAGAGGAATCTGAGGAAGAAGTGGTTGCTGAGATAGAAGCAGAAGAATCGGTGGCAGATGCAGATGATGAAGATTCCGAAGCGAAAACAGAGGCTAAATCTAAAGCTCCGGAAAAATCAGAAACCGTAGAGGAAGCAGCAGAAGAGACAGTGGAAGAGAAAACAGAAGAAGAAGACGAGACAGAAGTAGAACCAATTTCAGAAGAGGTAGAAGAGACAGTCGAAGAACCTGAAAAAGTAAAAGAAAATCCGAAATCATAAATCCGGAATACGAAATCAAAACAACCAAGCAAATATTTATAATTACACCTTTCCCAGAAATGGTGGAAGCGGTTATCGGTGAGAGTATTCTCCGTAGGGCAGCCGAAAAGGAATTGGTCTCATACCATTTGATCGATCCCCGCGAGTTTTCAGAAGGGAAATTTAAGCAAATTGATGACTATCCGTTCGGCGGCGGAACGGGAATGATCATGATGCCGGAGCCCATTTTAAAAGCACTCGACAGAGTTGAAGAACTCCGTTCCGGCAATAGGAATTTGCGAGTTATTTTTCCTACTCCTCAAGGCGAACAGCTCACACAAGTGAAATCCAAGGAACTGTCAGAGAATGTAGATTTGGTATTCATATCAGGACATTATAAAGGGATGGATGAGCGAATTCGTGAATCAGTTGTAACGGATGAGATTTCTATCGGTGACTTTGTTTTGACCAATGGCGAGCTCCCTACGCTGGTGATTCTTGATACTGTAGTCCGATTGATTCCGGGAGTATTAGGCGATGATGAATCTGCCCAGGGAGACTCTTTTACCAACGAACTTCTCGATCATCCACATTATACTAGGCCTGCGGAAGTAAGAGGGATGAATGTACCTGAAGTGCTCCTGAGTGGTCATCATGCAAAAATTGAAGAATGGCGTCAGGAAGAGCGAGAAAAAAGAACTCAATCACGTCGTCCTGACCTTTGGAAAGCATACGAAGAAAAACAAACCAGTTGAGGTAAGAATTATGGACCCACAGCAATTTTCAGAAGATTATTTACGTACCGATATCCCAGATTTTCGTGCCGGCGATACTGTTGGTGTAAACGTGAAAGTAGTAGAGGGTGGCAAGGAACGCATTCAGCGATTTGAAGGTGTTGTTCTCTCCAGGAAAGGAACTGGGTTCGAAAAATATCTTCCGGAGTAGGAGTTGAGCGTATTTTCCCTCTCCATACTCCTATCATAGCCAACATAGATGTTGTACGTCGAGGTAAAGTGAGAAGGGCAAAACTCTACTACCTTCGGAAACTCAGAGGTAGAGCTGCCCGAATCAAGGAACGCCGGTAAATTTCTGTTCCTAATCTATGGTTCTATTTTGAGGGGTAAAATGCAAGTTTTACCCCTATTTTGTCTTCAGATAACATCTGGCTAATTTTTAAGATATGTTTACACCGGAATCTAAAACAGTCATCACTCTTACCGGGCTCTCCCATTTTGCTGTCCACAGCAGCATGCTTTTTTTCCCAGCTCTGTTCATTGTGCTCCAAAATGAATTTTCAGCCGAAGCTATCACATTGGCGACTTTGAGCTGGATTTACACACTTTCTAATTTCATGTTTGGACTTGGAGCGCTTCCTGCGGGCTGGATCGAAGGAAAGGTAGGTGGCAGAAAACTTCTTTTGGTCTATCAATCAGGTGCCGCCGCATCAGCACTATTTGTCGCATTTTCCACAAGTTTGACTATGCTAACCATAGCTCTCGTTTTTCTGGGACTTTTTTCGTCCATCTATCATCCCGCAGGACTTACCATCATCTCCCGACGAATTCATCAGACAAGCCGAGCCATGAGTTACCACGGAATCGCCGGCAGTGCCGGATTGGCTGCGGGACCGTTATTAGCATCCCTAGCGGCAGTGGCGGGATCATGGCGTTGGGCATATGCAGGGATAGGCCTCTTTTGCTTATTGCTGGCAGGGGCGACAGCGGTTTTCATCCCCGCCCGTGAAGGCGAAACGGAAGAAGACGTCTTAAAAACAGAAGTTACGAGAATGAAACCTTTAGTAGTTTATTACCTTATTGCAGTTTTTGTGGGATTGACATTTTACGGATTCAAAACCTTTATGCCGGTTCATTTTAGCATGAATGCCACCGGACTCCTTGAGAACTGGGACGTGGTGGTTCGGGGCGGACTGTTCTCTACCATCGTTTTATTAGCAGGAATCGGTGGACAGATAATCGGCGGAAGGTTAGGAGACAAGTACAACCGGCCTACTCTGCTTGCGCTCATTTTCTTAATTCACACACCATTGCTGATAGCTTTTGGACTCAATTCGGGACCGTCTCTCTTGGCATTCGGAATTCTGCTCGGATTGGTACACTTCGCTCATCAGCCTATAGGTAACTCCCTAATTGCTCAATATACCACATCTGAAAATCGAGGATTGGGGTATGGAATTTCATTCTTTCTCAGTTTCGGATTGGGATCGTTTGCCGCGGGAATTGGCGGATCACTGGCAGAAAGTCACGGTGTTCAAGTTGTATTTCCATTTGTAGCCATTTTCATGGGATGTGCCTTTTTACTGGCTCTCTACTTAAGAAAAATTTCATGAAGAATTTGTTCTTTCACTTGCAAATGACTTCTCACCCTTCTACCTTTTGTACTCGAGGTAATAAATGAAACTGCGTGAACTTCCATCTGTCAATTCAATCTTAGAGAACTTGGATATGAGCTCCATTTCCGCACCGCGAAGTTATGTTACCGAATTGATTCGCTCGGAGTTGTCGGATTTGCGCAGAGACGCCGTTGACAGCGAGATACCCGGCACCCGGGAGCAGATCAGTCAGCGTATCCAGCAAAACGTACTGAAGTCAGCAAAGCGGAGCTTAAGACAGGTAATCAACGGAACGGGCATTGTACTGCATACGGGATTGGGACGTGCTCCGCTTTCGTTTCGCATGATGGAGCAGGCAATCCGCACAGTTACCGGCTATGCCAATTTGGAACTTGATCTAAATTCTGGTAAAAGGGGCGAACGTCTGAGTCACATTTCCGGACTCCTAAACGCTCTCGCCGGCTCAGAGGCTTCCCTTGCCGTGAACAACAATGCCGCCGCTGTCCTGTTAGCGCTTAACACTGTAGCGGAAGGGAAGGAAGTGATTATCTCTCGCGGGCAACTTGTGGAGATCGGCGGCTCTTTCCGCATTCCGGAAGTGATTGCCAAAAGCGGTGCCATTCTTAAAGAGGTAGGAACCACCAATCGCACTCATGAAAAAGATTATCTGAATGCCATTTCGCCTAGAACCGCCGCCATTCTTTACGCTCACATGAGTAACTACCGGATTGAAGGATTTACGGCAGAAGTTGCCATTGCAAGTCTTGGTAAGCTCTCCCGTAAGAAGCGTATCCCTCTCATTGCTGATCTCGGAAGCGGCGCACTTTTCGACATGAAAGAGATTAATCTTCCCGGTGAACTAGTGGTGAGCGAGGTACTGAAGCAAGGGGCACATCTGGTAACTTTTTCAGGCGACAAACTCCCCGGAGGTCCTCAGGCGGGACTTGTCTGCGGGAAAAAAGGAATAGTGAAAAAACTGCACGATAATCCACTTTATCGAGCGCTCAGATGTGACAAGGTGACTTTAGCGTTATTGGAAGAAGTGCTGAGGAGTTATCAGGATATGCCTGCCATGCGGCAGAATCTTACATATCGTCTGTTGAAAACATCACGTCAATCGCTCATGACTAGAGCTGAACGAATTTTGAAAGATTTGCCGAAATCAGTTGTGCGAAAACTCGGCATTTCCGTTGTACCATCCGAAGTCGAGGCTGGAAGCGGTACGCTGCCAACAGAAAAAATTGAAAGCGCCGCACTCAAGTTTAATTGTAAAGCTGCAAAACCGACAAGATTAGCCGACACTTTCCGTCGTCAGACTCCTTCGGTTCTGGGCTACATTTCCGGCAACCGTTTTTTCATTGATCTAAAAGCAGTTTTGCCGTCACAGGCTAGAAAACTGGCAGAGACGATTAAAATAGTCGCTGTAGAAATCGCTTAACCATGTCGCAGATTGTTATCGGTACCGCCGGGCACATTGATCACGGAAAGACAGCTCTCGTCAAGGCGCTTACCGGCACCGATACCGATAGTCTTCCCGAAGAGCAGCGGCGAGGGATGACCATCGATCTCGGCTTCGCATTTCTCACCGACAACATCACGATCATCGACGTCCCCGGCCACGAAAAATTTATCCGTAACATGGTGGCGGGAGTCAGCACGGTTGACATTGCCCTGCTCACAATCGCTACCGATGACGGAATCATGCCCCAGACGCGGGAACATCTCGACATTCTTCGGCTCCTGAATATCCGGCTGGGCTGCGTTGCTCTTACAAAGTGTGACCTTTCCGAGAGTGAAGATTGGCTCGATCTTTTGGAGGAAGAGATCAGCGATTTTGTGAAAGACACATTTCAGGATGATATTCCCATTGTCAGGACATCGGCTGAGACCGGAGACGGTGTGGATGATCTTCGGACAGTGTTGACTGACCTCGCCGGCAGCGCGTCAGAGCGCAATGATCGCGGTTTTTTCCGACAATCAGTAGATCGTGTTTTTTCAATGAAAGGGTTCGGAACGGTTGTCACCGGTACAGTCAGTAGTGGTAGGGTAGAAGTAGGCAATACGATCGAGATTGTACCCGGAGGTATTAAAGCCAAGATCAGAGGTTTGCAATCCCACGGGAAAGATGTGAAATCTGTGAAGCCGGGAGATCGGTCAGCTGTAAATCTAAGTGGAGTTGAACGCCACCATTTGAAGCGCGGATCGCAAATTGTTTCCATCGGATTTCTGGAACCGCTGACATCTTTCGGAGCCGAAATTAAACTGACATCCAGCACAAAACGAAAACTGAAACACGAGCAGAGAATCCGAATTCATTTGGGGACGGACGAAGTGATGGGACGCATTCTAATCGCCGGTTCGGATAGGAAAAAAAGCATCAGTCAGGGGGAAAGTGCCACAGTTCTCATCCGGCTGGAGAAACCGATTCCTGTGGCCATGGGAGACCAGCTCATCATCCGACTTTATTCTCCACCGGAAACTCTGGGCGGCGGGACGGTCATTGACACTCAATTACCAAGAAAATGGAAAGCTGCAGCAAAATGGTTGTCTGAATTGTCTGACCTGCCGGTAGAAAATCGAACTGCACTTTTCCTGGAGCGGAATGAGTCAAATCCCAAGACGGTTTCAGAATGGGGCAAGAGATTTCAACTGGGGGAAACTGAGCTTAAATCTCAACTCGATGGACTGGAACTCGTCCGATTCGGCGATGGCCGAAATCCATTTTTATCGCTATCTCATCTTGTGGAAAAACAGATGTCAGATATGATGAAAGCAGTTGGCGAATTTCATGAAAAAGCCGCTTATCGCTTGGGAATTCCCAGGGACGAGCTCCGACAAAATTTGGAATACAGTGAACCACTGTTTGATTATCTAACCGATTTGCTGGTTAAAGATGGCCAGATAGAATTGAAAGATGGGCTAATACAGTCTGGCAGCCACAAAATAAAACTCAGTGAAAGCGACAGAAAACTGGCTCAAAAAGTTTCTGACACTCTTCAAAAGTTCAGTACAACCCCGCCGTTACTTTCTGAGCTTGCAACGGAATTGGGGCAGTCGGACAAAAAAACTCTGGAATTACTCCACGTGTTGAAAAGCGAGGGGAAGGTGACAGAGATTACTCGAAATCTGTGGTATCTCTCCAATGTGTTGATGGAGATGGAGACGTCTGTGCGCAATTTTCTCGTTGATCACAAAGGGATGGCAGTGACCGACTTTAAGAAACTGACCGGAACCACCCGTAAGCACGCTATCCCGCTGCTGGAGTATCTTGATAAGCACGACGTGACATTCCGCGATGGCGACAAAAGGGTTTTGGCGTGAACTCATCAGGAAAAAGTTCGACCGTGAAAATGACTCCTCTCATGAAGCAGTACTTAGAGATCAAGAATCAACACCCCGATACGCTGGTTCTTTTTCGGATGGGTGATTTCTTCGAAACATTCAACGAAGATGCCAAGATAGCTTCTCGAATTCTCGATATCACTTTGACTAAACGTGCCAACGGTGCTGCGGCAGATGTCCCTTTGGCGGGCTTCCCGCACCACGCCCTCGATTCCTATCTGCCAAAACTGGTGGAAGCCGGACTGCGCGTAGCCATCTGCGAGCAGGTGGAAGATCCGAAGCTGGCAAAAGGGATTGTCAAACGGGAAGTGATCGAAGTGGTGACTCCAGGCACGGCGACAACAGACAGTTCATCCGGTAAGCGCAACAATTTTCTCGGTGCCGTCTTCAGCGGACACGAAAAGGCGGGCTTCGCGTTTTTGGATCATTCTACCGGTGAATTTTACATTGGGGAGTGCACGGAAGATAATCTGACGGAAACAATTTTAAAGTACGCTCCTCGAGAAGTAATTGTGGAGGAGGGACGTCCTTATCACGAGGAAAAGTGGCACCGCCGACTGAGGCCGTTCATCACGGAAATGGACGAGTGGGCATTCGATTATAAAATCACCTTGCAATCTCTCTCTGACCACTTCGGCACGACCTCGCTCAAACCTTACGGATGCGATGATCTCCAGGAAGGAGTTGCGGCCGCTGGAGTCATTCTAAGCTACGTCCAGCGCAACATACCCGACAGCGTTTCTCACGTTACCCGTCTGAGAAGAGTGCGGGATGAGAATGTGATGGGACTCGATGCATTCACAGTCCGCAATCTGGAACTATTCCACTCACTGGCGACTCAGGGAACCCACGGCACGCTCATTTCCATTTTGGACGATACTGTCACGCCCGGCGGCGGACGACTGCTCAGACGGCGGATGCACACTCCTTTGGTTGAGAAATCTGAAATCGAGCGACGACTGGAGCTTGTGGGCGGATTTGTGGCGAAAAGCGATCTTCGATCGGAAATCAGGCGACGTCTCACCAACTGTTCAGATTTGGAGCGAAATCTATCCCGACTGAGTCGCGGAAAAGGGTCGCCGCGCGATGCGACAAGTATCAGCTATACCCTAACGCTCATGCCGGAGATTTGCGCTGCCGTGGGCGAGTCTGGTTCCAAGTCGCTGAAAAGCTTTGTGTCGAACATGCCGAATGCTGAAGAGATTGTCGCTAAAATCAACTCCACTCTCAAAGATGATGTGCCGGCTCTACTCAACAAAGGCGGTGTCATCCGTAAAGGAGTGGATAGAGAACTGGATGAACTTCGCTCCATCGCTTCCGGCGGGAAAGAGTGGATCGCCGCCATGCAGGAGAGCGAGCGAAAAGCGACCGGAATTTCGTCACTGAAAGTGGGCTACAACAAGGTGTTCGGCTACTATCTTTCCGTGACGAAGACTCATCTTGATAAAGTACCGGAATACTACATCCGCAAGCAGACGCTTGTGAATGCGGAGCGATACATCACTCCTGAACTTAAGGAGTACGAGGAGAAAATCCTCACGTCTGAAGAGAAGATTCTCGCCATTGAAGTCCGCATTTTTGACGAGCTCCGGAAGTGGATTCTAAGTCGAGCTCAACTGATTCTACAGTCCGCATCTCTCCTGAACAAGATTGATCTACATTCGACACTCGCTGAAGCTGCGGTGAGGAACAGTTATGTGAAGCCCACAATTACCGAAAAGTCGAGGATGGTTCTGAAGGACTCCCGCCATCCTGTTGTAGAGGCGATTTTGCCGGCTGGAGAAGAGTTTGTTGCCAACGATTTGGAAGTGGACAATAAGGAAAGTCAGATCCTCCTCATTACAGGGCCGAACATGGCGGGTAAGTCCACATACCTTCGGCAGGTTGGGATCATCGCTGTCATGGCGCAGATGGGCAGTTTCGTGCCTGCAAGTGAAGCGGAGATCGGTATCGTGGATCGGCTCTTCACGCGCGTTGGAGCCAGCGATAATCTGGCCGGTGGTGAATCCACTTTCCTCGTGGAGATGATCGAAGCAGCCAATATTCTCAATAACTCCACACCGAAGAGTCTGATCATTTTCGATGAAATCGGCCGAGGAACAGCCACTTTCGATGGACTTTCGCTGGCGTGGGCAATTACGGAATTTGTGCACAATACGGAGTTTGTTCAGGCACGTACGCTTTTTGCCACTCACTATCATGAACTGACAGAGTTAGAGGGGTTGCTTGAGAGGGTTGTGAATTACAATGTGGCAGTGAAGGAGTTTGGTGATAAAATTGTGTTTCTGAGGAAGATCATCCCGGGACCCTCGGATAAAAGCTATGGCATCCACGTGGCGAAAATGGCAGGTCTGCCCGGAGTGGTCATCAACAGAGCTACCGAAATTCTCAGCCACCTAATCCGGCATGAAGCACCGGAAATAGTTGGAACTGAACCGCCGCAGGATGCGTCTAAGCAGATAACACTATTTCAAGAGCAAGAATCTAAATTAAGAAAGAAGCTAGCGGAACTGGAAATTAACAACATGACACCCTTAGAAGCTCTCGAAGAACTGGATAGACTGAAATCTAAGTATGGATTTTGATCAGATATTGAAATACCAAAGGATTACAGCAATATTTTTCTTTTTACTTACTCTGCTCCCGGCGGAGTCAATCTGGGTTAAGTACGGCAATCAGGCATTCAAGGGCGCCGGCGACGCTCGTACTATCGCCCTCAGTGAGTCCAACACTGCAGTCGTCTCAGGACCTTTTGCCGCTCTTTGGAATCCATCTAATCTGGCGAACGGTGGTAATAACTCTCTTTCCTATGCACATCAGGAAAGATTCGCAGGAATCGTTAATTATGATGTCGCGGCGGTTAACCTAAAGAGGTACTTAAAGTTGAATTGGTCTCTTGTTCTCATCCGGCAGGGGATGGAAGGGATACCCAATACTACCGATGCTCTCCTTCTTGGAACCGGTTCGCTTGATAATCCTGACGAGCGGATTGTGGAATCTGACATTTCGTATTTCAATCAAGTTCAGTGGGCAGCAGTAGTCGGTGGTGGATTTAAGAGAGGAGAGTGGGATCTCGGCGGCAATGTCCGTCTTTTAAGCCATCAATTGGGTGCTCATTCAGGCTATGGAATCGGATTCGATTTGAGCGGTTCCCGTAGTTTCTTTCCCGGGAATAGAACTGCTTTCATCATTAGAGATGTCACCACATCGTGGGTTGTCTGGGATTCAGGAACCATCGAAAGAATTGCACCAATAATCATCGTGAGTGATGCTCAAGACCTGAGGCTGGAAGGTATTGGAATCGATTTGACTTTGATGGCTTCACTCAATCTCGATTTAGCTGGTGAGAGTCTCAATGATGACTTTTCACTCGGTTCAATTGGAGCTCAACTATCCGGTGGAGTTGAAATTGGGTATAAGCAGAAAGTCTATCTGAGGGCAGGGAGAAATCCATTGACGGACTTTTCATTAGGGGTTGGACTCAAGTTTCCTTTCGGCGGACTTGATTACGCTTTCTCGCCATCGCCCGTCAATAGCATTTTAGGCAGCAGCCATCATGTCGCTTTGAATATAAAACTTGACTACCTACATTCACTCCGTGATCGTTTAAGCAGCTGAATGTGGATAACTTCTTGATAATTGAAGTTTTATCTCTTTACAATACAATTGCAACAACGTGAAGTCTCTGGTAAATTCCTAAGCTAAACAGGGGTAGAAATTTGATTAAAAGTATGACAGGCTACGGTTCGGGGTCATCTGAGTCTATCGACTATACTTTGTCACTTGAAATACGTGCTGTAAACGGTCGTTTCTTCGAAGCAAAAGTGAGATTGCCCAGATCAGCATCTTCTTTTGAGCATTTTGTTAAGAAACGTGTGAAGGAAGTTTGCCGGCGAGGGAATATATCTGTTTTGGTAGGCATTGACCTAAATTCTGGTGAAAACGGTAATGTTCAATTCGATCGAGATGCATTTGAAAATTATAGATCTATTTTGGCAACCATTGAAGAAGATTACGGCGCACGACTTGACATTGACAAGGTCATAGATATGCGCGATCTTTTACAGCCCAAACAGGATATCGAATTTGATCCTGAACTGCTGAAAACTGTGCTGGAGAAAGCGTTAAGTCAACTGGATGAAATGCGCTCTGCAGAAGGATTTTTTCTGAGGGATGATTTATCAGCTCGCACTACTGCTTTGAGGAATTATCTCTCAGAAATTGAAGAGAATTGGAAACAGATGTCTTCAGAAATCCGTAAAGAGTTTGAATCCAAGATTACCAAGCTTCTTGATGGAGTAGAAATAGAGGAAGTTAGAATCATTCAAGAAGCCGCAATATTGGCTGAAAAGTTAGATGTCACTGAGGAGTGCGTCCGCTGCCGTAGTCATCTTGATCAATTCGAAGCCTTACTGGATTCAAATGAACCAGTCGGTAAGCGAATGAATTTTCTTCTTCAGGAAATCAATCGTGAGACGAATACCATCGGTTCAAAATCTAACCATCTGGGGATTATTCAGAAAGTTGTGGATATGAAGGACGAAGTAGAAAAGATTAAGGAGCAAGTGCAGAACGTCCTCTGATGAAGAATTTAATCGTAATATCTGCCCCGTCAGGCGCTGGTAAAACTACAATTTGCCGTGAGTTGCAGAAAAGGCGTCCTGACTTAGAGTTTTCGGTCTCTTGCACAACTCGCCCCAAGCGTTCGTACGAAATAGATGGAGTTGATTATGAATTCATTAATGAACAAGAATTTCAGAGGCGAATAGCTCATGATGAGCTGGTAGAGTCAGAAGAAGTCCATGGATATTTGTACGGAACTTCCAGGAAAATAGTTGAACAGACAATAGCTGAAGGGAAGATGCTTTTACTCGAGGTAGATGTGAAAGGTGGATTAGCGATTAAGGAAAGTTTCCCAAATGTTACATTAGCCATTTTCATTATGCCGCCAAGTGAGGATGAGCTAATTCGCCGTCTGCGTAACCGTGGTTCTGATTCCGAAGAGCGCATCGCCAAACGGCTCGAAAGGATGGAGTTAGAAACATCTTATGAACCTAAATATGACATTACAGTAGTGAATGAAGATCTGGATGAAGCTGTTACCGCAGTGTTGGAATCGATTGAATCAAAAAACCAAGTAAAGGAGGAAATATGGGATTGAAGACTGTACCCAATAAGGACATAGAAAAACAGGCTGACGATTTATTTGAGGCAACTGTTGTGGCATCCCAAAGGGCTCGTCAGATTGTTGGTGAACGTCATGCGTTAAGAGAAGTTAGAGACTATGATGAAGAACCTGGGCTGTTGGAAGAGTTACCCGAGCCGGATGAAAATTACGTAGAGGAAGAGAAGGCTACTACCGTCGCTTTAGACGAATTTCTCAAAGGAGAACTCAAGTGGAAATACAGTTCCGATGAGGAGGAAGACGAGGAAAAATAGTGAACCATACATCACCCACAGAGGAGCTGATCAGGAGTTATTTTTCTCAAACGAGAGAGATGTTTGGTGACAACCTCTTTATATCAATACCTGAAAGTAGTCCAGACAGAAATTCCAGCTTATCACTTGCAGAGTTTGAAGAGTCCATTTCAGACTGCAGGAAATGCGATCTCTGGAAAGAAAGGACTAACTTTGTCTTTGGAGTGGGCAATCCACAAGCAAAACTGGTATTGGTAGGGGAAGCGCCGGGTAAAGAAGAGGATTTGCAAGGTAAACCGTTTGTGGGGAGGGCTGGGCAACTTTTGGACAAAATTCTGGCTGCCATCAATCTCAATCGGGATAAAGTTTATATTTGCAATATCCTTAAAAGCCGTCCACCTGAAAATAGAACACCACATCAGGATGAAATAGACGCCTGTCTACCATATCTGGAAACTCAATTAAAGATTATCAACCCTAAACTGATCGTCGCATTGGGAGCTACTGCTGCTCAGACACTATTGGAAGTAAAGACACCATTAGGCAAGCTGAGGTCTCAGATCTGGAAATGGAATGACTTCAATCTTGTGGCAACTTATCATCCGGCTGCGTTGCTACGAAATTCGAATTGGAAACGTCCGACTTGGGAAGATTTTCAGTGGATACAGAAATTACTTGAGAAGTGACAATGGCAAAAGAGTCCAATCTGTCTGAATTAAGATTACCTCCACAGGCTCTGGAAGCCGAAGAAGCTGTATTGGGAGCTATGTTAACTTCCAAGGATGCAGTCGGGCAAGCCATGGAGATTCTGACTTCAGATACATTCTATAAGGAAGCGAACGCAAAAATCTTCCGTGCCATGGAAGATCTGTTTAATTCAAGTAATCCTGTAGATGCTATTTCTCTCATCAACGAACTGAAAAAACGAAAACAACTCGATACTTGCGGGGGATCGTATTATATCACAGGGCTTTCTGACAGTGTTCCTACTTCTGCGAATACTGAACATTATGCCAAGATCGTCCTCGAAAAAGCGAGTCTAAGGCGACTTATAGAAGTATCTGCAATGCTCTCTCAAGATGCTTATCAAGATCGAGAGGAATTAGATGATATCATGGATAAAGCAGAACAGAGAATTTTTGCTATTTCTCAGAATCGTCTTAGAGGTGGATTTCTTCATCTCAATCCAATTCTTCAGGCAACTTTTGAGGAACTAGACAGGATTCACCAAAAGCCTGGAACAGTAACGGGAGTTCCAACGGGCCTTGTTGATCTTGATGAAATTACCAGTGGATTCCAGAATGGAGAACTAATCATCATTGCAGGACGTCCTGGAATGGGGAAAACTGCGCTGGCATTAACCTTTGCCAGGAATGCAGCAGTTGATTACGGTGTGCCGTCAGGTATTTTCAGTCTTGAAATGTCTAATCATCAGTTGGCAATGAGACTCCTCTGTTCTGAGGCTCGAGTTGACAGTCACCTTGTGCGAACAGGAAGGCTGCCTAAAGATCAGTGGAAAAATCTCTCTTTCTCGGTAGGCACGCTTGCGGATGCACCTATTTTTCTGGATGATACACCCGCAATGGGAATCACAGAATTGAGGGCAAAAGCTAGACGTCTAAAGGCTAAGAATGACGTTCAAATGATTATAGTAGATTATATGCAGTTGATGAAAGGTCCACCTCGAGTAGAAAACCGGCAACAGGAGATCTCTACAATCTCCCGTTCTCTAAAGGCGTTAGCAAAAGAGATAAACGTACCTGTCATCGCGGTATCACAACTCTCTCGAGCGGTGGAATCGAGAACTGACAAACGACCTCAACTGTCTGATTTGAGGGAAAGCGGTGCCATCGAACAGGATGCAGATTTAGTCATGTTCCTTTATCGAAAATGGATGTACTCCCGAGATGAAGAAGACAAAGGATTGGCTGATGTAATTGTTGCTAAGCAAAGGAATGGTCCAACTGGAACCATTCATACGACTTTTGTAGATAAATACGCCAAGTTCGAGAGCAAAGCTAGACACGAGGAAGCGACAGCTGAAGTACCTTTCTAATGAAGATTGCCAGCCTCATCCCTACCGTCACAGGCGCCTACCCTAAGGACTTCCTAACACTTGTAGACCTCGCTGCCGAAAACGGCAGAACTTCCAAAGATGCTATAAAGGAATCGCTTTGGAAAGCATACCAGTACAGTCAATCAAAGCATGAAGGACAAAGTCGGCAATCCGGTAAGCCGTATTTTGGTCATTGCTACGCTGTAGCAAAGTTATTAGCAGAATGGCAAATGGACATGGCTACTATTACAGCCGGCATTCTCCACGATAGCCTGGAAGATACAGATGCAACCTACAGTGAACTTGTTGACAACTTTCAACAGGATGTAGCAGATCTTGTGGATGGAGTTACAAAACTGGCTGATATCAGGTTTAGCAGCCGCAAGCAGAAACAGGCAGAGAACCTTATGAAAATGCTTCTCTCAATGGTTAAGGATATCCGGGTTATCATTATAAAGTTTGCTGATCGATATCATAATATGATGACAATCGAGTATCTGCCTCTCCGAAAACAGCACCGTATCGCAATAGAAACCAGAGATGTTTACTCTCCTCTCGCTCAAAGATTGGGAATGCACCAAATTAAAAGCCAACTGGATGACCTTATTCTTAAGACTCTTGAACCGGATATTTACAAAGAAATCAGCAAGGGGTTAAAGTCGACGTTTGGCTACCGACAGAAATACATCCGTGAGGTTACAATCCCACTGAAAGAAGAGCTTGAGAAATTAAGTTTAGATTTCTCTGTAACCAGTAGGTTGAAGTCTTATGCTTCAATTTCTGGAAAAATGAAGAAAGTTCAGAAATCACTCAATGAACTGTATGATATCTTCGCTATTCGAGTAATTGTTCAGGATGTGACTGCCTGTTATACTGTGCTTGGTACAATTCATCAACTGTTTACCCCGGTTCACGAAAGATTCAAAGATTTTATTGCCACCCCGAAGATAAATGGTTATCAATCGCTACATACAACGGTTGTCGGCCCTTCGGGACGGATGATAGAAATCCAGATACGTACCGAAGAAATGGATAGGACAGCAGAAATTGGTGTGGCTGCTCATTGGAGATATAAATCAAACGCGAAGAGAGAGGGAGATCTGGATAGACATGTCAATTGGCTGAGGGATCTGGTGGCGATTCTTCAAGATGAATCTTCAGATCCTGCGGAATTTATGAATCTTCTTCAGATTGACTTGTATCAGGATGAACTGTTTTGTTTCACTCCTGCCGGAGATCTCATTCAACTGCCTATCAATTCTTCGCCAATTGATTTCGCATATGCGGTTCATACTGAAGTCGGAAACCACTGCCTCAGCGCAAAAGTAAACGGAAAGATAGTTCCCCTTAATACTTCCTTACAAAGCGGAGAAACTATAGAAATTATCACATCGGATTCTCAGACTCCCAGTTACGGATGGTTGAAAGTGGTACGAACCAGTAAGGCGAGAACACACATTCGTCGATGGATACACAAAACCGAACGTGAAGAAAGCATCAAGCTTGGACGGGAAATCCTGGATAAAACTCTCAGGCGATTAAAATTAGCTCATTTACTGAAAGAAATTAAAAAAGCACCTGAAACAACTGGGTTCAATGATGATGAGTCCATAATGGCAGCATTGGGGTCAGGTAAAATAACTGTACGAGACCTGATCAGGAAGATTTCTCCAGAAACTGTAGAATTAGAAATTGAAGAAATTGATGATAAAGAACGATTCCTGTCCATAGCCCGCAAAACGGTAAAGGGTGTTAGGATTCACGGTATCGATAACATTATGATGAATTTTGGAAAATGCTGCAACCCCATTCCGGGCGATAATATTATCGGTTTTGTCACGCGGGGAAGAGGTGTGACTGTTCATCGAATTGAGTGTAAGAATCTTCCTGTTATGAGTGAAGATTTAGATCGGATTCTGGAGGTAGAATGGAATGTAAGTCGAAAAGAAGAATTTATGGTTCGTTTGAAAGTGGTTGCTGAAGATCGAAAAGGGTATCTTAAAGATTTGACTGAAGCAATTTCAAAACTTAGCATCAACATCACAAGTGTTGATATTAAAGTAGATGAAAGCGGTGTAGCAAACTGCTTTTTAGTTGTTACTGTTCCAAATTTGCGAAGGCTCAATTCTATGCTGAAGCAGATAGGTGAAGTAACAGGAACCATATACTCAGAAAGGGCATCTTAAATGGTTATAAAATACACGAAGAAAGATATATCAAAACGAGTTGCAAAAAGAACTGAGAGTAGTTTCATCGATTCACATACTACCGTATCAGAAATTTTTAATGTGATGCTGGAGATGATGACAGAAGATGATCACAATATTCGTATCGAAATCAGAGGGTTCGGCACTCTTCAAGTGAAACCTACTAAAGCAAAACCACGAGCTCGAAATCCGAAGACAAACGAAGAAGTTTATGTTCCTGCTCACAGAAAAACTCACTTCAAGCCGGGGAAAATCCTGAAAGCTAAGCTTTCACAACCCATTTAGTTCTGATCCTAAACATGGGCAGAATCCTCGGAATCGACTACGGCTCCAAACGGGTAGGATTAGCTATAACTGATGCCGGCCAGATAATCGCCTCTCCATTTAAGACAGTAACCTCTCATAATCTCGAATTACAGATCTCCGAACTGTCAAGAATTGTTGAGGAAGAAGATGTATGTCAAATTGTAATCGGTCTACCAATAGGGCTCAAAGGAAACTATACAACTCAGACAAAAAAGACAGAACAGTTTGCAGACGTTTTCCGTAAAAAAATAGGTTTACCAGTTACGTTTTATGATGAGAGATTGACATCTGTTCAAGCAAAGCGTATTCTTATATCTGAAGGCATAAAACCTAGTAGGGAAAAGGATTTGGTGGATAAAACAGCTGCTGCTATCATGCTGCAGGCATTTTTGGATAGCAGGTGATGAATGTATTTCGCCGATTTCTGGATAGACCTCACTGGCAGTTAGCCGTCTCGTCGGGAGTGCTGATTGGGCTTTCCTATCCTCCTCTGAAGCTGGGTGTGATCGCTTATTTGGCATTCATTCCACTCATAGAAATTCTGACTACAGCTCGCCCCGGAAAAGCGGCTCGTTTAGCATTCATGACCGGTCTAATTTCAAATTCAATTGCTCTTTACTGGCTGGCATTTAACTCAGGTGCAACATTATGGATCGTTATCATTTCTATGCTGGGAGCTGTCTTTTATCTCTCGATTCAATGGTCAATTTTAGCAGCAGTCATTGCCTGGTTTCATTCACACACAGGAAAAGGGTTGTTTATATTTCCATTTATGTGGATCACAATGGAGTTTTTTCAGTCATTTGGACTTCTTGCTTTTCCATGGATTTCCCTCGCCACCACACAGGCAGACTATCTTCCGCCTATCCAGATCGTAGAATTCACTGGTATCTACGGACTGTCATTCTGGATTATTCTCTTGAATACACTGTCGTATCGACTTCTCACATCACCGGTACCGCTCCTTCCTAGATTGCGGATTTGGACTGCGGTTATTCTCGTATTGCCGTGGATTTATGGCTATGGAAGAATACTTTCTTTTCCGGCTCAATCTTCGAATGAAGCTGAGTTAACTATTGCAGTGGTTCAGCCCAACATGGGACCTCACGAAAAGTGGGATAAGTCAAAGCGGCAGTGGGTCTTCGAAGTTCTCGACTCACTTTATGTGGAAGCAGCTCAAAAAGGAGTAGACATGGTGGTTTGGCCCGAGAGTGCAGTGCCAACGTATCTTCGTCGAGATCGATTTCGAAGGCGATTTATTCAGAAAAGAGTTGAAGAATACGGTGTTCCGCTTTTCACAGGTGCTCTCGACTTCGACAGAAAAGATGGTTTTCTGGAACATTACAACAGTATTTTTATGTTTAATGTGGATGGGAGCCTCGAATCGTATTACAAAATTCATCTTGTACCGTTGGCGGAATATAATCCTCTTGATGCGCAGGTTTCCTTAACTGAGAATTTAAGTTTTGGTCACTACAATCCGGGAACTCGATATACAGATTTTTTCCTGGGAGAAAGCCAGTTTGCGGGCGTTATTTGTTACGAGTCATCATTTCCTCGACTTGTAAATCGCTTGGTATCACAAGGGGCTCGCTTTTTGGTAGTAGTAGTAAATGACGGCTGGTTTGGGAAAACATCAGAACCGTATCAACATGTGGCTTTATCTCGATTGCGGGCGGTGGAACATCGGATGACCGTTTTGCGTAGTGCGAATACGGGAATTTCGGTGCATGTTGATGAAGCTGGCAGGTTTACATCCAAACTTGATTTAGATGAGAGAGGTGTAATCTACGCTGGCTTTTCCCCGTCGGTTGGGTTAACCTTCTACGGTCGGTTCGGCGATCTTTTCGCCTTTCTGATTACTTTATTCACTTTTTTTGGAGGATTTTGGATTTGGCACAGAAAACGTTAGCAATTATCCTGGTATTAGTAGCATTGTTCCCGATAAGAACTATCGCTGAATACTCCAGCTTTAACCATGTGTTGTCGCCTCAATCCACTCAAAG
>JYMV01008097.1_pt1 | contig 20497 bp, 12 predicted proteins | sample 338911 | NCBI WGS metagenome assembly JYMV01 (sample SAMN03354496, study PRJNA234377) | hydrothermal vent metagenome | biome: Deep sea; feature: Hydrothermal plumes at the Eastern Lau Spreading Center, Western Pacific Ocean; material: Seawater | place: Tonga | collected 2009 | depth 2000 m m
ACTTGTTGTTTCTATTGCTAAAAAGTATACAAATAATGGATTAAGCTTTTTGGATATTATTCAAGAAGGAAACACAGGTTTGATGAAATCGGTTGATAAGTTTGAATACAGAAGAGGCTTTAAGTTTTCTACTTATGCAACTTGGTGGATAAGACAATCTATAACAAGAGCTATAGCAGATCAGTCAAGAACTATTAGGGTGCCAGTGCATATGGTAGAAAATATGCAAAAAGTTGAAAAAGCTAAGAAGAAATTGAAACAAAAATTAGGTAGAAACCCAAAAGCTGAAGAAATAGCTGAATTGACTGAGTTGCCTTTGGATAAGGTTGAAAAGGCTTTGAAAGTCACAAAAGAGCCGATTTCAATGGAAACACCAGTAGGCGGTGATGATGATGAATCAAGTATTGCTGATTTTATTGAGGATGAAACAAAAAATAACCCATTTGATAACATGTCGGTTGAAATATTAAAGAAAAAACTAGAAGAAGCAGTGAGCAAATTACCAGAAAGAGAGGCTAAAATTCTTTCAATGAGATTTGGTTTTAATATGCCAAGTGATTACACACTTGAAGAAGTGGGGGAACAGTTTAATGTAACCCGTGAAAGAATTAGACAAATTGAAGCTAAAGCTCTTAGAATGATAAAAGATAGCGATTTTGGGACTGAGCTTGATTATTTTAGAAGGGATAACTAATTCCATTTTAAAATCATTAAATAAAACCGCTTTTGGCGGTTTTATTTTTTCTTATCTTTGTACATATTTTTGAGATGTTTACCGGCAGAAAACTTAAAAACTCTACGCTCTGGTAGTTCAAATTGTTTTGCAGTTTGGGGGTTTGTTGCAATTCTCTTATCTCTTAGTATTGACTGAAAAGCACCAAATCCAACAATATTAACATCTTGATGATTTCTTAATTGCTCTTCAATTTCATCAAAAATAACATTAATATTTTCTAGAGCTTCACTCTGAGTTATTCCTTGTTTTTTAGCAATTATTTTTGCCAAGTCCCTTTTATTTAACATAATGAATTCATTTTAGTTCTCTTATTTTCAATATTATAATATTTTTTTCTATTTGTCCAGATGTTTTTTCAATAAAAATAAGGAATTGCTTGAAAATATTGATAAATGACTTTATAATTATTCCCAAACGAAAGGTATAGTTTTATGAATGATAAAAAATCAGAAGCACTAATGAAAGAAGAAAGTGAAAATGATAGGGTAACATTAAGACCAGTTACTTTCGATGACTATATAGGTCAAGAAAAATTAAAAAAACAATTAAGAGTATTTGTTGAGGCGGCAAAAATTAAGAATAAGCCTTTGCCACATACTTTATTTTTTGGACCACCGGGATTGGGTAAAACAACAATAGCTGAAATACTGGCAAATGAGCTTAATAAAAAGATTATCTATACATCGGCCCCAGCGATAGAAAAAGGTGGTGATTTAGCCTCTTTAATAATGGAATTAGAACGTGGTGATATACTCTTCATAGATGAAATACATGCATTAAAGAAAGTATTCGAGGAAATGATGTATCCAGCAATGGAGGATTTTTCCTTAGACATTACTGTTGGAACAAATGGTGAAAATAAAATAATGAGAATTCCTACTGCGGAGTTTACATTAATAGGGGCAACAACACGTCCGGGACTTCTTTCCAGTCCTTTCAGGGATAGATTTACAATATCACAAGGATTGGATTATTACACAATCGATGATTTAACATCCATTATTAAACGATCATCGTCCATTTTATCTTTAGAAATAGAGAATGAAGCAGCAAATGAAATTGCTAAACGTTCCCGTGGAACTGCAAGAGTAGCCAATAACCTTTTAAAAATAGTAGGAGATTATGGCATAGTAAAAAACAACGGTTTAATCAGTTTTGATATTGCTCAGGAAGCGTTAAATGATTTTGAAATAGATCATATCGGACTTGATATAACAGATCGAAAAATTTTACATTCCATGTATTATATTTATAAAAAGAAACCAGTAGGCGTTAAGAATTTAGCGACATATATTGGTGAAGATAAAGAAACGATAGAAGCTATGGTTGAGCCGTATTTACTTCAAATGGGATTGGTTGCAAGAACAGAGCGTGGAAGACTCTTAACTGATAAAGGTTTGGAATATGTTGAAAAAGAATTAAAGCCCGACAGTTTTTAACTTTCTTGCTCAATGTTTTGAACAACACTTAGTATAACAGCGTCAAGAATATCTTCAGTATTGATGTCAATTTCTTCTTCCATTTCATCGCCGAGTCCACCATCAAGCATATTGCTACTGGTTGTGGACTTTTTCGATAACATGTTCCATAAATGGCCATCGAAAGTTCCGTTTGCAATCGCGTAATAACAAGTCACAGATTCTTTTTGACCATTACGGTGTGCTCTTGCTTCAGCTTGTTGTGACAAAGCTGGTGTCCAAGGCATTTCACCAATGAGAACAGAGCTTGCAGCCGTTAATGTTAAACCAACACTTCCGGCACCAACAGACAGTAAAGCAACTCTGCATTCAGGGTCATTCTGGAATTGATCTGTTCTTTCAAAGCGCTGGTTTTTTGAAACCCCACCATCTATTCTCATGAAGCCAATTTTTTTCTTTTCCAGTATTTCTTGAATTCTGTCCAGAAATGCTCCATGATGTCCAAAAATAATTAACTTATTCAAGCCATCTTCAAACTTTTCTTCCACCCAGTTACATATTGCTCCAACTTTTGATTCGCCAGCTTTTTGGTACGCTTTAAATATATTGTCTTCAACTTCAGAGCTATTTTGTAAGATAGCTCTCTTTAATTCTCTTAGGTCATTCTTATATTTTGGATAATATTCTCGAACAGTATTTTCAAGCTCTGAAACAACATTTGCAATATCTTTAGAGAAATTCTTGTCAGGTTCAAGATATTGAGTAACTCTCCTTTTTTCTGGTAATTGGTCAAGAACACCTTCGTCACTTTTAAGCCTTCTGACCATTATTTCATCTCTGATTAAATCATGGAATTCTTCCATATTAGAAGCGCCAGACACATCAAAAATAGTTTTTTTGTTCATTTTAATTAATTTGCCTTCACAATATTTTTCAGCAAAAGAATTGTAATCATTCCATTCTGGATGCAATGGATTCAATGCATAAAGCAATGGCCATATTTCAATGGGTCTATTTAGGAAAGGGGTGCCTGAAATCATAATACTTCTTTTTGCAGCATGAGATAAAGAAATAAGCGCCTGTCCACGATTGGTCTCGGGATTTTTCATACAATGTGCTTCATCAACAATCAAAACGCCACGAACCCCCATATACTGACTTAGCCAGTCTTGACGTTTAAAACAATAATCATAACTACAAATAGTAACAATCCCTTTTGGTTTTTGGCTTCCACGTTTGATAACCTGAATATCTTGTTCTTCCAAAAAGCTAAGCCACATCAACAATTCCTTTTTCCAGTTTAGAAGTAACGATGCAGGAGCGGCAATAACAAGTGGCCAATCATTTCTATAGTAAGCAGAAAGAGCTATCGCTTGAGCCGTTTTACCGAGTCCCATGTCATCCCCTACAAGAACCCTTCCTTTTTTATCGATACCGTATTCTACGCCAGCTTTTTGATATGGATAAAGTTCCATACCTTCCTTCAATTTTAGTGGTGTCTGGTCAAAATTTGAGGTTATGGCATAAGATGGGTGTTCTCTTTTCTTTTTCTTGAAGGCTTCAACTTCTTCAACAGTTTTCCCTTGTGGTGAAAGTTCCAAGTGTTTTTGTATTATTTTATCAACATTTAATGCGACACCTGATTTCTTTAGGTTTGCAATGAGGTATCTAACTTTTTCATTTTTAATGTACCAGTTTTTGTCTTCACCAGAAAAAAATGCTGACCCTGTACTTTTTATAACTCCTATAATTTTTTGATTATAGGAGAAAGAAAGTTGTGAATATTCTCTATTTATACATTTTATCTTTACAAGTTCCACTTTTAGAAGCCTTCTGGTTTTCCACCATTATCAGAGACTATAGTTTTACATTTTGGGAAATTATTGCAACCCCAAAATACACCTTTTGGTCCTTTTCTTTCAACCAATTTGCCTTTTTTGCAATTAGGACAAGTATAATCACTAGTTGGCTTCTCTTTCTTTTGAAGAATTGGGGATTGTGTTTTTTCGTCTTCTTTATAATTTTGAGAACACTTTGAACAATTCCAATAGAGTCCAAACTTTCCTTTTTTACGGACAAGTTTTGTATTGTCTTTTGGACAAAAGAATTCTTTATCTCCTTGTTCGATATCCGGTGTATTTTTATCAACTGGAACACCTTCTTTGTCTTTATATATTTTACGACATTCTTTTCCAGAGCATTGCCAATAGATACCATATTGACCTTTTTTACGTATAAGTTTTTCTTTGCAATCATCGCAAAAATACTCTTTATCGCCTTGATCCACTTTTTCTGGTGGTTTTCCGGGTTTTCCTCTATTGTCTGGAAGAATTGTGTTACAGTTTTCTCTGTCCATGCAAACCCAGAAATATTTTCCGGATTTTTTTGACTTAAGCCTTTTAAGGCCGGAATCACAATTTGGGCATTGGTATTTCATGCCGACCGTTTCTTGTGCAGTGCATTTTCCATCTTTAATGTCTTGGATCATCTCTTTAAGACCTTTTACTTGGGAAGTCACCATGTTCTCAACAGTATTATTACCTTCAGCTATTTTTTCAAGCTCAGTTTCCCAATACGCTGTTGTTTCAATACTTTTAGCAAGCTCTGGAACAAGTTGGATAAGTGTTCTTCCCTTAGGTGTAGAAATAATCTGTTTCTTTTTAACTTCCAGATAATTATAAGCAATCAAATTGGCAATAATATTACCACGAGTCGCCTCTGTTCCTATACCTTTAACATCTTTAAGAACCTTTTTGAGTCTTTCATCAGAAATGAATTTTCCGGGGCTTTTCATGGCATCAATTAAAGTTCCCTCGGTATATCGTGCTGGTGGCTGGGTCTTCTTTGATTGAACTTTTGGTTTTTCAGCCAAAACTGTTTCACCTTCATTCATAGAGGGAAGCTCTTCACTAGAAGATTTTTTATCTGGAAATACAACTTTCCATCCCTGTTTGACTGGTACGGTTCCTGTTGCTTTAAATGTTTCTCCTTCACATTCAACGATAATAGTTGTAGTATCGGATTCCGCTAGCGGATAAAACTGAGCAATGTATTTTCTTCTTATAAGATCGTATATCTTTTTCTCTTTGTCATCCATTTTTTCAATATCAGAAGGAGTTCCAGTTGGTACAATCGCATGGTGAGCTGAAACTTTTTTGTCATTCCAAGCTTGAGATTTTATCGATGTATCTGCTTCGTCAATTAGTTTTGAAATTTCGCTAGAATTTTTATCCGTCTTTTTGACCGCGTCCAAAATTTCTTTTGCTTCATAAAATTGCTCAACGTTCATATGCTGACTGTCCGTTCTAGGGTAAGTAGTCGCCTTGTATTTTTCATAAAGGCTTTGCGCCAAGTCAAGAGTCTGTTTTGCTGAGAAACCATATTTGCTTGAAGCTTCTTTTTGTAAAGATGATAATGAATGAAGCAAAGGATGCTTTTCATTCTTTCTGACTTTTTTACTGGTGGTTATCTTACCATCTTTTTGCTCAATCTTTTTAGCAATTTCATCAACAATACTTTTGTCAAGACAATACTTTTTCTCTTCTTCATCAAGATATTTTTCCGGTATTTGCCATTGCGCTTCAAATTTACCGTTATCGTTTGAGAATAAACAACTTAATTCAAAGTAGTCTTTTGGCTTGAAGTTTTCAATTTCCAAATCACGCATATAAACCAAGTTAAGAGTGGGTGTCTGAACCCTGCCTGTTGGCATAGGTCCTTCCACTTTGCCGTTGTTGGCAACGGTCATTCCACGAGTGAGATTAAGGCCCATCAACCAATCAAGTCTTTGTCTGGCAAGTCCTGCCAAATACAAATCATGAGTTGAAGAGCCATCTTTCATGTTGTCTATGGCTTTTTTTAGTGTTTTAGCATCTAGTGCACCAGTCCAAACTCTTTTCCTAGTTCCTTTAAAATTATTTTGTTCAAGTAAAGATACTGCGATCAGTTCACCTTCTCTATCAGCGTCAGTCGCGATAACAACTTCGGTGGCTTTGTTAATCAGATCTTTAACAACTTTATATTGTTTTGCTGCTTCTTTTTTTGGTCTTAGTCTCCAGTTTTGAGGAATGATAGGTAAATCTTCGAGTCTCCATTTTTTGTATCGCTCATCGTATTCTCCGGGTTGATACATTTCTAGCAAATGTCCATATCCCCAAGTAATACTGGTTTTGCCATTAGAAAAGAATCCCTGAGATTTGTTTTTCATTGGTATATTCAATACCTTGGCGTATTCAGCCGCCTGAGATGGTTTTTCGCAAATATAAAGTTGCATATATTTTAATTCCTTATTTTAAACAATCATCTATTAAAATAACAATTTTTCAAATTAAATCAATAGATAATATCTGTTTTACATGCTGTTTTTTTAACTTTTATTTGGATTTAATTATTTGATTATTTATTTTTATGTGATAAATTTTTATAGTATAGATTATAATAATAACAAATAAATAAAGGGAATTATGGCCTCACAAAAGAAATTTAAAGGTGTTGACGCCCGTGAAGAAAAGTTAATCCGCGATTTAAACAAAGATGTAAGACCAGCCAGTCAGAAATTTATAGAATGGTTGGGGACAACGGCAGCCGCTGTTATACCTATTACAATTGCTATTGTTATTGTGGCTTTTCCAAATTGGGCATGGTTTGCTTTTTTAATAAATCTACCACTGATTTTATACCACACAAAGAAAGTATCTACTCTTCCATTTAAAAAACCAGTCACATCTGGTGAAAAAGATAAAAATCAGTTGCATCCCGCGACAGGAAAACCTGAAATGGCAAAAGGTATATCCTTCTATGGCAATGACATAAATACCGCCGAACAATTATGGTTTGCGAATGATGATGTCAGAACTCATACTTTAATATTTGGAACCACCGGTTCCGGTAAAACTGAAGCTCTTTTGTCTATATGTGTAAACTCACTTGTTCAATCTTCAGGATTTATATACGTGGACGGTAAAGGTGATAACTCCCTGTTAGCAAAGGTTTTTTCCATTGTTCGTCGTTTCGGAAGAGAGGACGATTTATTGGTTATTAACTATATGACCGGCACTGTAGATTTGAATAAAAAGACATTTGAAAAACTCTCGAATACAATGAACCCATTCGCAAGTGGTTCTGCGGATTCTTTGACAGAGCTTATCGTTTCCTTACTGCCTGATGGTGGTGGTGACGGTATGTGGAAAGGTCGTGCTGCTGTATTTATGTCTGCATTAATGAGAGTTTTGGTAAACTTAAGAGATAACAGAAAAATTCTTTTGGACGTTGATCAAATACGTAAACACTTCTCTTTGGAAAAAATTACCGAGCTTTGTTTCCGTGATGACATAGAGCCAAAGCATAAGGCAGGTCTTGAAGAATACCTATTTAACTTGCCGGGTTATAAAAAACCAACACCACAAGAGCCTAATCCAGAACAAGATTTTGGTGTATATGAACAGCATGGCTTCATCACGATGCAATATACGGAGAGTTTTGGTCTTTTGTCGGATACTTACGGACATATCATGAAAACACAATTAGCAGAGGTGGACTTCTACGATGTTGTAGTAAACAGAAGGATTCTCGTTGTGCTCCTGCCTGCATTGGAGAAGTCACCCCAGTCGCTTGCGAACTTAGGTAAGATTATCGTTGCTTCTGTTCGTTCAATGATGTCAGCAGCATTGGGTTCGAGAGTTGAAGGTAACAGAAAAGACGTAATCGATCAAAAACCAACCAACGCACCGTCACCCTATTTAACAATATTTGACGAATATGGGTACTATAGTGTTGAAGGCGCAGCCGTTATGCCAGCTCAGGCTCGTTCTTTGGGCTTTGCGATGGTATTCGCAGGTCAGGATTACCAAGCCTTTAAGAAGGGTTCCCCTGAAGAGGCCGCTTCTATAGTCGCCAACTGCGCCGTAAAGATTTGTATGAAACTTGAGGATCCAAGTGAAACATTGGATATCTTTAATAAAGCCGCAGGTCAAGCAAAAGTAACAGCAAGTGGCGGATACCAATACAGCGCTGAAACTGGTATGGCCGGTAGTTATGTCGATCAAGGTAATGTTAGTTTTGAAAACAAAGAAAGATTGAGTTCAAGGGATTTGAAATCTCAAGGTCCGGGTGAGGCCCATATTATCTTTGGTGATACTTTGATTCGAGCAAAAATGTTCTTCGCGAACCCTGTTATCGTTGATAATGTTCAGTTAAACACCTTCATAAAAGTTAAAGCTCCTTCTTATGAAAAGGTCAAGTTATTAAAGTCTGGCTATACAAAAGTTACCAAACGATTTAATGAAGTAAAAGATGACCCATCAAAATTCAGGGATAATTTACATGAAATCATGGGTAGTTCCGGTTTCGAAAGTGAAATGGGAACAATCATTAAAGCCTTTAAAGCAACAAAGAACATAAAAAATAGTAATTTGAAAGCTTTCTTTGCATTAGCAAGTTACTCTGAGAGGGTTGCTTTTGTCGATAACAAGGTGATTTATGAGATTGAAGAAATCGAAAAACCTGAAGAGATAAAAGAAATTCAACAAGAAGCGGCTCAAAAACGTAAGAAAGCTACTGAAGAATCAAAAGCTGCTAAACCAGTTCGAGAAAAGAAAGAAAGAAAAGAGAACAAAGCACCTGAAAAAGCAGGGAAGACCAGTGTTCTTGAAAAGAGAAGAGAAGCTCAGAAACAAGAAGCTAGTAAAGATAAAGACTCATCTTCTGGCAAGAAGAACACAACTCAAAGACTTAGAGAAATGGTTGCAGAGCAACAGAGTGCCTTTGAAAAACTTAAATCATCACCTTTCAATCCATATGAGAAGATGGGTATCAATGAAGAAGAGCTTAGAAACTCATTGGTTGAAACCGAGAAAAACATCAGTAGTGCTATGAAGGGCAATGACCTTCTTGACAATGATGATGAAATGGACGATGATTATAATGACTTGGTTGCTCAGCAAACTGTAACATCAATCGGTATGTCAACATCTTACCCAAGCAAAAAGAATAAGTTGGCGAGCAGAGAAGAAAATGAACAATATATTAATAATATTGTTGAAAGTATTTTAATAGATGGAATCGATGATGAATAAAGAAGGGATAAAAAATGGATAGTAAAAAGATTAATGAAGCAATATTTTTGAATACCGTAGCAATGAGAGCAATGAACGTTCCTGAAGAAGATATTTATGTTGCAGATTTACCTTTAAAAAGAAGTATGTTGCTTCATGAGGACACATTGGTTCCAGTTATTGTAGGTATCAGCAACATATTAGGCGATAGGTTATTAGATCTTAACGATTATTATGACTGCATTTTTCCTATAGAGCTTGAGAAACGAGAGGAATCTCTTTGTTTCGCAAAAGTTAAAGAGTGTGATTGCGAAAATTATGCACCACGTTCAATAAGACTTTTTGTTGCCATGGAAGTGATAGATAACATTTTTGTTCCAAGATTGGATAATAAGATTGACATAACCAGTGTTGTTAAGAAATGGCGAGATGTCCTCTCAGATTTACGTGAAGGGCAGACAATCAATATGGATAAGTTTTATGATGATCTCGTTATTGAAAATCTTAATAAGCTAACACTAAAAAATAAATTAAACTTGAATAATTAAAAAACTGAGGCTAAGACTCAGTTTTCTGTTATATTAATTAAGATTCCAGTCTTTTTTCTATTGCTTTAGCGGTTGTTTCAATGAGTTCATCTGGTGAAAATTTAGAAAGAAAAAAGTCTGCTTTAACTTTTTTAACCATATTTTCATTAAACATTCCACTTAACGAAGTATGAAGTATAACGGGAATCATAGATAAGCTACTGTCGTTTTTTAATTTGCTGGATAATGTATAACCGTCCATTTTTGGCATTTCAATATCTGATATAATTGATAAAATCTCATCCAATTTATTATTATCTCTTAATCTGACAACTTCATCATAAAGTTCTTGTCCATTTTGAAAACTTTTGAATGGAAGGGCTAGGTTCTTCATGCACTTTTCTACCTGTTTTCTAGCAACAGTTGAGTCGTCTACAATATATATAAACTTTTCTTTTGCGGTTTCAGAGAAATCAAATTCATTATCTTCAGGATCGTCATTTTGTGGGGCAATTTCATAAAGAATTTTCTCAACATCCAAAATCTGAACCAATTTATCTTCATATTTGGTGATTGCTGTAAGATAGTGGTTTTGACCAACTGTTTTTGGTGGTGGGGTTATTTCTTCCCAATTGGTATTGATGATGTTTTCAACACTCTCGACCAATAACCCTTGAGTTTGTCGATTATATTCAGCAATAATGATAAATTGATTTTTTTCGGGATCATTGGTTTTTATTCGGGTCTTGATTGATTTATCCAAATTGATAACAGGAATAGTTTGATTTCTTACTGTTATAACGCCCTCAATATTTTCATTTGAATTTGGCAAACGGTTCATCTCTGTTTTTTTAAGAATTTCTCTTATTTTAAAAACATTGATGCCATAAGTTTGTCCATCTTGTAACTTGAATAATAAAAGTTCAAGCCTGTTGCTTCCTGCAAGTTGTGTTCTTTGGTCAATTGATGACATGCTATTTTGATTCATTTTTTCCTCCGGATTATATAAAATTTAATTCAACTAATGGTAATATTTCTTCAATATCTTCGATTTTATTAACATATTCTTCTAAAAACTCTTTTAATTTATATTCATTTGATAGTATTTCAATATCACCTGTTTTCTTTTGAAGTATAGTTGCAAACATATCGTTTCTGAATTCAATCTTCTTTTTGTATTCTTTCCCTTTAAGAGAATAATGTGTTGTTATTTTAACAGCAAAATCTGTATGAAATTGTTCGACTGTTTTAGGGCTTCCATTTGGAAATAATCCAATCTCATCTTTTATGGGAATTAAGTGTTCATCAACTTCCATTTTTGTTGTCATTGTTTGGTTTTTGTATTTAGTGTGTAAGAGATTTTTATTAAAATATATAAAATACGTATAATTATCTTTTTCTACAAACAGAGCGTTCAATAATTCTTTATCTAAATCATGATAAATTGTTATTTTATTTCTAAAAGATCTTCGAGAACTAATTTCTGTTTTCGAAGAAGAACTAATAAAAAAATAAGAATGCGAGTTTTGATTATATATATCCTTAAAAAGATGATGATCTTTTAAGGGTATTTTAAATATTTTATCGAGCATTTGTATAAACTGAGTTTGGGAGTTGAAGTCAAACTTTTTGATGCCCATGTCATTTAGTGTTTTCAGATACTTTAAATCTATTATTTTATTTTCCATTTGTTTTCTCTGTTGACTTTAAAAATTATCCTGACTATACTAACCTTGTTTTATTTTTAAGTCAAGGTGATAAAGTGCGAGAAATTACAGGAAAAGATATTATTAACTTTTTAGAAAAGAAGTTTTCTTTTAAAATGCCAGCCTATGGTATTTTGGCTGGTCAAGCAGTGGCTTCAGCATACTTTGAATTAATAGGTTCTAAATTTGAACCTGTTTATAATGACATAGATGTTTTTATTTATGACCGATATTATAAGGTTTTAAAAGAGTATAATAATCCTAATATTGATTTTTTAGATAATATTCAGATTTCTTTTATCAAAGATTATCCAGAAACAATAGAAGTTCCAAGATTAATTTTTGAGATTAAAAAACCTTATAAGATACTTGATACCACAAGAAATGGTTTATTAAACAGAGTGATGATTTCAGAAAACGTTTCAGTAAAAAGAGTAGTGGATTCTTTTGATTTAAATTGTGTTCAAATAGGTGTTGATTTGTATTCAGGTCTTTTATATAAAACTAAAAAATTCAATAGTTACATCAATACGGGTGTTTTAGAAGTGGTTTCTTATGCTTCTCCACATCATACTGCAATCAGGTTACTCAACAAGCAACATATTTCAGGAAAAAACGACAATATCGAAAAAGAAATGTTAAATATAGCAACATTCATAGAATTAGATAATATCTGGATTAAAGAAAATGAGTTCAATGTGGACCAAATAGGCTATTTTCCTTATTTTGGTATTAAAAGATTTAAAGACTATGAAAAGAATCCAAGTATAAAAAGATATTTTGATGTGTATTCTCATAAAGATTTTGAAATGTTTCAATTAAGTCCAGATTTTAAAACAGATTTTAAAATTGTGGATAGAAACATGAAAAAGTTCTTATCTGTTGATAGCAAGTTTTTTTCAAAAATTGGAATTACCAATAAAGAAAAACTCTATTTAGTTCATGAATATAAAGATTATTTTATGAGAAAGAAAGACTTCGATAAATTAATAATCATGGGTGAACTGAAAATGAACACGCTTGAGAGGGTGTTCGGTAAAACAAGAATTAATAATTACACTGAAGAAACTATTAAAGTGTTATTAGATAATATAGCGACAGTTTCTTCATTGGGAGTTAACGAAAGTTACACTTTAAAAAGGTTGTCAGAAAAAGTATTGGTTGAAAAATTAAAACTTATCGAAGAAATATTCGAAAATAAGGATGTCGATAAAAAAAGTAGAAAAAATAAGTTGGAAATTCAAGATAAAGACGATATTTTTTCATTTAAGAAAGTTAAAGATGTCAACAGTTTCTTAGAAAAAAATGGAGATTTTTTGAGTCTTGAAGAGTCGTTTAAAAACAATATATACAGAGTCAAATTTTCCAGAGAGATGGGTTTTGGCTACGCCAATATTGTTTTTTCAGTAGACAAAGAAAAGTTGGTATTCTTGAATAAAAACAATAAATCAGACATTAAAAAAGATAAAATAAAACAGATAGAAGATATTGTAAATTCAGATTTTTTTAAAAAGTTTTTTTTGTCTAAGTAACAAATAGGTTGATTTTTTAAGAAAAATGATTTATTATTAAAGGCGTAGATAGATAAATAAGGAGAAATTAATGAGCGAAGAAAATAATGTAAGCAAAGAAGTTCAAACCTGTTCCTTTTGTGGTAAAGGGAGTGATGAAGTAAAATCATTAATAACAGGTCCCTCCTCAAAAATTTGTAATGAGTGCATCACACTCTGTCAAGAGCTTTTAGAAGAAGATGTGAAAGAAGAAAAAAATGAAGATATAAAAGATTTAAGACCCAGTGAAATTAACGAGTTCTTGGACGGTTATATTATTGGTCAAGAACATGCAAAGAAAATCATCTCTGTTGCTATTCACAATCATTACAAGCGCATTAAAAATCAAGATAAGATACAAGATGTAGAGCTTGAAAAAAGTAATATTCTTCTTCTTGGTCCATCAGGCACAGGTAAGACATTATTCGCTCGTTCATTAGCTAAACTTCTTAATGTTCCGTTCGCTATTGCCGATGCCACATCACTCACAGAAGCTGGTTATGTTGGTGAAGATGTTGAAGTCATTATTCAGCGCCTCCTAATGAATGCTGGTGGTGATGTAGAAAAAGCACAAAAAGGTATAGTTTACATTGATGAGATTGATAAAATAGCTCGTTCAACAGGTAACGTATCAATAACTAGAGACGTTTCAGGCCAAGGTGTTCAGCAGGCTCTTCTTAAGATTATCGAAGGGACTATTGCAAACGTCCCAGCTAATATGGGAACCCGTAAAAATCCTCAGGGCGAAACAATTGCTGTAGATACTTCAAACATCTTGTTTATTTGCGGTGGTGCTTTCGCAAGTATCAAAGATCAATTATCTAAAAAATACAGCAACAAGAGCATTGGTTTTAACCAAAAAATTAAATCACTGGAAGGTGATGAACTTGACGCTATCTTCCGCAAAGTTAAAACAGAAGATATTATCGAATTTGGTCTTATTCCTGAATTTGTTGGCCGTCTTCCTATTATTGCTACTCTTGATGACTTGAAAGAAGATACTTTGATGTCTATTCTGAAAGAGCCAAAAAATGCCATAATCAAGCAGTTCGAGAAAATCTTTGAATTAGAAGGTGTTGTTCTTGAGTTTGAAGATGATGCAGTTCAGGCAATAGCACATAAAGCTATTGAGAATAAAACAGGGGCTCGTGGTCTAAGAACCGAAGTTGAAAGGATTTTGAAAAATGCAATGTATCAGATCCCCGACATGGAGCATCCTGAACGTGTCATCGTAACCAAGGATAATGTTGTTAATGAAACAGAGCCTATGATCATCGAAAATCCTGATCGTGCTCCTATTAACATCAGCGATAACGATGAAGATGATAAACCAAGTTATCTTCAAAAAGTATAAATCTAGGTCATAATAACGAATGAGCCGCCTTTTAGGCGGCTTTTCTTATGGCTTGTTAGCTCTTTTCTTTCTGCTATATTGCTGTATAACAGATTGTGCTAAAGGCGTTGTAATATCTTCCATTTTATCAATCTGATTTTCTTTCAAAAAATCATCCTGAGATATCCTGTTCTGCTTAAGCAAACTCTTAACAAAATCAATCTGTCCTTGACTTGCAGGTTTGTCATTTTTATTAGAATTTTCAGCCTGAGAATTTAATGATTTATCTTCAACTGGCAAGATTATTTCAGGATTTGTCGTACCTAATTTATTAGCATAAATCATAATGCCAGCACTTTCATAAAAACCGTGAGTTGCTGCACCTTCTATTTTAATGACTTCTTTATTTTTCATGTTATTTAACATGTCAACGGCTTTTTGAGTCTTACCGTCTTGGAAAAGCTCTTCGGCCTTAAAACGAACAGTTGCAGTTCCAGTGCCATCGTCAATAACAACTGTAATACTGGTTTCGTCTTCGCCTGTTTCTTCATTAAATCTCTTGAAGTCAGAAACATCAACAATGGTTCCAGCGATCTTCAAATCAAAGTATTTTCTTTTTCTTCCCTGACCTTCAAGTTCAATCATCTTTGGAAGGTTTTTAATTTGATGTATATTGAAATCTTCTTTTTTGAGTTCTTCGAAAGTGTTCTCTGAATACAATGGATGAGAAGTTTGATAGAAACCTGTTAACTCATACTCAATAAGTGCTCTTTCTTTTGTTTTCATTGCTGGAACAGTGCTATAATCATTTTGAGTTGGCTCAACATATAATATCTTTTCACCATTTTGCTCAATTTCATTAAATTTTAATTTCTTTTCACTTAAAAACTCTTGAAATGTTTTAACATCTGTAACCTTGAATGTTTTTTGTTTGGTTTCCTTTAAAACTGATTCTTTGATGTTATTTAAATAAACCATAACCTGTTCAGGATTTTTTATTAAAGTTTCATTCAAGAACTTTTTTATATCCCTGTTGTTAAGTTCAGGTATAACAGCATTTAAGTCAATTTCTTTTGCTTTTTTTGTTATTTCCTTATGATTTTCATTAATGGCTTTTTTAACCATAGTGTCATATTCTTCAAGGTTCCTATAAGTTGAGAATAGATGTGTTCTGTAATTAGGATCTTTATTAGGACACAAAGAATCTAATGTTCCGGCATTAATAAGCTTTTCAAAGATCGTTTTTCCCATAACAGTTTTGTTAGTGACCTTTTCAGTTCCATCTGGTAGTGTTTCAGTTTCCTTGACTTTTACACCATTGAATTTATTATAAAAGTCATAAATATCTTTTATTTTTCCTACTTTTTCACGATGATTTACAATGTGGTCAGCGCCTTTTTTCAAACCTTTTATTTGTCCTAAGCCGTATCTTATATTTTTTTCTTCACCAGAATTTGTAGGTGCTTTAAAATCTATGTGACTTTCATTAATATCTGGTTGTAAAATGTTAAGATTCATCTTTCGACACTCATTAATAGCCTCACTAACTTTATTAATATTGGACTGGTTACTGATTAGAGAAGCCATGTATTGTGCTGGATAATGAGCTTTTAATATCGCTGTTTGCATAGAAACCTTAGCATAGGCTACCGAGTGAGACTTGTTGAAACCATAAGCAGCGAATTTATCCATTAATGAGAATATCTTATTAAAACGAATGAATATACCAGACGCAACGGTAATTCTTGAAATAGCAGTTTCAGCATCTTCTTCACTCATATTATACTTTTTCATTAATTTAGGAATGCCTTTTTCACGAAGTTTTGGAAAGTATTCTTTGAAAAATTCTTTTTCTTCAATGTAGTTGATATTAGCATCCAATTTCTCAACTTTTTCGTCGCCTATTTCGGCGTATTCTTTTAATAATTCAATAATTTGTTCACCACGTTTTATTTTGCCCTCAGTTTCAGAGACAACATTTTTAATTTCTGGTATCTCAATGTCTGATAAAATGATGTCAAGCTCTTTAGCCTGCCCAGTGCTTTTTAAAACGAACTTTTTGCCCGTTGTTTTTTGTGTCTGCTCTCTGAATTGATCTGCTGCACCGCTGGCAAAGAATTCTCTTTGTTGATCCATCATTTCTTTTATTTTCTTACCCATCGCCTTACGAAGTATATCGGCTTGTCCCAATGTAAAGCCTGCAAGTTCACGGGCAATACTCATTACCTGCTCCTGATAAATAATGGTTCCATAGGTTTCTTTCAATATGTTTTCAAGTCTTGAATGCGGATAAGAGATTAAGCTGTTATCAAACTTACGCTCAACGAAGTCTTTAGCCATACCAGACTGTAATGGACCCGGACGGAATAAGGCAACCAATGCAACAACTTCTTCAAAACTGTCAGGTCTCAAATCTTTCATAAGTTTTCTCATTGAAGGTGATTCAAACTGGAATACCCCATAAGTGTCGGCTTTTTGGAAAAGCTCAATTGTCTTTGGATCTTCAAGAGAAATTTTACTCAAATCAAATTTTTCATCTTCATTTCTATTTTCATTTATTGAGTCCAAGGCTTCTTTAATGATATCAAGGTTATTTAGCCCCAATATATCAAATTTTATCAAGCCAATTTTTTCACATAAGTCTTTATCTATTTGAACAACCGGTGTTTGGGTGCCTTCTTCTCGGTATAGTGCCGCGTATTGTGGCATCTCACCCAAGGAAATAACAACACCACCAGCGTGTTTGCCGTAAGAGACAAGAGAGCCTTCAAGAACAAGAGCTTCATCAATGATTCGTCTTGCTTGTCTGGAACGGTTGTAAAGAGCTTTTAACTTTTCATTGAACTCCATTTCATCCTTTAATTTAGTTCCGGGTGCTTCATTGATAAGGTTTTTAATTCTTTCTCTTTCATAAGGTAAAAGACCTCTAACTCTACCAATGTTATCAATAGCAGATTTAGGTGCCATCGTGCCTTCAGTTAAAATTTGTGCTGTATTTTCACGACCATACATATCAGCCATATGGCTTATAACTCGGTCACGATTTTTAGGGGAGAAGTCGATATCGATGTCAGGCTCTGACATACGCTCTGGGTTAAGGAATCTCTCGAAAAGTAGGTCATATTCAATAGGATCTACATCAGTTATACCCAAAGAATAAAGAACCAAAGATCCAGCACCAGATCCTCGTCCGGGGCCTACAGGAATATCGTTATCTTTACACCATTGAATCAATTCATGAACAATCAAGAAATAACCGGGAAAACCAGTTTTTTCAATAACATCTAATTCAAAATCAATTCTATCACTGTATTCTTTTTTTTTCTGCTCAATAAGCTCTTCTGTTATAACTTCGCCTTTAGCAGTATACTTTCCTATTTTTTTACGAAGATCACGTTCAATATTTTCCCACACCTGAGAAAATCCTTGATCTGTTACATGTCTAAGATATTTATTTGGGTCATCATTAAATTCACTGGGTATGGGGAATTTTGGAAGTTTGGAGACCCCTAGTCTATTTTTAAATTCAGAGAAATCAATTCTATTAACCAAATTTCCCACGTTATATATAGAATCAACTTCGTTTTCAAATAACTTTAGCATTTGAGCTGTTGGTATTAGATATTGATTTTCACTTTCTTTAATTTCTCGTGATGGGTCATAGACCTGCTCACCATCAAGAATGGCTTTTCTGGTTAAGTGATACTTGTAGTTTTCTTTTTTAGCAAATCTAACATCATTACTTGCAAAAAGTTTAATGCCAAGTTCATTGCTAATTTCTTTTGCGTGTTGTATGAATTTTTCTTCGCGAGCTTGTCCTTCTTCAGATTCGTTAACTCTTTTAATTTGTAGATAAAAATCATTTTTAAAGAGTTTGTTCAGATAATTGGCAGTAGCCTTTGCTTTTTTTATTTCATTATTTTGAACAAAGTGTTCAATAAGTCCATTTTCACCACCTGATATGCAAGCCAAATGGTCACAATTTTTTTCAAGAATTTCTTTTGTGATTTTTTTGTATCCTTTTTCTGGTGTAACAACATGACCTTCAGAAACTATTCTGTTTATATTTTGACGACCTTCTTCATCTTTTGCGATTAATATAAGGTCATGATCAATTCCTTGTTCTCCCTGAACTGTGACTTTTACGCCAAAAATAGGTTTTACACCATTCTTGTTGCAAGCTTCAAAAAAAGGAATGTAACTTGCGGTGGAAAATTTTTCTGCAAGAATCAAAGCTGGATCTGGTTCCCCTGACTCTTCTGCTTGTCTTGCAGTTTCTTCAATAAATTCTTTGACTTTTCCATAACCTTCATCGTCAGAGAATTCTGTTGCTATAATATGTGAAAATAATGCCATTTCTATCTCTCTCTATTTATCTTATTTTTTGTTTGTTTCTGTTGTCTTTTTTATTTAAATTATTGTATTTTTCATCAATTTTTTTTACAGAATTTTGTAATGTGTTATGATTTTCATTTTCAATTACTTCACTTTTTTTTTGAAAATCATTAAAAACGCTTTCAGGAATTTTAATGTTGCTTTCATTGGCAATCCCTCTGTCAGGATTAGGGGAAAGCGTTGGCTTCGGATAAAAAGCACCTTCAATAACAATAAGTGCATCCATAAATAACTGAGAGTCTACTCTCGCTCCGTGCGCACTACGATCTGTATTATGTAATCTTTTTAGAGCTTCTTGTAAGGACGGTTTGCTTTCAATGGTTTCTCTTAAATTAAAAAGGTTTTTAACAACTTTTTCGTGTTTGTTCATTGCATTAAGATGCTTATTGTAATCTGTGAGACCTGTCTTGAATTTTTTATAACCATCAATAACTTTTTTCAATTCCGGAGAATCCTTTGCTGCTGATGTTGAACCTGTTGATAAGTCAATATCCATGCTTGGGTTTTGTAAATAATTTTCCAAATTTTCCCATATTTTAAGATTATTTTCATCTGCAATATTTTTCATTTTTCGAGCATAAGCATTTTGCCATTTTTGATGAAGTTTCTCTGGTTTTTTGGGATCAAAATCCATTAAAAATTTAGCAATTCTGACAACATTATCCAGATTTTTTTGTGTAGGTTGAATGTTGACTTCTTTATCATCTTTAATGCTCGGATCTCCACCATAAAACTCATCAACTTGACATTTAGCGATATATTTTTGAACATCAGAAGGAAGTATATTCTTGACAATTTTCAGCGTATCGTAAGTTTGTACCAAATCTCTTAAAGTTACTTCACCATCTGTTGTTCTTGACAATTCAGCATCAATAAAAGGCACATCAAATCCATCGCCATTATGGAAGAACATATAAATGTTATCAAATATTTCATCATCATCGTAGCCACGAAACCAACTTATAAACTCATCAAAGAAAACTTCTGTTGATGGTGCAGGGTGTGGGAGCTTAACATTCAAAAAAGGATGCTCTTCTTCACCATTAAGGAATTCAAAACTTGTTTTATGGATTTCATAAGGAACCATAGGCATCTTCGTGATCCTTTTCTTTTCAGGAACAAGTTCATCCTTATTAGGATGAATCATTTCATGAAGATAAACCGGTTCTCCATCTTTATCTGTTAAAAGATGCGTATCCCCTTGTTTGTCTGTATAGCAAGCCACAAAAGCATATTCAATTAATCGGTCAACCTTCCCTTCAAGCTCACGCGCTTCTTTCTCAAGATCCGCCAAAGGTATGTTAAAAACGGCTGCATCCTTAGATAAGATTTTTCTGTCGGTTTGTGGGTCGTATATAGGACGACCTTTGTTATTCCAATCAAAGCCAGTAGATTCTGTGTCTGAATATAATTTTACTATGTTTCCTTCTCTTGCCTTTTGATATATGAGCTGCTTCCATTCTTCAAGTTTTGATTCTGGGGTAAAACAGAGTCTTTTGTTTTCTTCGTATATCTTTGTTTCCATTTTTTAAACCTTTTCTTTCTGTGTAACTTATATTTTAACACATTTGAAAAATAAGGAAACAAGGTTTTCTTTATTTTATGAATTTTTCTTCTGTCTGTAATTGATGTCTTTTCTTTTAAGTAAACAACCTCGCCCTAAAGGACGAGGCTTTTCTTGCGTTCAGGCCACACTGGATTAAACGAAAGCGGTTGCTTTTGAGTAAGCGACTGTGGATTGATGCAATGGGGGAAGTTTACGATTCCCTGACAGGCTTTC
>JYMV01007561.1_pt1 | contig 20487 bp, 15 predicted proteins | sample 338911 | NCBI WGS metagenome assembly JYMV01 (sample SAMN03354496, study PRJNA234377) | hydrothermal vent metagenome | biome: Deep sea; feature: Hydrothermal plumes at the Eastern Lau Spreading Center, Western Pacific Ocean; material: Seawater | place: Tonga | collected 2009 | depth 2000 m m
ACTATAGTGTTGTTAAAGATTATGCCGATTTTTGGAGTGATTTGAATTTCACTCACGCCATGGAGTTTGGCGAAGAATTAATCGAGCTGTTCGTTTCCGGTAGGATTGATGAAGTATACATCATTTACAATTGGTTTAGGAGCGTAGGAACACAAAAGATAAAGATGGAACGCCTTCTCCCTTTGGTTTACGAAGGAGAAGAACAGTCGCTAAGTGAAAGATTATACGAGCCATCCAAGGAAGAATTGGTTTGCTCTCTCATTCCAAGACACATGAATGTTGAGATGTGGAAATATCTCCTGGAATCGTTCGCCAGTGAACAGGCGGCTCGAATGGTGGCCATGGACAATGCTACAGAAAATGCAGGTGAGCTGATACATGATCTTCGGCTGGAGTTTAATAAGCTGCGACAAGCGTCAATTACAAAAGAAGTTTTGGAGATCATAAGCGGAGCAGAAGCGCTAAAAGTACAGTGAAATTGTTTGATACGGTTAACTAGGAGTACAAGGATAGAATAATGGCAACAGGAAAGATATCTCAGATAAAGGGAGCAGTAGTTGATGTGGTTTTCGAAGACGGTAAACTACCGGAAATTCTGAATGCTCTGGAAATCCAGAGAAGTGACGATACCAAGCTTGTCTTGGAAGTTGCTCAGCATTTAGGTGACTCCATTGTCCGGACGGTAGCAATGGATTCTACTGATGGATTGGCTAGAGGACATGAAGTAGTGGATACGGGTAGTCCCATAACTGTGCCGGTTGGGCAAGAGACTCTGGGTAGACTTTTTGATGTTTTGGGGAATCCCATCGATAACTTGCCTCCACCAAAGACTGAGAAGCGTTTCCCTATTCACCGTCCCGCTCCAAAACACGAAGATCTCTCAACTTCTCAGGAAATGTTGGAAACTGGCATTAAGGTAGTGGACCTTATGGAGCCATATACGAAAGGTGGAAAGACTGGACTTTTCGGCGGAGCTGGTGTTGGCAAGACCGTGCTTATTCAGGAGCTGATTCACAACATTGCTACTGAACATGGTGGATATTCGGTTTTCTCCGGAGTTGGTGAGCGTACTCGGGAAGGAAATGATTTGTTTCTCGAAATGACTGAATCCGGTGTTATCGATAAGACCTGCATGGTTTTTGGTCAGATGAACGAACCGCCGGGTGCCCGTCTGCGTGTGGGACTCACCGGTTTGACTATGGCAGAATATTTTCGTGATGAAGAAGGTCGTGATGTATTACTTTTCATCGACAATATTTTCCGCTTTACTCAGGCGGGTTCTGAAGTATCTGCGCTACTGGGACGGATGCCATCGGCCGTGGGATACCAGCCTACACTCTCCACTGAAATGGGTGAATTACAGGAAAGAATCACCTCTACTAAGAAAGGATCGGTTACCTCCGTGCAGGCGATCTACGTACCGGCGGATGACTTGACAGATCCGGCGCCGGCAACGAGTTTTGCTCACTTGGATGCCACCACAGTTCTCGAGAGAAAAATCGCAGAACTCGGTATCTATCCAGCCGTGGATCCATTGGCATCCACATCGAGAATTCTTGATCCGCAAATTCTTGGTGACAGACATTACAATGTGGCACGATCGGTGCAAGAGGTATTACAAAAATATAAAGAGCTTCAGGATATCATCGCTATTCTAGGAATGGATGAGCTCTCTGATGAAGACAAGAAGGCTGTAGCTCGTGCCCGGAGAATCCAGAAGTTTATGTCTCAGCCGTTCTTCGTGGCGGAGCAATTTACCGGCGTTGAAGGTCGCTACGTTTCTCTTGAAGATACAATCGCCGGATTTGAAGCAATCTTGAACGGCGAAGTAGATAAATTGCCGGAGAATGCTTTTATGTATATTGGAACAATAGACGAAGCTAAGGACAAAGCGAAAAATATATCGAATTGATGAAATCATTTCAACTGGAAATTGTAACACCTGATAAACTCCTCGATAAGGGAGAGGTGACTTATGTTCGCTGTCCTGGGATGGATGGACTTTTTGGTGTTTTGAATGGGCACATTCCCGCTCTCATTGCAATGAAAACAGGAGAGATAAAAGTGACCAAGGACGGTAATGATTTATTCTTCGCTACAAGCGGAGGATACGCCGATATTTCGGCAGAGAAGGTTGAGCTTCTGGTAGAAACTGCTGAACAGGCAGATGAAATTGATGTAACTCGTGCGGTATCAGCACGTGATAAAGCGAAAGAACATCTGTCTAAAGGTGATGTGGATTATATTCAGTCGAAGGCAAAACTCGATCGAGCTGCGAATCGCCTGGCAGTCGCTAATAGACACTAATCTTTTCTGGCTTGCAGAAACTCCTTCGTCTTTTTAACAAGTAGAGACAAATTTTAACATGTTTAAACGTACTCATACCTGTGGAGAACTTCGGTCTTCTGATATTAACAACGATGTAAATCTGAACGGCTGGGTTTCCACCACGCGGGATCACGGCGGCCTAATCTTTGTAGATATCCGCGATCGCTACGGAATTACTCAGATTACGTTTAATGAGGAGTCCCATCCTAATCAGTTCAAAATTGGCCGAAAGCTCTCCATTGAAGATGTCATTTCCGTGCGCGGAAGTGTGCAGCCCCGAAAGGAAGGTGCTGTGCGGGATGACCTCCCCACCGGCGAGATTGAGGTAGAGGTAGCTGAGATCGAGGTTTTGAACGAGTCCGCGCCTCTTCCGTTTGTCGTAAGTGACCGGGAAAGCGCCAGTGAAGATTTCCGACTGAAGTACCGCTACATTGAGCTGCGGACGAAAGAGCTCCAGCGCTACATGGACATTCGGCACAGAGCCTCTCAGTCGGTGCGGAACTACCTATCTGATGATGGCTTCATGGAAATCGAGACTCCATATCTTATGCGCTCCACTCCAGAAGGTGCCCGGGACTATCTGGTACCGAGCCGCATCCATAAAGGGAAATTTTATGCGCTTCCGCAATCGCCCCAGACCTATAAGCAGCTCCTAATGATCTCCGGTTTTGACCGCTACTTTCAAATTGTCCGGTGCTTTCGGGATGAGGACCTACGAGCTGATCGCCAGCCGGAGTTTACCCAGATTGATCTGGAGATGTCGTTTATTGATGAAGACGATATCCGTCTGGTTGTAGAGGGTCTAGTACGTCATGTCTTTAGAGAGGTTATAGAAATGGAACTGCCTGATGAGTTTCCGGTGCTGGCATATGATGAAGCTCTGGAGACTTACGGAACCGACAGCCCGGATATTCGCTTTGGTCTGCCGCTGATTGACTTTTCGGATTATGGTGCATCCTCTGAGTTTGAAGCGATGCATGATGCAGACTGCATAAAGGCAATTGTGATTGAAAATGGTAGTGGTTACTCACGAAAAGTAATTGATGGACTCAGTAATTTTGTTAAGGACTATTCCACTCAGGAAGGGAAAGCGGCGCTGGGAGGATTGGCATGGATGCGTCTGCAGGATGGCGAGTTTACCAGTGGAGTGAGCAAATTCTTCGGCAAGGATCTGCAGCAGAAGATTATTTCAGACTTGGAGCTAAAGAATGGAGATCTAATCATCGTTGCGGCAGGGGAACGCTCTACTGTATTATCAACCATGGGAGCCCTCCGATTGGAGATAGCCAAGAGAGATGATCTTGTTTCTGATGATGAATACAAACCTCTCTGGATAATGGAATTCCCACAATTCGAGAAGGACGAGAAGAGTGATCAGTGGACATTTCTGCACCATCCGTTCACCTCGCCCCGAGAGGAAGACCTAGAACTCCTGGAAAGTGATCCCGGTGCGGTGACGTCGCGGGCATACGATTTGGTCATTAACGGTTATGAAATCGCAGGCGGTTCAATCCGAAACCACGATCCCGAAGTGCAGATGAAAATATTAAAGCTTCTCGGTATGTCGGAAGAGGAAGCCACTGAGAAGTTTGGCTTTCTGCTGGAAGCGCTCACTTACGGTGCACCACCTCACGGCGGCATCGCCTTCGGGTACGACCGCTTCGTTATGCTACTGGCTGGAACACACCAGATTCGGGATGTTATCGCCTTTCCCAAGACCACTAGCGCCCTCAGCCTCATGGACGGCTCACCCAGCGAAGTTGCGAAAGAACAGTTGGATGAACTGGGGATCCAGCTGAAGAAGTAACACCCTTTAGTTAAATGAATATTTTTGTAACCGGGGCAAACCGTGGAATCGGACTGGAATTCGTCCGTCAGCTTACCACTAGAGGGGAAACTGTTCTGGCCAGCTGCCGCCATCCGGAAAAAGCCAATGACCTTAAGTCACTTTTAAGCGAGGGTTGGATCATTCCAATAGACGTTACCATACAGGATTCCATCGTTCAGGGAGCCAAAGTTGTAAGAAAGAAGTTTAATCGAATTGATCTTTTAATCAACAACGCCGGCGTCATGGGGGAACGGGGAAATCCTGATATCCCTGATTGGGATATTATCATGTCCACCTTTTCAACTAATGCTGCGGGCCCTGTTTTTGTGACTAAATACCTGAAAACCCTGTTGAAAAAAGGATCAAAGGTGGTCAATATTTCCACCCTCATGGGCTCCATCGAAGACAATTCGTCCGGCGGATATTACGCTTACCGGATGAGCAAGGCAGCTCTCAATATGGCGTCGAAAAACCTCTATCACGAACTGGGCGTCATGGGCGTGACTGTTTTGACTTTCCATCCTGGCTGGGTACGGACCGACATGGGCGGTTCTGGTGCGAACCTTTCTGTGGAGACGTCGGTCTCCGAAATGCTGAATGTGATCGAGTCTGCTGGTCCCGAGAAAAGTGGTACATTCCTCCGATTCGATGGTGAGAGACTCCCCTGGTAACGGGGATGAAGATCACCCCACTTAACCTACAAGACTACCATTACATTATTTTCTTCACCGGTGCCGGAATGTCGGCAGAATCGGGAGTGCCTACCTATCGCGGTTCGGGGGGCCTTTGGCACGAGTACCGGTGGGAAGATTATGCTTGTCAAGAGGCTTGGGAACTGAATCCGGATAAGGTTTTTAACTTCCACGATGAGCGGCGGAAGGAGGCGCTGAAGTGCGATCCCCATGCCGGACACGAAGTGATCGCATGGCTGGAGCAGAATCACTCCGGCGTCTCGGTAGTTACACAGAATATTGATGGGATGCACCAGCGGGCTGGATCCCGGAACGTCATTGAACTTCATGGCAGTATCTGGAGAGTCCGGTGTGAAGAGGAGAGAGTCGTTCACGAGGACATGAATCCCGGACCATTTGCATCCCGAAAGTGTGACTGCAGCGCCTGGCTCCGACCGGACATTATCTGGTTCAGCGACTACCTCAATCCCGAGACGTTGCGCCAGGCGGATGACGTCATTTCCCGAGCCGATCTCTTCATCTCCATCGGCACATCCGGTGTTGTCTGGCCGGCGGCGGGATATCCACAATTGGCCAAGTCCGGTGGTGCTAAATTGATCGAAATTAATCCTGAACCGTCCGAGCAGTCACATCTTTATGATCATGTTTATCCCGATAACGCAGGGAAGGTGCTTCCGAAGCTGTTTGATCATTCCACCCTTAAAACCACTTAAATGAGACTAAAAGGAGAGAAAATGTCAAAATCCATCAATCGAAGAGATTTTATAAAGACATCTGTGCTGGCCGGCGCCGGTACCCTGCTGGTTCCCAAAGTGGTCCTTGGACATCCAGCAGTCAGAGAAAAAGTCCGGCTTGGATTTATAGGTACAGGCATGCGCGGTCAATGGGTTTTGTGGCTGGCTGCGAAACGTCCAGATGTGGAGATTACCTCCATATGTGACATTGATGAAGGAATGATTGCCAGCGCGTTAAAAATCTTGAAGGATAGTGGTAAGCCGGAACCGAGAGTTTATAATAATGGGGATGAGGATTTCCGAAACATGGTAGCCAATGAAGACTTGGATGGTGTATACATAGCCACACCCTGGGAGTGGCACCACCCCATGTCCATGGCCGCCATGAATAATGGAATCAATGTAGGGACTGAAGTTCCGGCGGCTTTAACTGTAAATAACTGCTGGGATCTGGTTAACACTTCGGAACAGACCGGTAAGTTTTGCATGATCATGGAGAATGTCTGTTATCGGAGGGACGTGATAGCAGTTTTAAACATGGTTCGGCAGGGACTTTTTGGCGAATTGCTCCATCTGCAGTGTGGATATCAGCACGACCTTCGGCATGTTAAATTTAACGATGGAAAGCAGCCTTATGGCGGCGGTGTGGAATTTGGTGAAAAAGGTTTCAGCGAGGCCAAGTGGCGAACACTCCATTCCGTTAACCGTAACGGCGATCTCTATCCAACCCATGGCGTTGGACCCGTTTCCACCATGCTGAATATCAATCGAGGGAACCGATTCGTCCATCTGACCTCCACCGCCACCAAGTCCCGCGGACTGCACAAATACATCGTGGATCAGGCCGGCACTGACCATCCTAACGCTAAGGTCAAGTTCAAGCTTGGCGACATCGTAACGACGGTCATAAAGTGTGCTAACGGCGAGACGGTGGTGGTGAGCCATGATACAAACTCTCCTAGACCTTATTCGCTGAACTTCAGGGTTCAGGGTACAGACGGTCTCTGGATGGTAGACAACGATTCTATTTACATCGAAGGTGTGAGTCCTGAACCGCATCGATGGGAATCGGCCCAGCCTTTTCTGGAGAAGTATGACCATCCGCTCTGGAAGCGGTTTGAGGATCAGGCTGCTGGCTCAGGTCACGGCGGAATGGACTTCTTCATAGTTCGAGCTTACATTGAATCGTTGAAACGGAATGTGCCGCCACCCATTGATGTTTATGATGCAGTATCCATGAGTGTTATCAGTTCCTTGTCTGAGCAGTCCATTACAAATAGAAGTTCCTTGGTTGAGTTTCCAGACTTTACCCGCGGAAAATGGAAAACAAACGCTCGTATCTTTGGATTAAACGATGAATTTTAATTTGTGACTCTGTCATCTTTAGACTGGTCCATTGTTAGTGCTTACTTCGCCATATCATTAGCCGTAGGGCTTTGGGCATCGAAAAAGGCGGGACAGGACACCCAATCCTTCTTTCTCGCAGGCCGGAATATGCCTTGGTGGCTATTGGGCGTTTCCATGGTCGCTACTACGTTTTCCACTGACACTCCCAACCTTGTTACAGACTTGGTTCGTCAGAAGGGCGTCAGCGGGAACTGGGTATGGTGGGCTTTTCTACTGACGGGTATGCTGACAGTTTTTGTCTATGCACGGCTCTGGAAAAGATCCGGTGTGATGACGGATGTTGAGTTTTATGAACTCCGGTATAGTGGCAAAGCGGCTGCATTTTTACGAGGGTTTCGGGCTCTCTATCTGGGGTTGGTCTTTAATGTGCTCGTCATGGGTGCTGTGAGCCTGGCAGCGATTAAATTTGGTGGAATTGTCCTCGGTTGGCCGGGTTGGCTGACGTTAACAATTGCATGTTCCATTACGCTGGCCTATTCAACTCTAGGTGGACTCAAGGCAGTGATCATTACGGATTTCCTGCAGTTCATGCTGGCAATGATTGGCTCGGTCTGGGCGGCCGTTTATGTGCTGGGATTAAAGCAAGTTGGCGGACTTTCCAAATTGCTCTCTCATGAAAATGTTGTTGATAAAATTTCGCTCTTTCCCGATATGAGTGACCCCAATATTTGGGTACCCATCTTACTGGTTCCCCTGGCCGTTCAATGGTGGGCCAGTTACTATCCTGGTGCAGAACCAGGCGGAGGCGGATATATTGCGCAGCGGATATTTTCTGCTAAAAATGAATCCCATGCTGTGAAGGCATCATTATTCTTCAATATCGCACATTATGCATTGAGACCTTGGCCATGGATCATTATCGCCCTCTCTTCATTGGTCATGTTCCCTGAACTTTCAGATCTGCAAAATGCGTTCCCGGATCTGCCAAATGACAAATTAGGCCACGATATTGCATATCCGGCAATGCTAACACTTCTGCCTACCGGTTTATTGGGATTGGTCGCAGCTTCACTGATTGCAGCCTTCATGAGCACCATGTCAACTCAGGTCAACCTGGGTGCAAGTTATCTGGTCAACGATTATTACCGTCGTTTTATAGATCCTGATGCCAGTGAACGAAAACTGGTCTGGATTGCCAGGTTGTTTACCATCATTTCTCTGGGGTTAGGTGCGGGTCTTGGTTTAATGCTGACTAATGCCAGTCAGGCATTTTCATTATTACTCCTGCTAGGCGCAGGTACTGGTTTGATCTACATCCTACGATGGTTCTGGTGGCGGATCAATGCCTACACGGAAATTGTTGCCATGATCAGTTCTCTTATCATTGCGGTGTATTTTAATTTTATTCATGACAGCCTGGGTGTACTGCCGTTAGAATCTTGGCAGAAAATTGTTATAGGGGCGTTGTTGACGACGGTAGTATGGATAATTGCGACTTTCTTAACTCCACCGGATGATGAAGAAACCCTCAAATGTTTTGTAAAGAAAGTAAATCCTGGCGGACCGGGGTGGTCTTCCTATTCCCAGTATGTTGATGCTTCGGACACCAAGCCGTGGCCCATACCACGGGGGATTTTGATGATGGTTCTGGGATGTATCGCTGTCTATAGCCTTCTTCTGGGAACGGGGTTTTGGCTCTACGGGCAGGCAGGAATGGGTGCTCTTCTCACTGTTGTTTTCGGAGTTGCTGTAGTTCTTCTTTTAAGACTTTGGTCACCCACAAAACCCACGTTTCCCACGAAACCAACTAGAAGATAGTGTGAAACAGACCCTTACCGTTTCAAGTCCAGGGCGACTCTGTCTATTCGGTGAGCACCAGGATTACCTGGGGCTCCCGGTAATTTCCATGGCCATATCCCTTCGTGCTCGAATTCATGGTATAAAGCGTTTGAACCGAGAAGTAATTATTCACAAACCAGATATCAATGAAACTGAATCATTTATTTTGGATGATTTGTCCTACTCCAAACCGCGGGATTATTTCAAAAGTGGGATTAATGTTTGTCAAGGGGCAGGACTTATTTTTTCTAATGGGTTTGAATGTGAAGTAACCAGCGAGATTCCTTTTCAATCAGGGGCCAGCAGTTCGTCAGCGATCATGGTGAGCTGGATTCACTTCTTATCCAAAATGGCTGATGAGCCAGCAGATTGGAACAGGCAAAAACTCGGCGAACTGGCTTTCAAAGCTGAAGTAAAAGAATTCAATGAACCCGGCGGTATGATGGATCAATATTCTTCTGCTATGGGCAATCTTATTTATCTGGAATCGGAACCGGAAATTTCAATAAAATTATTAAACCCTAAATTAGGAGCCTTCGTTTTGGGTGATTCTTGTGAAACAAAAGATACTATGGGAATTTTACAACGATGTAGGAATTTGCGGTTAAACATTATAAATAATATGAAGACACGTAATTCTAGCTTTGATCTTCATACTTGTGACTCGGATTCCATTTCTTCCAGCTTAAATGATGAAGACTTAAATTTGATGAAAGGAACAATACAAAACCGCGATCTATTGAAACAAGCCTTAATTGAATTAGAAAAAGATAAATTAAATCATAAATTAATCGGTGATCTTTTAACAGCACATCATTCACTGTTGCGTGATGTCTTGGGTGTGAGTACACCCCAAATAGAATCAATGCTGGAAGCGTCGTTGCAGGCTGGGGCTTTAGGCGGAAAGATTAACGGTTCTGGCGGTGGAGGTTGCATGTTTTCTTATGCACCTGATCACCCTGAAAGGGTAGCTGATGCTATAGAAAAAAGTGGTGGCAAAGCTTACATAGTGCATTCAGATGATGGGACAATTATTGTTTAATTAGAAAGTATAAATTGGGTTTTTGATGAAGAATACGACACTTTTGGTTATGGCGGCGGGTATGGGTTCGCGCTACGGCGGATTAAAGCAACTTGATCCCGTCGGACCCAATGGCGAAACGATAATTGACTATTCTGTTTATGATGCCATTGAAGTAGGATTTGAAAAAGTGATTTTTATCATAAGGAGAGAATTTGAGATTGAATTCAAAGAGAAGATTACAAGTAAATATGCTAGAAAAATTCAGGTTGGATTTGTTTTTCAAGAATTGAGTGATCTTCCTAATGGATTTATAATCCCAAAAGGGAGGGAAAAACCGTGGGGTACTGGACACGCTATTTTATCTGCTTCGAATGTGATTCACGAACCTTTTTGTGTGATTAACGCTGATGATTATTATGGACGGGAATCCTTTAAGAAACTGGCTGATTTCTATTCGACGGAAAACCATACTTTTTGCATGGTGGCTTTTCGACTGGAACGGACACTGTCACCCTTTGGCGGTGTTACCCGTGGGATCTGTAAAGTGGAAAATAAGCGTTTGATAAATGTGGTAGAAACAGGAAATATTCGTAAAATAAAAAGAGAAGTAATTTCCGACCGTGATGTGAGATTAGACGGTAGTGAACCGGTATCTGCGAATATGTGGGGCTTTACACCAATACTCTTTAACTATTTACGGCAAATGTTTGTGGATTTTCTGAAGGAAAGAGGGGCAGAATTAAAAAGTGAATTTTTGATTCCTACCGTGATTAATGATCTCGTTCAAAGCGATCGAGAAGTAGTAGAAGTATTGCGCAGTAGTTCAAATTGGTTCGGAGTGACATTTAAAGAAGATAAAGCCTTCGTCGTAGGTGAAATAAAAAAACTGATAGATCAAGGTGTATATCCGAAAGGATTATTTGAAGATTAAAGAAGCTAATTCCTAATTCATCTATTTAGTTCCTTAGCGGCTTCCCCTTTTTTAGTATATAGCGGATTCTGTCATGCGTTTTTTCCTCTCCACAGAGTGACAGGAACACCTCCCGTTCTATTCCGAGTAAATACTGTTCATCCACCGGTTTAGTGGGACCACCCTTATCACCACCGGTTAGCACGTAAGCCAGTTTTTTGGCGACTAATTCGTCGTGGGCAGAGATTTTACCTTGTATCCGAAATCCTTTCAAAGACACTTTCATGGCTGTCCTGCCGCCCTTCCCCGCCAACTTGATGTCATCACGATTCACGGGTGCCTTATAGCCGTCTATCATCTTCAGCGCTGCCTTCTTCGCCCGGTAAAGTAAATGCTCCCGGTTGAGAACGATTTCGTCATCCGGGCGGAGGTAATGGAGCTTCTTGGCGTGGGCAGCTGACATGGCTACCTTGGCAAAACCGATTATCTCCAGTGCCTTCTGGGAAATTTGGAAAGGCGACAGTTTCTTGGGACTGTCATCTGTCAGGTGAAGGATAACGCGGAGGTTGCCAGCTGCTCCCGGGATAAGACCTACGCCTACTTCCACCAATCCGCAGTAGAGTTCAGCCGAGGCAACCCGCTTATCGGCGGGACCCATCAATTCATAACCCCCGCCCAAAGCCAGTCCGAAAGGCGCCGCAATTACCGGAGCGTTGATGAAACGCATCCGCTGTGTCATTTCCTGCAGCAGCTTGATAATTGCTTCTAGTTTGACCCAGTTGGCTTCCTCACAGAATTGGAGGATCAGCTTCAGGTTGGCGCCGGCGCAGAAGTTAGCACCGTCATGATTCAGTATCAGCGCTTTGTATTTACCCGCTTCAATCAGATCGAGACCGTCGTTGATAGTCTCCACTACTGAAGTGTCAATGGGGTTCATTACTGGCTGGAGGATGGAGTGGAACTCCACGTTCAGAACGCCATCGCCTAAGTCTACCAAAGATGCGCTCCAGTCTTTCTTTACTAGGTTTCCCTTCGATTTTTCTATGGCTAGATTGATAACCTTATTCTTCAGCGGTATCTCAGCAGGAGTTTTGTCCGTGATACTATAAAAAGTTTTCGCCTTATCACCAATTTCGTAGAAACTTTTTCGGCCTGAAGCGACCATCTCTTCTACCCAAGCCGGTACTTTCTTCCCTTCTTCCTTCATCCTTGTGAGAGATTTCTCAACACCGATGGCATCCCACGTTTCAAACGGGCCGCTTTCCCAACCGAATCCCCACTTCAAAGCGTTATCCACGTTGATAATGTCATCGGAGATTTCGGTAATCCGATTAGCTGAGTAGATGAGCGTTCTCGACAGGAGTTCCCAGAAGAACTTTCCGGCTTTATCATCACTCCACGCCATTGCTTTTAGCTTACCGGTTAGATGTGTCTGGTCTTTAGCCAGTCGGAATCCGTCGAAACGTACCCGCTTTTGAGGTTTGTATTCCATGGTTTTGAAATCGAGTGACATAATTCCGTCGTCTGTCTTTTTATAGAATCCTGCTTTTGATTTTTGTCCCAGCCGGTCGTCTTCAATCAGTTTAGTGAGCACTTCGGGGATTTTAAACATATCACGATCCTCGTCATCTATACACCTTTCATAGGATGTGTTGGCTACATGAGTGAGGATATCGAGACCAACTACATCTGCTGTCCGGAATGTAGCACTCTTAGGGCGGCCTACAACGGTACCAGTGAGTTTGTCCACTTCTTCCACTGTCAGAGCCATCTCTTCCGTAAGATTTAATGCGGCCATCATGCCGTAAACGCCGATACGATTTGCAATGAAATTGGGAGTGTCCTTGGCGTAAACCAATCCCTTGCCCAGGACGTCTTCCAGAAAAGAGACCATGGTCTGGACCACATCATCGTCCGCTAGATCGGTAATGATTTCTACCAATCGTAGATACCGGGGGGGGTTGAAAAAATGGGTCAACAGGAAGCGTTTTAGGAGATTCTCCGGCAGAACTTCGGCAATGCCGTGAACGGATAAGCCGGACGTGTTCGTACTCAAGATGACGTCATCCTTCACATGCGGTACAATGTTTTGAAAGACCTTATGCTTGATCTCCATCTTCTCCGCCACCGCTTCCACAATCCAGTCCACATCGCTAAGCTTCTCTAAATCATTTTCGTAAGTGCATCCCTCGATAAGAGCTACGATCTTTTTATCGTACAACGGCGCCGGTTTGAGAGAAGTCAGTACATTCATTCCGTTCTGCACAAGTTCGTCATTCAGGTCAAACAAAAGAGCTGGGATGCCGGCATTGGCGCAGTGACCGGCAATCTGTGCACCCATTGTTCCGGCTCCTAAAATGGCAACTTTTTCAATATTATAACTCATAATTCCCTCACATTAGTTTTCTTTCATTAAGTAGTAATTCCAAGATACTAGCTATACTGTGTTACACATATTTGTACACAACCCAGAAATGGCTAAAACTTCCGGCAATAACCATCAAATGCCAAATTTCATGGTAACCGAAACCTTTTCGAGGTGATTCCTGTTGATCTATTATGAAAAAGATGACACCGCCAGTATAAAATATTCCACCGAGAAATAACCATATTAATGCTCCTGCTTGAAGATTTGCAAGTAAAGGGAAGATAGCAATAACTGCAAGCCAACCCATAAATAGATAATATACGGTTGAAAACCAATTTGGAAATTTGAACTGAAATAATTTCCAAAGAATTCCGAAAACAGCTAATCCCCAAATAACACCGAATAGGCTCCAACCCCAAGGACCTCTTAATGGAATCAGGCAGAAAGGGGTATAAGTAGCTGCGATTAGTACATAAATCATCATTTGATCGAAACGCTTCAGGATAGATTCGGTTCGGCCGGACACAGATATCCAATGATAAAGGGTGCTGGCAGTGTAAAGCAAAAACAATGCCGTTCCAAAGATCGAAAAAGATACAATTTTCCATGGGTCCACTGGATTGACAGCTTTCACTATTAATAATACCAAAGCAACTATTGACAGAATAGCGCCGATGCTGTGAATAAAACCGCTTATAGGATCTTTTAAGTATTTATTCATGGCATTCATTATCGTTTTATGATTGTGGCAATTCCCTGTCCTGTTCCGATGCACATTGTGGCCAATCCCAATTCTCCATCATTCTGCTCCAAGACGTTCATGAGTGTGGTGATAATTCGCATACCTGAACATCCCAGCGGATGTCCCAGAGCAACTGCTCCACCATTAAAGTTAACTTTCTCCTCTGGGAATTTACCCTCACGAATAACATAGAGGGACTGCGCTGCGAAAGCTTCGTTCAGTTCGATGGCATCAATATCATTAAAACTGATAGCCGCCTTCTCCAGTGCTTTTCTGCTGGCAGGAATAGGTCCCTTGCCCATCTCTTCCCACTCGACGCCGGCAATGGCACGCGAGATAATCTCTGCTCGAACGGTAAGATTATTCTCTTTGGCAAATTGTTCACTACAGATGATTGCTGCTGCCGCTCCGATAGAGATGGGCGAACTTGATGCTGCGGTCACTGTGCCGTCTTCCAAGAAAGCTGGACTAAGTGAGCGGATCTTTTCTTCGTCCGGCTCCATGGGCCCCTCGTCTTTGGACACAATTGTACCGTCGTCCAGTGTGATTGGCACCACCTCGTTATCGAATTTCCCGGAGTTTATCGCCTCCAGTGCTTTCTTGTGAGATGCGATAGCGAAACTGTCCTGATCTTCTCGTGAGATGTTGCCGGCTTTAGCCAGGTTTTCCGCTGTCTCGCCCATGCCGATATAATATTCCTTTTCCGCCAGTTCCGGATGGAAGTCAGGAACAAAACCGCCCATTGGGACAGCGAACATATCCTCGGCACCAGCGGCAATCCCCGCTTCTATATCCCCAGCCACAATGGCCTGACTAACCTGATGCAAAGCATCCATGGATGAGCCACAGAACCGATTCACTACTTTAGCGCCGGCTTCCTTGGGTATCCCAGCTAGGATGGCTACTGAACGGGCCATGAGCATCCCCTGAGGTCCTTCGGGAAAAGCACAGCCCAGTACCACATCCTCGATAGCTGCCGGAGAGAAGTCTCGGTTTCGCTCCAGCAGTGCTTTTATTACCTGCGAAGTCAGGTCATCGCTCCGGACATTATTCGGCATTTTTCCCCGCTTCACTCCAATAGGGGAGCGGACGGCATCAATAATTACAGCTTTTCGATCGCTCATGTTTACCTCCTAAAATGGGTAGGTTTTACGCTGATAAATATAGTCAGCTATCTGCCGCTTCATAACTGCTACGTCTGTGCTGGGAAGCAGCCTTATCTGGAATTTCCGCATTTTGTCCATAACAGTTTCTGGTAGATGGCCATGATATATATCGTTCAATCCGGTGAGGGCACTGTTCAGCAGTCGCAGAGCCATCTCCGCGGTGAATGTTTTGGCGATAGCTTCCAGAATGGGTTCTTGTCCGTTTCCTTCCTCTAATTGGCCGATTCTTGCTACTGTGCTGTCGGCCAGATAGAGGTCCATGAAGGAGTTGGCCAGCAACTCGCCCAATTGCTGCTCGTGCTTCAGGTCCTGACCGAATTCCGTCAGTGCTTCATCAAAGACGTAGAGGGTCAAGTATTTACCGGCTTCGATCATCGCCGTCTGGTACCACAGTGGACCTTCTCCAGACACAGCAGGGTCAGTTGCCAGGAACTCGTCCACGCACTTAATCTTCTCTCGAAGAGGGATTTCCTCCAGCAGGACTTTTTTCATTAGATAGCCCGTGATGATCTGGCGGTTGATCTCATTGGTGCCTTCCCAGATGCGGTCTATGCGTGTATCGCGATAAATACGTGCCATGGAATACTCTTCTATGAAGCCGTATCCGCCCAATATCTGAATGCCCAAATCAGCGCAAAAGCCTAGCGTCTCGCTGCCGTACACCTTTACCATTGAAGCCTCAATGGCAAACCGCTCCATCTCTTCCCCTATTTTCAGGTAGAAATCATCGGTGCTTTGATCCAGTTCAGAAATGGCGCGGTCAATATCGCCGATAGTACGATAAATAATGCTATCTAAGGCATAGGTTCGGACAGTCATGTCCGCAATGTATTTGCGAATAATATCGAAGTGTCCGATGGGTTGCCCAAACTGCCGTCGCTGCAAGGCATATTCCGTCGCATATTCGATTAACCCCTTACTGCCACCGAGAGCTGACGCTCCCAGTTTTAATCGGCCTATGTTCAAGGCATTAAAGGCAATGGTTGCTCCTCCGCCAATCTCGCCGAGAAGATTTTCCACTGGAACTTTAACATCGGTGAACTTGAGAGGCACTGTGGAACTACCTTTTACTCCAAGTTTGTGTTCCTCAGCACCGATTTCGAATCCCGGTGTATTCGTTTCAACGATGAAAGCGGTGAACTTAGAGCCATCCACCTGAGCGAAGATGGTAAAAATTTGTGCCCATTTGCCGTTAGTTGTGAACTGTTTTTCACCATTAAGTATGTAATGTTTCCCGTCATCACTCAAGAAAGCTGTCATCCTTCCGGACATGGCGTCAGATCCTGCTTCTGGTTCAGTGAGTGCATAAGCGCAGATCCATTCTCCGCTGGAAAGCTTTGGCAGATATTTCTGTTTTTGTTCATGGGTGCCAAACCAGATGAGGGGCAGCATGCCAATTCCAGTCTGAACGGTGTAGGTGGTCGTAAATGAACTTGATCCGCCGTACCGCATCGCTTCAGCAACGATGATGGCTGTAATTTTGTCAAGTTCAAGACCGTCATATTTTTCCGGAATATCGATAGAGAGCAACCCCAGTGCTCCCATCTGCTTGATAAGATTATGCGACAGATCTTGATTGTATTTTTCAATCTCCAAAACCTGTGGAAGAACTTCGTTGCTGCAGAATTCTCGAGCCAAATTTTCGATCTCTCGGTGCTCCTCTGTGAATTTTTCCCGTGTAAAGATAGGAAACGCCGCCACGGGGTTCAGCAGAAAAGATCCACCGGTGAGGATATTCGCTGTTACATCACTCATTGTTTTCTCCTATAGTTTTTTTGTCAAGCCGGCAAGTATAAAGTCTGAAATTGTTTCTATATAGTGGCGGGCCTGCACGCCGTCTGCATCGAAGAGGGCGAACCAGATGATACCCTCAATATTTACCATAATGGAAAGAGCAGCAACCTTTACGTCCAGATTTTTGAATTCCCCGTTTTCAACTCCTTTGGCTACCGTAGCCTCGATTAGTTCCAGAAGTTCGTGGTAAACGACTTGTGTTTTATTGCGGAAGTCACTGTCCCTGCTGGCCAATGCCCAAAACTCCAGTTCTGCTTTCAATACATCAGGATTTTTCTCGAATATGTTGAGGAAAAAGGCGAACAGTTCGTGAAGTTGATCGGAAGCAGAGTGGTCTTCCTCCACAATGTGGTTTAGTGTAACGCCAAACTTGTTTACCCAATGATTGATGAGGGAGAGGAAGATTTCCTTTTTGGACTTATAATACCAGTAGATGGCACCTTTACTCAGACCGGAAACTTTCACAATATCATCCATCCGACAGTCAGCATAGCCTTTCTCAACCACCACTTCCAAAGCGGCGTCCAGTATCTGCCTTTTTCGGAATTCTTCATTTGATATTTGTGTCATAGCAGTCCTAAACCGACCAGTCAGTCTATTAAAGTATACGACATAAGTTTCAACCAGTGCAAGAACTATAGGGTACTTTGTTAAATAGGTGATAAAAAAATTTAATATGTAGGCGAACCCGAGGTTTTATTAACAAAAGTATTTACGGAGTAAGACAATCCGCTTTAGCGGTTTTGCCTCTATTAAACCTAGCAATTTATAGTCTGGAAAATTTGGCGAAAAAATTACTTAATCAACCGCAACTGCCGGTACTTCTCCTGATATTTGGCGTATAACATCTTTTGTCGGTCGGAAAGGTCTATCTTCCTTCCCTGTATAAACTCTATTTCGATCTGTGTGGTGATTTCCAGGGGATCGCCATTTGTGATGATCAATGTGGCATCTTTTCCCGGTTCCAGTGAGCCCACGCGGTCAGCGATCCCAAGAATCTCCGCCGGATAGAGTGTGATAGACTTCAGCGCCTCTTCCTTGGGTAGTCCGTAGGCGGCTGCAGTTGCGGCGTGGTAGGGGAGATTGCGTATGTGAGCCGCCACAAAGAATCCTCGCGACATAGCAATACAGTATTGAACACTGGCCTGATGAAGCTTCAGTGGAGTGGTATACGGTGTGTCGTAGTCCTCCCACCGGCGGGCAGGGAGGGAATGGACACTCGCCAGGATGACGGGAATCTCGTATTTCTTCAGCAAGTCAGTCACGCGCCAGGAATCCCGGCCGTCGGCAAGAATCATCCTTATATTCTGCTGCCTTGTCCAGTGCACCGCCGTCTCAATCTGCCGTACACGGTTAGCGTGAATGATCATGGGCAGTTCGCCTTTCAAAACCGGTATCATCGCTTCCCAGCGGAGGTCAATATCCATAGGGCGGTTTGCTGTTTCCGCCGCTTCCTTGGCCCGGAGATACGCCCGTGCTTCACGGAAGATGAGTTCAATTTCTTCCAGCTTCTTATCCCGTTTCTTCTCCCGCTCTTTCCGTTTTTCACCGGTTCCCACATCCATGGCCGGCCAGTTGAGATGCATCCCCACCGGCGCCTTCAGGGTGACGTCCTCAGTAGTCCAGCCATCCATCAGCATAGCAGCTGAGGAGCCGGAAATGAGTCCGCCCTTGGGAATTGTATGTGCCACGGTGATGCCGTTGGACCTCGCCACGGGAATTAGTTCCGAGTCGGGATTGTAGCTCACTTCCGCCCGGATATTGGGATTGAAGTCGCCGGTCTCGTTAACATCCAGAGTGGCCCGGATGGCCTGAATCTCCACGAGTCCCATGGTGGTGTTCGCTGCTACAAATCCGGGATAAACATGCTTCCCTGGCAGGCTTATGGTTTCAGTATTATCGGGAAGGAGTCCAACGTCTTTGCCAAGGGTGATGATGATTCCGTATTCGAAGAGAATCTGACCATTTTTGATAACCTCGGAAGAGACGGGGTGGAGGGTGACATCGGTGATAAGAATGGGGTGGGGCTGAGCCGGCGCCGGAATCTGGTCGGAACCGTGCACTATTATCGTAAATATTGCAAAGGCAGCAGTCAGAACTTTTATAAGACGACTCATTTCTCAGCCTCACTGCTGCTTAGAATTTTCTGGATGAGAAGGTTGCGCTCCCGCTCCATCTCTTTCCGCCGCTGCCGGTCCTTAACAATGTTGAAATATTCCTTACCGTCAATCCAGGTGTGCTCGCAGACGGCGTAAGTGGAAAGAGGATTATCGCTCCAGATAACGAAGTCGGCATCCTTTCCTTTCTCCAGCGAACCTACCCACTCATCAATGCCAAGCTGAATGGCGGGATTGAGGGTAACCATCTTCAGCGCCTCTTCCTGAGACAACCCACCGTACTTCACCGCTTTGGCAGCTTCCGTGTTCATTCGTCTTGCCAACTCGCTGCTGTCTGAGTTGTAGGAAGTCACTACGCCGATCTCCTGCATGAGAGCGCCGTTGTACGGGATGGCTTCCATCACTTCGTACTTGTATGCCCACCAGTCAGTAAAAGTGGAAGCTCCGGCGCCATGCTCGGCGAGAATCTCAGCCACCTTGTAGCCCTCCAGGACATGCTGGAACGTCGCTATCCGAAAGCCGAAATCTTCGGCGATGCGCACCATCATCAGGATTTCATCCTGGCGGTAGGAGTGGCAGTGAACCAGTCGCTTGCCGTCAAGAATTTCCACCAGCGCTTCCAGCTCAAGGTCACGCTGGGGAGGAATTCTTCGCAGTACACCGCTCTTCCCGCTCTTATATTCGGCCCACTCCAGTTGGTATTTTCGAGCTGCGATGAACGCATCCCGAATGATTTGACCCACACCCATGCGGGTCTGGGGATAACGGGTGGTATGGTCATCGCCCCAGTTGGACTGTTTAACATTTTCTCCCAAAGCGAATTTGATTCCGGGTGGCGCATTCTTGTACAAAAGTTCTTCCGGTTCGGCGCTCCACCGCAGCTTGATGACCGCATTTTGTCCGCCAATGGGATTAGCAGAGCCGTGGAGAATATTAGCAGTAGTAAGCCCGCCTGCCAGCTCCCGGTAGATATTGATATCGTTGGGATTGAGGACATCCTGAATCCGTACTTCCGCCGTTACTGCCTGTGTACCTTCGTTGATGGAATTAGCGGCGCTGTGGCTGTGGCAATCAATAAGCCCCGGCGTCACGTGCTTTCCCCGGGCGTCAATAATAACTGCGTTTTTCGTGCTTCCCGTAATCTCCAGATTCTTGCCTATCCTCCAGATTTTTCCGTCGCGCACGAGGATGTCGCTCTCTTCCATGATTCCGCTTGGTCCGCAGGTCCACAAAGTTGCATTTTTCACCAGAACCAGTCGCGGCTGCTCGGGCGGAGCCTCAAGTCCGAAAGCGCCCTCGGGATAAAGCGGCGTGAGGTAAGAAGCTGTCTCGACGGCCTCTGATTTCTCTTCCGGCGACTCTTCCGGAGAGTGCTTCAGCCGGGCGTACCAGTTTAAGCTGGTCCCATCTGCCGCTACCGCTCGGCCTTCCATGTAGCCACCTTTTACAGTTCCTGAGAAACGGATTTGACCGGGGAAATCAATTGCCTTTCCGTTAAAGCGGAAAGTAACAAAGCCATGCTCCAGTGAGAGCGAATCAAATGGAATTTTTGTGGTATCGTGTACGAACTGTCTGTCTGTTGTTTTTCCAGGGATCTT
>JYMV01016413.1_pt1 | contig 20481 bp, 18 predicted proteins | sample 338911 | NCBI WGS metagenome assembly JYMV01 (sample SAMN03354496, study PRJNA234377) | hydrothermal vent metagenome | biome: Deep sea; feature: Hydrothermal plumes at the Eastern Lau Spreading Center, Western Pacific Ocean; material: Seawater | place: Tonga | collected 2009 | depth 2000 m m
CAATAACAATGAAAATAATTCTATAATACACAGTGAAATTAAATTTGAATTCTATATGTCCTTTACTGATTTCACTTTTCCAGACTAAAAAACAAATAATATTACTAGTATTTTGGTACTAGACTTAGTTTTGTCTTTGCAGATACCGCAATTATTGCTACAATTGCCACCACAAGTATCATTGCAGCTATAGTTCCAAATTCTGGAATCACATGTCCATCTACAACCTCAATTTCAGTAGATACATTATACATTGAAGCATCTCCCTGCTTTGCTGAGATTGTATACATTCCATCTTGGCTGTACTGACTTCCACCAGTACCAATTGTTGTAGAGTAACTACCACCTGAAGGTGTTAGCTGGTCAACGGAAACAACATTTCCATTTGGTGCTGTTACAATGAGAGTTATGACAGCATCTCTATCAGTCGTACCGCTCACATCGATTGTAGTAGAGCCTCGTACTGAGTCACTGGCAGTTATTGTTAGTCCACCTGCTGGAGCACTTGTTGTTTCTGCAACAGCTGTTCCTGAAGTAGTAGCGATACTGGTTGCTGAGGCAGATGGTTCTGATTCAGTAATTGTTACTGACATGGTGTAAATTCCATCACTTTGCTTTGCCATGATGGTATAATCACCACTCATATCTACCACACCATTACTTTGTGAATAACTACCACCTGAAGGTGTTACTTGTCCAACAGCAACTACGTTTCCATTTGATGCTGTTATCTTAATGATAACATCTTCACTACGATCTGTTTCACCACTGATACTAATTTGACCAGTCATGTAATTGGCATCTGCGGATAGTGTCATTCCTGCAGCATAGGCGTTGCCGCCAAAGCCGGGAACCGATAAAAGTGTGACTGCCATGAATGCTATAGCAATGGAAGTCACCGTATATCCACGAGAATTCATTATTCTAGGCTTAGATTGAGTCCTATTTATGTTTCTTTATTACTTCTTTTTCATATGGCATAATATAGAATAATAAAACTTCAAAGCCCACAATATACGATCCGCTTTTTTAATGTCATAAACCTTCATTTCCAGTTTTACTTGTTGAGCAAAATGTGGTTCTTTTCGATTGAAAAATTTGAAAATTTCAAAAAAAATCTGCTAAATATATATTAACCCAGACTACAAATTTTGTGTTTGTATTGTTTATTCTTATATCCATTTAGTGTTATCTTCCGAGGTATTTGTGATGGCATCTAAAAAGAAAATAATCATTGTACGTAGTCATACTTATGTTCCCAAACATGAGATAATGACAAAAAAAGATAGTTTGGAGGTATTAGAAAAATATCATTGTAAACCAACTGAATTACCATTAATTTTAGTTAATGATCCTGCAATTATGAGGCTTGGAGTAAAACCAGGTGATATGATAAAAATTACAAGAAAAAGCGCAACTGCGGGTGAGAGCTTGTATTATAGATATGTGGTTGAAGCATGACTGATACTACAAACAAACGTTGGGCTATTATCCAAGATATTCTGACAAAGGAAGGAATTGCTAGACAACATCTTAATTCCTTTGATGAGTTTTTACGAAATGGTCTACAGGAAATTATTAATGAAGTTAGTCAGATAGAAATTGAAAACGCAGAGTATCCTTACAAAATTCAACTAGGCAAGATTAAACATACACAGCCAAGAATGATGGAACTTGATGGTTCTATTACACACATTACCCCAGCAGAAGCACGTCTACGTAATGTTTCATATGTTGCGCCTTTGCAGTTAGAAACAAGTATTATTGAAGATGGAAAAATCTTAGAGACTAAATTCATTCACATCGGTGATATTCCCGTAATGGTAAAATCAGAAGCTTGTATTTTACGAAATTTTTCAGAACAAAAACTAATTGAACATGGTGAGGATCCGAGTGATCCTGCTGGTTACTTTATCATTAACGGTTCTGAACGAGTAATAGTTGGATTAGAGGATCTGTCATATAACAAAATAATGGTTGACATTGAAAAAGTGGGTGGCAAAAAAGTTTTCAAGGCAAAAGTTTATTCTTCAATTGTTGGTTATCGTGCAAAATTCACCAGTTGATATTCCGATAATTACTTTGATGCGTGCTCTTGGATTAGAATCTGATAAAGAAATTTCAGGTGCAGTATCTTTAATTGATGAAATTGAAAGCGAACTTGAAAGTTCTTTTGAAAAGTCAGATATTGCAACAACAAAAGATTCTATCGTGTATATCAGCAAGAGAATAGCACCAGGTATGTTAGAAGAATTCCAAATTAAACGAGCAGAAACTCTATTGGATTGGGGCTTACTTCCTCACTTGGGTAAGCAGTCAAGTGATAGAGCGGAAAAGGCACAGTTTTTGGGTGAAGCAACTTGCAAACTACTGGAACTAAAACTTGGTTGGCTTGAGCCAGATGATAAAGATCATTATGGTAACAAAGTTATCAAGTTTGCAGGACAAATGTTGGCTGATTTATTTAGAACTGCATTTAGGAATCTAGTTCGAGACATGAAATACCAACTTGAACGTTCTGGTCAAAAAAGAGGAATAAATGCCGTTGCCGCCGCAATTCGTCCTGGAATAATATCTGACAAATTGAACAATGCCATTGCGACAGGAAACTGGGGACGAGGAAGGGTTGGAGTTACGCAGTTACTTGATAGAACAAATTACTTGTCTACTGTAAGTCATCTACGACGTGTACAATCACCTTTGAGCAGAACTCAGCCAAACTTTGAGGCTAGGGATTTACATTCTACGCACTTTGGAAGGATTTGCCCCAGTGAAACACCCGAAGGCTCGAATTGTGGGCTTGTTAAGAATTTGGCTTTGTCTGCAATAATCTCTGTCAATATATCATCAGAAGAAATTGTTGAAAAATTATATGAAATCGGGGTATCCCATTTTTCGGATGTAAAACCTGATGTGCAAAGAGACGGCACTAGAATTTTTGTTGACGGAAAATTGATAGGTTATTTCAATGATGGTGAAAACTTGGTTAAAACCTTACGTGAACTACGCAGAACATCGAAGATTCACTCACATGTTGGAATATCCATACACCAACAAGACCATACAGACGCTACAAAAAGATTATACATTAACTGTAATGCAGGACGTGTTTTACGACCACTTATTATAATAAAAAACGGCAAATCATCACTTACACCAGACATTCTTGATAAAATATTAAAAAATCTTCTTTCCTGGATCGACTTGGTTCGTATGGGCATAATTGAACTTGTAGATGCAAACGAAGAAGAAAACTGCTTTATCATATTTGATGAAAAGCATGCAAAAAAGGCTACTCATCTTGAAATTTTCTCTTCGGCAATTTTAGGAGCCGGTGCATCAATCATCCCATATCCTGAACATAATCAATCACCAAGAAATACCTATGAATCAGCAATGGCAAAACAGAGTCTTGGTTTTTCTACTCCAATGATGAATACCAGTACTTATGTGAGACAGCACTTTTTATTATATCCGCAAACCCCCATTGTCACAACAAAAGCTATGGGTCTTCTAGGTCTGGATAAAAGACCTGCTGGACAAAACTGTGTAGTTGCTGTATTACCATTCGATGGTTACAACATTGAAGATGCTATTGTTATAAGTAAAGCTTCAGTGGATAGAGGATTAGGACGTACATTCTTTTATAGAATTTATGAAGCAGAAGCAAAACAATATCCTGGTGGAATGCGTGATAATTTTGAAATTCCCAACCCTGACGATAATATAAGGGGTTACAAGGGCGAAAAACCATATCGTTTATTGGAAGAAGATGGAATTATTGCTGCTGAATCCAATGTTGTTGGTGGTGATATACTCATCGGTAAAACTAGCCCACCTAGATTTATGGAAGAATACCGTGAATTTGAAAGCAGTGGACCATATAGACGAGATACGTCTGTGTCTATTAGACCATCTGAAACAGGTGTTGTTGATACTGTTGTTATGACTCAGTCAAACGAGGGTGGAAAAATGTTTAAAGTTAGAGTAAGAGATTTGCGTATTCCTGAAATTGGAGACAAATTTGCTTCACGTCATGGTCAGAAAGGTGTACTGGGTCTATTGGCAAAAAGTGAAGACCTACCTTATACTGCTGATGGAATATCACCTGATGTTCTCATCAATCCTCATGCATTTCCATCAAGAATGACTGTTGGTATGATGATGGAATCAATTACTGGTAAGGCTGCTGCATTGCGAGGTAGTAAATTTGATGGTTCTGCCTTTGTAGGCGAAAAATTGGATCAGGTAAAAGATACTATGAAAGCAGCAGGGTTCAAGTATTCTGGTAAGGAAATAATGTATGATGGTAGAACTGGTAAACCATTACCTGTTGAAGTATTCATCGGAGTTGTTTATTATCAAAAATTACATCATATGGTCGCAGATAAGATACATGCACGTTCACGTGGACAAGTCCAAATGCTCACTAAACAACCAACCGAAGGTAGGGCACGTGGAGGAGGATTAAGATTTGGCGAAATGGAAAGAGATTGCATTATCGCCTATGGGGCATCTATGATTCTCAAAGATAGATTGCTTGATGAATCTGATAAAGCTGATATATTTATCTGTGAAAGATGTGGTCTTGTTGCATATCATGATGTTAAACAAAGAAGGTATATTTGCAGAGTTTGTGGCGATAAGGGAAAAATAAGTTCTGTATCTGTTGCATATGCATTTAAGCTGCTATTGCAAGAGATGCAAAGCCTAAACATCACACCACGTTTGATGATAAAGGAGAAAGTATAATGTCTATTGAAATAAAAAAAACTATTGATGGGATTAAATTTTCTGTTTGGTCTCCAAACGAAATTAGAAAATATTCTGTTGCTGAAATTACTGCACCGGAAACTTATGATGAAGATGGGATGTCCGTACAAGGTGGATTAATGGATGGTCGACTTGGAACTTTAGAACCCGGGCAAAAATGTCTAACTTGTGGTAATACATCGGCTAGATGTCCTGGTCACTTTGGGCACATTGAGCTTGCAGAGCCCATATTACATATTGCATTTATTGATAATATTCGCAAGTTATTATTGTCAACGTGTAGGTCTTGTTCTAGATTACTAATTCCTGAAGAAGATCTAGTAAATTTTACAGAAATTAAAAAAAATAAGGCTGCGTATACCATATTCTCACAGAAACGTATTCCAGAACAGATACTAGATAGGGCAAAAAAATCAAAGGAATGTCCACATTGTGGAAAGGTGCAATATGAGTTAATTTTCACAAAACCTACAATCTTTATAGAAAAAACTGAACTTGGCGAAAATAGATTATTACCAATTACAATAAGAGAACGATTTACACAAATTACCGATGCGGATCTTAATTTACTTGGTTTTGATCATACTACTGCAAGAGCAGAATGGTTTATTTTACAAGTCTTACCTGTACCTCCTGTTACAGTCAGACCTTCCATCATACTTGAAACCGGAATTAGATCCGAAGATGATCTAACTCATAAAATGGTAGACATTATTAGAGTAAATCAGCGGCTTAAAGAAAGCAAAGAAGCTGGGACTCCTCCACTAATAGTTCAAGACCTTGTTGACCTGCTTCAGTATCATGCCACAACTTATTTTGATAACGAGGTTTCAGGAATTCCACAAGCTCATCATCGTTCTGGCAGACCACTAAAAACGTTAACCCAGAGGCTGAAAGGTAAGGAAGGTCGTTTTAGGGGTTCACTATCTGGAAAACGAGTAGACTTTTCAAGTCGAACTGTAATCTCTCCGGATCCTAACTTAGACTTGTCGGAAGTTGGTGTACCACTGTCTGTTGCAATGAAACTTACAATTCCCGAAATTGTTACGGAATGGAATATTGAAAAACTAAAAAAATTAATTGTTAACGGTCCAGATAACTTTCCAGGAGTAAATTATATTGTAAGACCTGATGGGGTTAAAATTAGGTTAGATTTTGTTGAAGATAGATCTGGTATTTCAGACTCTCTTGAGGTCGGATATTTAGTGGAAAGACATCTACTGAATGGAGATGTTGTACTTTTCAACAGACAACCATCACTTCATCAAATGTCAATTATGGCCCATCACGTTAGAGTGCTTCCTGGGAAAACTTTCCGGTTGCATCCTTCTGTTTGTCCACCATACAATGCTGATTTTGACGGTGATGAAATGAACCTTCATGTACCACAAAGCGAGGAAGCTAGGGCTGAGGCTATCTTATTGATGCGAGTTCAAGAGCAGTTAATTTCTCCTAGATTTGGTGGTCCAATTATTGGTGGACTTCGTGACTTTATCACAGGAGCATATCTTCTTACCAAGGATGATACTTTACTGACAAAACAAGAATTTACTAACTATGCAATGCTTGGTGATTATAATGGGAAACTACCTCAACCAAAAATTAAGAAGAAAAATGATTTATTTTACACGGGAAAACAACTATTCTCTATCTTTCTTCCCTCTGATTTTAATTTTGTAATGACTTCAAGATGGTCCAAGGGAACAAAAGGTGCAAAAAAGGATGTTGTAATTAAGAACGGTGAATTGGTTAGTGGTGTAATAGATAAATCATCTATTGGTGCAGAAGAACCAGAAAGTGTCTTGCATAGAATTGCAAAGGACTATGGTAATGAACAGGCTAAAAAATTTCTAAACTCTATTCTTATTATAATTAAGCAGTTTATCACCCACTATGGATTCAGCTATGGTTATTCTGACTTGGAACTTTCAGATAAAGACAGAGAATCAATTATCAGTGATATACAGCAAACTTATGACAAAGTTTACGATATCACCGCCCAACTCAAAAAAGGTATGCATAAACCACTAAGGGGAATGACTCCTGCAGCATCAGCTGAGGCTTTAATCACTCACGAGTTAGCTGAGGCAAGAAAACGAGCAGGTATTACTGCAAATTCAAATCTTGCGGATGATAATGCGGGTAAAATTATGGCAACTACTGGTGCTAGAGGTTCTGACTTGAATGTGGGTCAGATGGCTGGTGCTTTGGGTCAGCAATCAAGACGTGGAAAAAGATTACACACAGGTTATTCCAATCGTACTCTTTCTCACTTCAAAGAACATGACGATAATCCGGATTCTCATGGATTTGTGAAATCTAATTTTCGTGATGGTTTGTCAACCTTAGAATTTTTCTTTCACGCTATGGGTGGTCGAGAAGGACTTGTAGATACTGCAGTAAGAACCCAACAAAGTGGGTATATGCAACGAAGATTAATCAATGCGCTTGAACACATTAGGCTAGAATATGATAGTACTGTAAGGGATCCACACGGACATATTATTCAATTTTTGTATGGTGAGGATGGTATAGATGTAGCAAAGAGCGATCATGGGGAGGCCTTTAACATCAATCGGTTAATAGAATCCAAAGCAATTGTTGATTCTGGTAGGAAAGCAACTAAGGAAGAGATAAATGAATTGTTCATAAAATATACGAAAACATTCAATCCAAGATTAGCCTCTACTGTAGATAATGCATTACAGACATCTAAGTTAAGTAAAGAAGGAATAGAATTTGTTTGCAAAAAGGGTCTTGATCTATATAATAAATCTAAAGTTGAACCCGGACAAGCTGTTGGTATTGTTACAGCACAATCTATCGGAGAGCCCGGTACACAAATGACACTTAGAACTTTTCATACTGCAGGAATTGCGGAAAGAAATGTTACTCTTGGACTCCCAAGAATTATTGAATTAGTTGATGCACGAAAAAAACCTGCTACACCTACAATGAATATTTACCTTGATAATAATTCAAAATCTTCTAAAGAAAAAGCATTTGAAATAGCTCAAAATGTATTAGAAACAAAAGTACGAGATATAATTACAGAAACCAATACTGATTATTCTACTGAATTAATACTTCGTATTAACAAAGTGAAACTAGGTAGGAGAGGATGTACAATGGAAGATATATTGTCTGCTTTAGAATCCAACAAAAAATTCACTGCTGAATCTGATGATAACACTATCATCCTAAAATTAGTTGAAAAATTAGATGCCCCAACTGTAGTCATCTTACGAAACAAAGTGCTGAAAACTACCATAAAAGGAGTACCTGATATAGAACGTGCGACTTTGAAAGAAGAAAATGGAGAGTGGGTAATCCAAACAACAGGATCAAATCTGGCTAAAGTACTTGAAGTTAAGGGCATTGAACAATCTACTGTTTGGACAAACAACATATTTGAAATCACTAGTATATTGGGAATAGAAGCAGCAAGAAATGCTTTGATTTCTGAACTTAAATCAACTCTTGAAAACCAGGGTCTTGAAGTAGATATACGCTATCTTATGTTAGTGTCAGATCTTATGTGTCATAAGGGCTTCTTACAACAAATTGGTCGTCATGGAATTGCTGGATCAAAGGATAGTGTTCTTGCAAGGGCATCATTTGAGATAACAGTGCCAACAATTGCAAATGCTGCAAGAATAGGGGAGATTGAAGAATTAAAAGGAATTACTGAAAATGTAATAGTTGGGAGCCAAATACCAATTGGTAGTGGGACAGTAGATATCTATATGAAATCTGTCAGCAAAAAATAATTTTATTTTAAATTGTTATGTAAATTATATGATAAACCTATAAAAGACCAAAAAATTAAAATTAATACTGTATAGTGATGACAAAACTTTTGGAAAAAGCAATTAAAGATGCAATAAAAAAAAGAAAGCCTACTATAGGAACAAAACAAGTAATGCATTCTATGAAAAGTAGTAAATTAATTGTAATTTCACAAACTGTCCCTAATGAAAAAACAAAAAAAGTTGAAAAAAATGCAAAAGACAACAATGTACCTATACTAAATTTTGAAGGATCGTCTGTAGCGTTAGGAAAACTTTGTGGATTGCAATTTAGAGTGTCAGCAATCTCACTTGATTCGTTGTCTAATACCAACGCGCAAGCAATTCTAAAAGAATATGAAGCAAAATGATTTTACAAAAAGAATTCTATCTAAGTTTAAATGAGACCCAAAAATTATTGGATTAATTAGAAGAATTATGAAACAATCTATAAAACTGACAATGGATCAAATGCGCAAGATTTCACTTTTTCAAAATATTACAAAAGTTACTCCTCGTGATTGTATAGATGATGAAAAACAAGATAGGTTAATTTTTGTAGTAAACGAGGGTAAAATGGGTCTTGCTATAGGCAAAAATGGTTCTAATATAAAATCACTACAGAATCTTCTCAAGCGGAATATCGAGTTAGTTGAATATTTTAACGATCCAATAAAATTTTTAAAAAATCTGTTAAATGCAAAATTAATCAATGAAGTAAAAATCAGTACAAGGGCAGATGGTTCAACACAAGCAATAGTTTTGGTTAATCCTAATAATAAAGGTCTAGTTGTTGGTCGTGCAGGACGTAATGCTGAAAAAGCTAGACTGCTTGCAAAAAGATATTTTGACATTCCCAGCGTTGTAATAAATAATCAAGCAGCAACGCAATTAGAGATGTAATATTATGGCAAAATCACCACTTGGTTTGTTTGCTGGCAGAATTTTGAAGGCAAAGAAAAAACGTCAGCGTTGGTCAATATCAGTATTTAAAAGAAGGGAACTTGGTTTGGATAAAAAAGCTAACCCATTAGGTGGCGCTCCTCAGGGAAGAGCAATTGTTTTGGAAAAAGTGGGTGTAGAAGCAAAACAACCAAACTCTGCTGTTAGAAAATGTGTCCGAATTCAATTAATAAAAAATGGTAAAACTGTTACTGCATTTTTGCCACGAGATGGGGCTATGAACTTTATCGATGAGCACGACGAAGTACATGTTGAGGGAATGGGTGCTACTCAAGGCGGCGCTATGGGTGATATCCCTGGTGTACGATACAAAGTTTTCAAAGTAAATGGAATATCTTTAAAACAATTAGTAACTGGTAAAAAGGAAAAACCAAGAAGATAACAAAAATGACAGCACAAAATATTTTACTCTTTAGAAAATGGCATTTGTCTGAAATAGAAATAAAAGATATTGGTCTTAAAACTGCGATTTCTTTGAAAAAAACAATAATGCCAATGGACTTTGGTCGTTCTGCACTAAGGCGATTCAATAAGGCTGATGTAAACATAGTAGAACGATTAGTAAACAAAATGATGCATTTTGGTAAAAAAAATGCCAAAAACACTGGTAGAATGGCAGGAAAAAAAATTCATATCTATAATATTGTAAAAACTACCTTTGAAATAATTCATCTAAAAACGGGGAAAAATCCAGTGGAAGTTTTAGTTCGCGCAATAGAAAACTCAGCACCAAATGAAGATACAACCAGAATTGTATATGGTGGAACAGTATACCATGTCTCTGTTGATGTTGCACCACTTAGAAGAGTTGATTTAGCATTGCGGTTTATTGCGGATGGGGTAAAAGAAGCTACATTTTCTAATCCAAAACCAATAGAAGAATTTTTGGCTGAACATCTTATTCTTTCAGCTAACAATGATCCTGCATCTCCTTCTGTTAAAAGAAAGAACGAATTAGAACGAATAGCCCAAGCATCTAGATAATAACCAAGTTTGTTTTGGTTGAATATTTACCTGTAGTTACATTAATAGTGAAGATTGTAATTTATGCAATTAAGCCGGTCATAGCGTTGGGGTGCGACCCAGTCCTATTCCGAACCTGGAAGTCAAACCCAATGTCGCTGCTGTGTTACTAAGATGCGAGAGCTCTTGGGAAGTAGCAGTGCTGGCATTTATTTTTTAAAAACTAAAAAATAGGTGCATATAGTAGTTAGATCATGTCAACCTGTTCAGTATGCGGTGAGGATTTTTCTGATGACATACGTTTTCTAAATCATATGATGGAAAAGCATGGGTTTAGAAATCCAAATATCGATAAGCCAGATAGAAATTCTAGGGGATATTAGTTTCGCTAAATCTTGTCTATCTTTGATGCAACTATAAAGTCATTTTCACTAAGTCCATTCATAGAATGTGTCCATAGATCCAATCTCACTCTATTCCAATGTATCGTAATGTCAGGATGATGACCCTCACTTTCAGCTAGATCTCCAACCTTGTTCACAAAAACCATTGCTTCCTTAAAATCTTGAAATTCAAATTCCCTGTGAATCATCTTTCCGTCAAGTTCCCAGTTTGGAATACTTGTAAGATTCTTCTGAACCTCATTATCAGGAAGTGGGTCTCCTCCAGTCTCACATGAAACACATTTTTTTTGCGTAAAATCCATATGAAATAGACGAAAATTACAGTATTATAGATTTCTAAGGTTTATTCTTTTACTGTGTGTTAGTAGACTAGCTGAACGGAAAAATACTGCTTTTGGGCTTTTACATCCAAGAATACAAGAATCACCAATGTTCTTCTTTCGGATATTTTTTCCATTAACATGTAAAATTGCAGAAAACAATGGACCAATCGCAGCTCTTCCGCCATATGCAGTTTTCTCATCAATAAACCAAAACATCTCTAGCGCACTTGTATCAAGAATATTGTCTCTTATCTCCTTCCCAAAATCTGTGTAATGACCCACAAGACGCAGTCTTCCTTTTGTCAAAAAGTTTACAAATTTAGCAAATTGGATGCAGAGATAGCATTCGTTATCATAAATAACAAGCGGTACCATTTTCTCAAGTTTCATAGTGATATTGCGCTATATTCAGATTAAAATTTTTGCAATTATAATAATTTTAACATTATATGAAGCAAATCAAATATAATTATACATGTGTCTTGTTTAATTTTTATCGGTAATGGGATTAAATTACTATCAGATCAAAAAGAAAGTTCTCAAGGCTAGGAAGCTTGTCATTCAGGCGACTTCTATTGCTGGTTCTGGCCATCCCGGTGGGTCTTTTTCTATGGCTGAAATTTTGGGCTGCTTATTTTTCAAGCATTTGAAATATGATCCAAAAAATCCAAGTTGGGAAGAAAGAGACAAATTTATTCTTTCAAAGGGACATGCATCACCTGGTTTATTTTCAAACATGGCAGTAGCAGGTTATTTTGACACGTCTGAAATGAAAACACTACGACAGTTTGGTAGCAGACTACAAGGTCACCCAGATTTAAAATGTCCTGGCGTTGAGTTTTGCGGAGGCTCTTTAGGCATCGGTCTCTCATATTCTATCGGAAATGCACTAGCTGCAAAACTTGATGGTAAAGATCAGAGAATTTACACAATTATTGGAGACGGTGAATCAGATGAAGGTCAAGTTTGGGAGGCTGCAATGACAGCTGCAAAATACAAGGTTGACAATATGACTGTAATACTTGACAGAAACTTCATACAACAGGATTCCTATACGGAAAAAGTCATGCCACTTGATGAGGAGCTAATCGGTGATGATTTGTCAGAGATGTGGAAAGATGCAAGTAGGTGGAAAACTGGTGAGAAATGGCTTTCTTTCGGATGGAACGTTATTGAAATAGACGGACATAGGGTTGAACAGATTTCAAACGCAATAAGAAGAGCTGCTAAAACCAAAGGTCTGCCATCAATTATCATTGCTCGAACTATCAAAGGCAAAGGAGTAGAACATATGGAGGATAATCCACAATGGCATGGAAAGGCTCCCAAACCAGAATTGGTTCCAATTATTGAACAAGAATTAGAATCGCAGTTTATGATTGCACCATCTATTATTGCCGGTGATATGTCAAATCTTGAAAAAGAAGTGAAGCGTTGTGAAATTGGACGTGCCGATTACATACATCTTGATGTTATGGACGGTCAATTTGTTCCAAACAAAACATTTGATCATGTAAAGGTTAGGGACCTCCGTTCTCTCACTTTGATTCCTTTTGACACTCATCTTATGATTAACGAGCCAGTAAAACATGTTCATGAGTATATAGATGCTGGTAGTGATATTGTCACTGTTCATGCAGAAGTTTGTGATGAATCTAGCTTTGGAGAAATATGTGACATATTGCAATCAAACCAAATTGGTATTGGTCTTGCAATAAATCCAGATACAGAGCTGCCCCAATGGTCTTACAAATTTGTACCATTGTTAGACCAGGTAATCATTATGTCAGTTGTTCCGGGCAAGTCTGGTCAAAAATTCATCGAGTCTACACACGAAAAGACACAACTAATCAGCAGGGATCTAAAACAGCATAATTTTGAGGGATATATTGAGGCGGATGGAGGTGTTAACTTGGAAAATGTTGGTTCATGTTTTGAAGATGGTGCAAGAGCATTTGTAGGTGGAAGCTCCATTGTTGGACAAAGTGATGTTAGACTAATCATAAAGGAGTTTAGAAATAATATACTTGAATCAAGAAGACGTTCTCTGATTAAGAAAGCTCACGAAATTGGTGGAAAAGAGCTTGTTAACAGTTGGATTGACTTACATATTGTTGGCAAAAAAAAAGACAGTTTGGTTCAGATAGCGAAGGAGCTTGGTTTCCAATGAGTACAGAACAATTTGGTGATATGAGAACCGAGTACAGCAAGTCACTAATTGCTGTTGGTGAACAAGATCCAAACGTTGTAGTTCTGGGGGCTGATACTACTGACTCTCTAAAAACAGCAGGTTTTGGAAAAAAATTTCCTGAAAGATTTTTCAACGTTGGAATTGCAGAAGCCAATCTAGTTTCAGTGGCTGCTGGATTTGCATATTCTGGAAAGACTGCTTTTGCAAGCACATATGCGATATTTCTTCCAGGTAGATGTGTTGATCAAATAAGGAATGCGATTGCTTATCCATCACCCGGCAATAAAAAAGGCCTTAACGTTAAACTAGTTGTGTCTCATGGAGGACTAACGGTTGGAGCTGACGGTGGTTCTCACCAACAGATTGAGGACATTGCAACCATGCGAGTAATTCCCAACATGAGAGTTATTTTACCAGCTGATTCAGTTGCCGTTTCAAAGTTAACTTGGATAATCGCTCAACAATATGGACCATTCTATATGAGAATGTGTAGATCAAAAACACCAATCATTCATAATGATTCACAAGAATTTCAGATTGGGAAGGCAATAACAATGCGTGAAGGTTCAGACTGTACGATTGCTGCATGTGGAATTACTGTTAAGATGGCATTAGATGCAGCTGACTTGCTTAATCAAGATGGAATATCATGTAGAGTCATTGATTGTTTTTCTATTAAACCAATTGACAAGGAACTTTTAGAAAAGGCTGCAAGAGAAACGGGAGCAATTGTAACCTGTGAGGAACATAACGTTATGGGCGGATTTGGTTCAGCGGTTTCAGAAGTGGTTTCAGAATCTTACCCTGTGCCAATAAGACGAATTGGCGTACAGGATAAGTTTGGAGAATCAGCACGAGATAATGAAATTGCACAATTACTTGAAAAACACGGAATAACACCTATTAATATAATAAATATGGTGAAAGAAGCAAGGAGTCAGAAACAATGAAAATTTTCCTCGACACTGCTAATCTGGAGATTATACGACTGTATAATGACATGGGTCTTGTTGATGGCATTACAACGAACCCTTCGTTACTAGCAAAGGAGGGCGGTGATCCACAAAAAACAATGGAAGAAATTTCAAGGATTATCAAAGGAGATGTTAGCCTAGAAGTTGTTAGTACTGATTATCACGGGATGATGGAAGAAGGAAGAAGGCTTCGTAAATACGGTGACAATGTTGTAGTTAAATGTCCAATGACAGGAGAGGGTCTCAAAGCTTGTAAGAGTTTAACAGCAGAAGGGATTCCGGTGAATGTTACTTTAGTGTTTTCTCCAAATCAGGCTTTGTTAGCTGCAAAAGCCGGTGCAAAATATGTCAGTCCATTTATTGGACGATTAGATGACATCGGCCATACCGGCATGGATCTTATCAAGGAAATTAAACAGATTTTTCAAAATTATGATTTTAAAACTAAAATTTTAGTTGCCAGTATCAGACACCCACAACATGTAGTAGATGCTGCAAAAATTGGTGCTGACGTTGTAACAGTTCCAGGAGTAGTTCTTGGCAAGATGCTTACTCATACACTAACTGACAAAGGTTTGAAAGCATTTTTGGCTGACTGGGAAAAGCTGAAAACAGAAAACCCAAATGTTGAAATTTAAAACATTATTGATCGTAAGACATTAATTTTTTTTCTTCAAGTGATGCATGTAAATTATGTACAGAGCGATAGACATCGGCCTCTTTTTTTGCTCCTGTACAAACAAGTTTGCCTGATGCAAATAACAAGATTACAGTCTTTGGTTCCAACATTCTGTGGATTAATCCTGGAAATTGTTCCGGCTCGTACATACTACGAGGTAATTTTCTTGCTGCTTGCTCCAGATGGATCTTGCCACCAAGATTTATTGCTGCCACAATATTTTGCACCTTTACCACAGCATCTTTTTTTATCTTAACACCACCTTTACGAAGTTGGTTTACTACAGTTTTTACAGCCTTATGTGCCATCTCTTCTGATTTTGCACCGGTGCAAACCATTTTACCCGTTCTAAAGATGAGTGTTGCAGTTCTAGGTGACTTTAATCGAAAAACCAATCCTGGAAATTGATCTGGGTGATATTCTGTATCTGGAAATTTTCTTGTCAGTTCATTAAGGTCTATTTTCTGATCAACTGAGGCAGACGCAACAACATTTTCCACACTTATTACAGGCTTTGTTTGAGGCATTCAGGTTTTTTAAATAACCCCTTTATATATAGATAGGAATAAATTTTTCTTTTAACACACTAGTGACGATTTTTCCATTGGTATCTATGTTCTTCTTCAAATAGATCTTTCGTCACCTCATCTGTTTTGAATAGTTTTTCTCTATATTTTGTTAAAAGACATTTCTTACACATACAATCATCATCACTGATCTGATCCTTTGATAATTTTGGAAAACTGGAACACCAGCAAGTAATAGCATCTTCTTCACAGGTGAATGAGTTTCCGCATTCAGAACATTTTTTCTCCAATTTACCTTAAACCTCTAATAACCTGTTAATAAAAAAAATCAAGAATAATCATCATTAGTATTATCTTTTAATTTGTTATCTACTGCATCAGCTCTAACATCTAGTTCGCTTAAATTTCCTAATTTTTGATATGTCAGTTTTTCCAAAGTTTCAATAATGCTTTTTGCCGCTCTGTATTGTGGAATATTAGGATTCAAAAGTTCTCCATATAACCCCATGCCATTAATTCCATTCATTTTGGCATATCCTAAGATGAGTCCGTTGAATCCGGTGATAACGGATTCATGTGGTGTAGTCTCTATACCAAGACTACGGACTTGCTCAAGTAAGGTTTTGGTTGTAGTTGTAACATATGTAGTTGGATATTTTCCAAACTGTCTGGTTGTATGGAATCCACCAACAGTATAGATGAATTTTGCATCATATTTTTTAGCCGTATCAATCACATCTTGACATAATTCATTTAATTCATCACTTTGTTCTGGTTGCCCCCTCCCTCCTCCAAAAACTATAATGTCATTTCCGTATCTATATTCCCAATGCTCTTCGGGTACCTCAATGTAACCTCCTTTATCAAAGACATATGGAGGTCTATTAGATTTTACGAAACGAAATGGTACAGTGCTTAAGCCTTTGTTAATAAAATTAACAACTATACTTCCAACGTTGCCCATATCCTGCATTGCAGCTATGATTAGAGGTTTGTTTATATCCAGTTCTAATTTATTTACAAATTCCATGTCAACTATCACCTAGTACATTTAACACCTTTTTAGGAATATCATTGAGTCTAGAAACTCCTAATGCCCTTTCAAAACCCAAGTATTTCAAATTAGTTGCAATTATTGTTGCATTAGGTGTATCTCTACCAACACCTATAGCAACCATTTTGATTCCAATAGATTTTAGTGATTTAACCATGGAGCGAGCTGCAAATGGATCTGATGGTTCCCCATCAGTAAGTGTCAAAAAGATATCTGGTTTTCTAGAATGTAAAATAGGATACATCTTATCATAAACTTCAGCCAGAGGTGTTCCACCGTTTGCTGGAATTTGTGCAAGTCTTTTTGCACACGAAATATTCCATTTAAGATCTTCTGGTTTGATTAACCAGCACACCACCTGTTTTTCAGTAGTGTTGAACGCATATACTGAAAATTTGATCTTTAGAAAAGCCAAAACTTCACACAGAGCTAATGTAGCTTTTTTGTAATCCACTTGTTGGTCAGCAATACTTGATGAATGATCAAGCAGAATCACAATATGGGTTTTAATCGATTTTTTCAAATCTGAAATAAATGGTCTATCAGACCCTTCAAGGTATGCATCACTATCAAATTCATCTCCTACACGAAAATGATATTCTTTCCATCCGGTTTTCCATTCCTTAAACTTGGTTTTCAAATTATTGATTAAATCTTGGTCATAAATTCTAGTTTCATCAACATTTGTCTGATCTGGTATTTGAATACCAATTGATCCTGTATCCAGACCTTTTTTCTCATTTTTCTTATTTTCTACTTTTATTACTTTAAATTCCTCAAAAACAGATTTTCCATCCATAGTATTTTCTTGATCAACTTTACCAAAATCTTTCCCCCTTGATTTTGTGACTTGCTTCATTGCTTTGACAAAATCATTAGGAGTTATTACAATCCCAGGTCCTTTTAACGGAACTGATAACGGAATTGTAATCAGGGCATCTAGGTCTAAAATTTTTAATATCTCTGGAATCCTTGCCTCAATCCACAGAGTATCATGTTTTTTTTTGATTACTTCATCAAGAATATGTTTTGCGAATTCTACTGCTTTTACAACCTTGTTAAAATGACTAGGTTGCATTTCGCCCTTTATATCACCAAACAGGAAGTATTGATAGAAAGCCTCTACCAGTCTAGCTTTTCCAAAAATAGAACTGAGATTATTTCTAGACAGCCACATATTCGTATAATTAAATACCAGTTCTTCAGTCATCCCCTTCCAAACTTTTATTCCCAGCAGTTCAATTCTACGAGTTTCAATAGCGTTCAAAATAAAGCCGTATGCGTGATCGTTGCTAAGAATTTTTTTACAATGTTTCAATCGCATTGCTTCATACCAAATTGAAGTCCTAAACTGCCGATATTTTTGAAAATTATCCCCATAGTACTGATCATTTGGCATCAGCAACACTCTTTTTTCTTTTAATCTAGTTTCGCTTTGTTTGATTTTTGAGAATTCTACAGTTACGTTTTCTGTTCCAGACCATCGTCTTACAAGAAATGTTGCAATGTCAATTAAAATATCATTTCTTAGTTGAAGAGATTGCATTAGCTACCAAACATTGATGTGATAATGTCATTTACTTTTTGAAATTCTACATTCCCCCATTGGGAGTATACGTTTCCAAAAACAATCAGAGCCGATTTTTTTGCTGAAGTTCCTCCCTCTAATAATTTTGCATATGCAATAGTTTCTCTAATGGATGGAGAGTAATACAGTTCTTCAACAGCAGATGCTTGACGTAATGTATTTGCAAGTTTAATTCCCTGTAAAACATCAGACTCATTTGGATTTTTTACATGCTTTTTGATTATTTTATACTCAACATCCTCAGGAGGATAATCTAATCTTATTCTAACTGGAAATCTACTTAGAAGCTGAGGTGGAAGTTCCTTTGTTCCAACATGTGTAAGAGGATTAATTGTTGCAATTACAAACCATGAATCTTTTGCTTTGATTATTTCACCGGAAGATTCTTTGAGTACAATCTGCCTACGATCATCAAGCGCTTCATCTAATCTTAATAATACGTCAGCTTCTGCTGCATTAATTTCATCAAGGTATAAAATATTGCCTTCTTTCATTGATTTTACCAAAATTCCTTCATCAAAACCAATGTTTCCATCGATCAAGGTCTTGGTTCCTACTAGGTGACTTTCCCTTGTTCTAAGACTAAAGTTGATTGATTGTAATTCTTTTGATTTTTGTATTGCGTATTCTCTTACCAATGAAGTTTTACCAGTCCCTTTTGGCCCTATAATCAAAACAAATAATCCTTTTTCAAATGCTTTGTCTATAACATCAATTGAGTTATTCCAATCAAGATAAGCTGACTGATCATTTTGTTCCATTGATCGTTCACTTTGGTCTGACAAAGTAACATCTTTGGTGTGGATACTTTATTTAAGACTAATTCTGCCCAGTATTTTTTATACATAAGATCTGAGGCTAAATCTGATTACAAAAAATTAGGTGTGACCACTTCAAGCAAAACTTCTTTTGGAGACTACCTCCATCTACTTTTTACAAGCCATTATTTTTTGTTTTGCGTGGTCACACTCATCTAATCGTTGATAGATTTTGACGCTTTTGGCATCGTACACAATACAGTATTATCATATTTAACATTGTCAAATAACTCAACTCCGACTAATTGACTAGATTCTTTCTTAGAGAATTCTTATTCTTAATGACTAATTATTTGAAAACGTGGCTATTTTTGCAAATGATTCATCAAGAGTCTTATGAAGAGATTTTTCCCACCCTTCAAATCCCTCAGGTTCCTTGGGATAATTTTCATAATGATCAACCAACCATTGGTTTTGTTGTGATGTGTATTTTAGTCCGTTAGCAACCGTCTTGTTCATAGCACCACGTATAATCATTCCCAGCTTGCTAAGCCCTGAAAAATCTGGGTGTTCTCCTTTGCTAATAGCTTCAACGTCAAGATTTCCCAAAAAGTGTTTCATACCATAACTGATCTGTTCGTTAGTTAATGTCTGAACTAGTCTTCTGAAAAGTTCCAGTCCTGCAGTCTTGTAACCGTATTCTTCAATAAAGTCAAGATGATATTGCCATAATCCTTTTTCTGTAACATCATTTGCCTCAATTGCGTCTACAACATTTTTACCAAGAATGGTACCTGCAATTAAGGCTGGACCTATTCCTCCAGCATCAATTGGTTTGGGCATCCATGCGGAATCTCCCACTAGTATGTAACCTCCAGAAACCATACAGTCATTTTGTCTTCTCACAGAAACTTGGAACACTCCTGTGTTGTTGTGAATGTCTTCTGGATCTTGTGACAGTTTTGCATTCTTAATTGCTTTATTTCTTTGAAGATACTCTTCCATCAACGATGCAACGTTATCTTTTTTTCCGAGTCTTTTATTTCTCTGGTCTAGAATTGATTTTTCAACACCTAGTCCTATGTTTACCTTGTTGTCAGCCTTTGGAAAGACCCATCCATATCCTCCCGGCGCAATGTCTTGGTCTAGGTGAATGATACAAAAGTCTGGATCAAAGTCTGTTAGATCTTCCTCGCCCTTTTCAAAATACATAATGTGCCTGCCTGTTGATTCTAGATCACGCCTGTCTATTTTTTTCTCAATTTTGGTGGAGTTTTCGAGCTGGTTTCTAAGCATTGACGTAACTCCAGTTGCATCCACTACGACCTTTGCAGTTTTTTTGTATGGCAGTTTTGTTTTATTATTGATACCTTGAACTCCTATTACTTGTGGCCCATCATAGATCAGACCTGTAAGATTAATTTCAAAATCAAAGTTAACTCCCATCTTTTTGGTCCTTGCATTTTGAATTTCCGGTAGTTTTTGGCGATTAAGCA
>JYMV01027762.1_pt1 | contig 20481 bp, 33 predicted proteins | sample 338911 | NCBI WGS metagenome assembly JYMV01 (sample SAMN03354496, study PRJNA234377) | hydrothermal vent metagenome | biome: Deep sea; feature: Hydrothermal plumes at the Eastern Lau Spreading Center, Western Pacific Ocean; material: Seawater | place: Tonga | collected 2009 | depth 2000 m m
GAAGAGAAGTTGAAAATAAAATCAAAGGTGGATCTATTCCAAAAGAATTTATTCCAGGAGTTGAAAAAGGAATTGAAAGTGTAGCAGACAGCGGAATATTAGCTGGATTTCCTCTAATAGATTATAAAGTTACCATTCTAGATGGATTACACCATGATGTAGACTCAAGTGTTTTAGCATTTGAAATTGCATCAAGATATTGTTTTAAAGAAGCATGTATTAAAGCAGTACTTAAACTCCTTGAACCAATGATGAGAATAGAGGTGGTAACGCCAGAAGATTACATGGGAGATGTTATTGGCGATTTAAATAGTAGACGTGGTCAAGTTTCAACAACAGATAAAAGAGGTAATGCTACCGTAATAAGCGCAATGGTGCCTTTAGCAAATATGTTTGGTTATATAAATAATCTTAGATCAATGTCTCAAGGGAGAGCGTCTTATTCAATGTTTTTTGATCATTACGATAAAGTTCCTCAAAATGTTCAAGATGAAGTAACAAAAAAGCTGGCATAAATTTATGGATAAACAAAATATAAGAATACATCTTAGAGCTTATGATAATAAGATCTTGGATTTATCAACTATAGAAATAGTTAATACTGCTAAAAGAACTGGAGCACAAGTAAGAGGTCCAATCCCTCTACCAACAAAAAAAGAAATTTTTACAGTACTAAGATCACCCCATATTGATAAAAAAAGTCGAGAACAGTTTGAAACTAGAACGCATAAAAGAATGATAGATATTTTAGAACCAACACCACAAACAGTCGAGGCGCTAATGAAATTGGATTTAGCTTCTGGAGTAGATATAGAGATAAAGCTATAGGAAGTTTAATGAGCATTGGATTAATAGGAAAAAAAATTGGAATGACGAGAGAATTTTTTGACACCGGAATTTCTGTACCCGTCACCGTGCTATCTATTGAAAAGGGAAGAATATTAGATGTCATTACTAAGGAAAAAAGAGGATATGATGCTATTAGGGTAGGTTTTGGAAAAATTAAGACTTCAAAATTGACCAAGCAAATGAAAGGAGTTTTTGCCAAAAAAAACACAGAACCAAAGAAGATTTTGAGAGAATTTAGGGTAGATAATATTTCAGAATTTAAAGAAGGGAATGAGATAGGTTTAGAAATTTTTAAAGACCAAAAATTTGTAGATATTACTTCAAAAACAATAGGAAAAGGTTTTGCTGGAGGAATAAAAAGACATAACTTTTCTGGTCTTGGTGCTTCGCATGGAGTTTCAGTATCACATAGAGCACTTGGATCCACAGGGCAAAATCAAGATCCTGGAAAGGTTTTTAAAGGAAAGAAGATGCCCGGCCATATGGGAGATAAATTCAGAACAATACAGAATCTTGAAATAATAAAATCAGATCTAGAAAATAACTTAATTTTTGTTAAAGGATCTGTTCCTGGTTCGAAAAATTCGATAATTTTAGTGAAAAAAAATTCAAAAAAGATAAACAAAACAACTACTTTGGAAAAAAACAGAAAAATAAATGCGGAAACTACTAAATCAGAACCTAAAACAAAAATAAAAATACCAGCAAAAAAAGAATCTCCACCACAGAAAGCACAAAAAACTGATAATAAAGAGGTAAAGAAAAAGTAATGAAATTAAAAGTTATAAATATAGATGGAAAAGAGGTTAAAGATATAGAAATATCAGATGAAATTTTTTCATTAAAACCAAATGAAAATTTGATTCAATCTTTAATTGATTGGCAATTAAATCATTTTAAACGAAGAACTGCAAAAACAAAGCAACGTGGTGAGATAAGAGGCTCCACTTCAAAAATATATGCTCAAAAGGGAACCGGTGGCGCAAGACATAGCAGCAGAAAAGCACCTATCTTTGTAGGAGGAGGCGTAGCTCATGGTCCAAAAGGTATGGTTTATAAAATAAATAAAATAAATAAAAAAATGAAAAAAATTGGATTGTTTCATGTTTTATCACAAAAAAATAAATTGAAATCACTTTTTGTTCTTGAGGACTTTAAAAACGAAATAAAGAAAACTAAATTATTCAATAATTTTTTAGTAAAAATGAAATTAAAAAACTCTATTATCATTTCAGATAAGAATTCTAAAACAAAAATAATTAAATCAGCTAGAAACATTCCAAATATAAAGATTATTGATCAAGAAGGAGCAAATGCGTACGATCTTTTAAAATATAAAAACGTTATCTTTACTGCCTCTTCAATTAAATCCTTTCAAGAAAGAGTCACAAAATGAAAAAATTTCATTATTTGGATACAATTATTTCGCCAATTGTCACAGAGAAATCAACTTCATTATCAGAATTTAATAAAGTTGTTTTTAAAGTTCACAGGGGTTCTAGTAAAAGCTCAATAAAAAAAAGTATTGAAAAAATATTTAAAGTTAATGTTGTTAAAATTAATACAATAAAATTGAAGGGAAAGATTAAAATGGTGAAAAATAAAAAAGCGTCGAAACCGGGATTTAAAAAAGCAATTATTACATTAAAGAAAGGCCAAAGTATTGATTTGGCTACCGGAGTATAATTTTATGTCATTGAAAACTTTTAAGCCATATACAAAATCCACAAGAGGAACAGTCTCGGTTAATAGAAAAAATTTGTGGAAGGGGAAAGCTTTAAAAACGTTAACATTTGGGAAAAATTCGACTGGTGGAAGAAATAATTTAGGTAGAATTACTTCAAGAAGCAGAGGGGCTGGCAATAAGAATAAGTATAGAATGATCGATTTTTATAGAAAAAAGGACGATCTAAAAGCTAAAGTTGAAAGAATTGAATATGATCCAAATAGATCAGCGCACGTTGCTTTAGTTAAATATGAAGATGGTGTTTATAATTATATTCTTGCACCTAGTAAAATTAAAATTGGTGATCAAATTATTTCTGGAAGAAATAAAGAAATAAAAATAGGTAACAGTATGCCATTATCTGATATTCCTGCGGGAACAAATATTCATAATATAGAATTATTTCCTAATAGTGGTGGCAAACTGGTACGATCTGCAGGATCATCAGCGCAAATTTCGGGAATTGATGAAAATTATTGTATTGTTAATTTAGTCTCAGGTGAAATAAGAAAAATTATTAACACAGCTAGGGCAACTATTGGTTCTGTCTCAAATAGCGATCATCAAAATATTAAAATAGGAAAAGCAGGAAGAAATAGATGGAAAGGAAAAAGGCCGTCTGTTCGAGGGGTAGCTATGAATCCTGTAGATCATCCTCATGGTGGAGGTGAAGGAAAAACTTCAGGCGGAAGAAGTCCGGTATCACCTTGGGGTCAATCAGCAAAGGGTTTAAAAACTAGAAAAAATAAGAAAACAAATAAATTTATAATTTCAAGAAAGGTGAAAAGGAAATAATTTATGTCTAGATCAGTATGGAAAGGTCCATTTGTAGATCCTAGTTTACTTAAAAAGGTCGAAAAATTAAAAGGTCAAACAAACACTGCTCCAATTAAAACTTGGTCAAGAAAATCAACTATTATTCCAGAGTTTGTTGGACATAGCTTTCTAATCTATAATGGAAAAAAATTCATTCCAATAAAAATATCAGATGAAATGGTCGGGCACAAGTTAGGAGAATTTTCGCCAACAAGAACGTTTCATGGTCATACTCCGGCAGATAAAAAGGCGGCTCAAGTAGCTGTGAAAGAATCTGCTGTTAAAGTAGAAAAACCTAAAGAAGGATCTGGAAATGCAAAAAAATAAAAATATAGTAAAAGCAATTAATAAAAATGTTAGATCCAGTCCAAGAAAAATAAATATTTTACTTAAAAATATTCGTGGAAAAAGAGTTGACATTGCTATTAGAGATTTATCTTTTGCTAGACAACGAATTGCTTCTGAAATTAAAAAAACTGTTCAATCAGCAATAGCAAATGCAGAAAATAATAATCAGTACGATATTGATAACCTATACATTAAGGAGGCTTATGTTGGAAAGTCAATAGTTTTGAAAAGATTTAGAGCAAGAGCTAAAGGAAGAGCTGCTGCTATAAAAAAACCATATGCAAATCTTACAATCATATTGTCTGAAAATATTAATGAGGAAAGGGAATTTCATGGGTCAAAAAGTTAATCCAATTGGTTTAAGAGTGGGGATCAACAGAGGTTGGGATTCCATATGGTTTGCTAAAAAACGTGAATATGGAAATCTTTTAATAGAGGATTATAAGATTAGAGACTATATAAAGAAAAATGTTACCAATTCTGGTGTTTCTCAAGTAATAATTGAGAGAACGTCAAAAAAGTGTATCGTTTCCATTTATACATCTCGACCCGGATTTGTAATTGGAAAAAAAGGATCAGATGTAGATAAGATAAAAAATAAATTATCAAAAATAACAAGTAGTGAAGTTAGTTTAAATATCAAGGAAATTAAAAAACCAGAGTTAAACGCATATCTTGTTGCAGAAAACATAGCTCAACAACTAGTTAAAAGAATAGCTTATAGAAAAACCATGAAGAGAGCTATTCAATCAGCATTAAGATTAGGTGCCAAAGGTATTAGAGTATGTTTAGCCGGAAGATTAGCTGGTAATGAAATAGCACGAACAGAATGGTTAAGAGAAGGAAGTGTACCTCTGCATACATTTAGAGCAGATGTTGATTATGCAGAAGCTGAAGCTTTGACTACTTATGGATTGATTGGGGTAAAAGTTTGGATATATAAGGGAGAAATTTTCACAAATAACTTAAGCAAAGATAATAAGGAAAAAGAAAATGTTACAACCAACAAGAACAAAATATAGAAAAGCTCATAAGGGTAGGATTCATGGTAAGGCCGGTAGAGGAGAAATTCTAAATTATGGTGCATATGGACTTAAAGCAATGCAACCAGAGAGAATAGTTTCAAAACAAATTGAAGCAGCACGAGTTGCATTGACAAGATATATGAAAAGGACGGGAAAGGTATGGTTAAGAATTTTTCCTAATATACCGGTTTCAAAAAAGCCAACTGAAGTTAGAATGGGTAAAGGAAAGGGTTCTACAGAATATTGGGTATGTCGAGTTAAGCCAGGTAGGATTATTTTTGAAATTGATGGAATTGATGAAGCTACAGCAAAAATAGCTTTATACAAAGCTTCAGCAAAATTGCCAATTAAAACTAAATTTATAAAGAGATTTTAACAATGAAAAATAAAGAAATTAATAAACTAAGTAATGACGAATTAGAAAATAAACTAAATAAATTAAAAAGAGATTTATTTAATATGAGATTTAAGAAAACTAACGGGCCACTTGAAGACTCATCAAAACTTTCAAAATTGAAAAAAGATGTTGCGAGAATTTTAACAAAAAAAAATAAAATTAATTAATATGAGCAAAAAAGAATTAAATGGTAAAGTAATTAAAGATCAAAACAACAAAACGGTGATCGTTTTAGTAAAAAGGAGATATTCACATCCATTTTTTGGTAAAGTCATTACAAATTCAAAAAAATATCATGCACATGATGAAAGTAATAAATTTAAAGTAGGAGATAATGTAAAAATAATTGAATCAAAACCATATTCTAAAAAAAAAAGATGGGAGGTAATTGATAAATAAATGATACAAGTACAAACAGAGCTAAATGTTGCTGATAATACTGGAGCAAGAATTGTTGAATGCATTAAGGTTATTGGAGGATCTAAACGCAGATATGCTTCAATTGGCGATATAATTGTTGTTAGTATTAAAGATGCTATTCCGGAAGGCAAAGTGAAAAAAGGTACTGTTCACAGGGCTATAGTAGTTAGAACTAAATATTCAATTCATAGAAATGATGGTAGTAAGGTTAAATTTGATAATAATGCTGCGGTATTAATTGATGACAAGGGTGAGCCTATTGGTACTAGAATATTTGGTCCAGTTACAAGAGAATTAAGATTGAAGGGTCAAACAAAAATAATATCACTTGCGCCAGAGGTTTTATAAACATGATAAAGAAAGGTATGCAGGTAGAAGTGATTTCTGGAAAAGATAAAGGAAAAAAGGGTGAGGTTATAGAAATTCTTAGAAGCGAAGACAAAGCCAAAGTTAAAGGAGTAAATATTATTAAGAAGCATGAAAAAACCACGAAAGAAAAAAAAGGTGGAATAATTTCAAAAGAAAATTTTATTCATATGTCCAATTTAAAAAGTTTAAGTAAAACTGATGAAACTAAAGGTAAATCTAAATGATACCGAGATTAAAAGATGAATATGAAAAAAAAACTATCGATGATCTACAAAAAAAATTTTCAATGAAAAACAAATATATGGTTCCTAAGTTTATTAAAGTTGTTTTAAATATGGGTCTTGGTTTAGATGCAAATGATAAAAAAAAACTACAAAATTGTATTGAGGATATGTCATTAATTAGCGGACAAAGACCTATTGTTACAAAATTCAAAAAATCTATTTCTAATTTTAAAACAAGAAAAGGCACTACTGCTGGTGTCAAAGTAACCTTGAGAAGTAACAGAATGTATGAATTTATTGATAGGTTAGTAAATATTGCTTTACCAAGAATTAAAGATTTCCAAGGTTTGAGTGTTAATGGTTTTGACACCTTTGGCAATTACAGCTTTGGAATCAAAGAACATATAATATTTCCAGAAATCAATTTCGATAAGGTTGATCGAATTCGGGGTATGGATATAACTCTTGTTACTAACAGTAAAAATAAAAAATTTACTTTTGCATTATTAGAATCAATGAATTTTCCATTTAATAAACAAAAGAAAAATAAGGAAATAAATTGAGGTACCATGGCTAAAACTAGCTCAATACAAAAAAATTTAAAGAGAATTAGACTTGCAAAAAAATTTCTTAAAAAAAGAGAGAATCTTAAAAAGATAATTAAAAATAGAAAATTGCCCTTGGAGGATAGATTTGCTGCACAATTAAAACTTGCAAAAATACCAAAAAATTCATCAAAAACAAGAATTAGGAATAGATGTGAAATAACTGGCAGACCACATGGCTATTATAGAAAACTTAAAATTTCCAGAATCGCTCTTAGAGATTTAGCCTCAAAGGGTAAAATTCCTGGAATGACTAAATCAAGTTGGTAATTTATATGGAGGTAAAATGACTTTAGCAGATCCAATTGGAGATATGATTACAAGAATTAGAAATGGACAACTAAGAACACTGTATAATGTAAAAGTTCCAAGTTCTAAATATAGAGCAAAGGTTTTAGAAGTATTAAAACAAGAAGGTTATATATCTAATTACAAGCTTTTACCTGATGCAAAAAATAAAAGTTCTTTGGTGGTTGATTTAAAATATTATAAAGGATTACCTGTAATAAAAGAAATAAAGAGAGTATCAAGGCCGGGAAGAAGAGTTTATGCAAGAGCAGATAGCATACCGAAGATACAAAATGGACTGGGCTTAGCTATTGTATCTACCTCAATGGGAATTATGTCTGACAGTGACGCGAGGATGAAAAATGTTGGTGGTGAAATAATTTGTAGAGTGTTTTAAATTTTATGTCAAAACTTGGAAAAAAACCTATAACCATACCTAAAGATGCGAAGGTAAAGCTTGAAAATGGAAAACTAATTTTGACAGGTCCCAAGGGATCAAGGGAACTATCATTAAATGATAAAATTTTTAGCACCACTATATCAGAAGACAATAATCTAATTTTAAAACTGATTAAAAAAAACGAATCTTTAAATGTAGTTTGGGGAACCACAAGAAGTATAATTAATAGTGCACTTATTGGCGTGACTGCAGGACACGAAAAAATTCTTGAACTTACTGGTGTTGGTTTGCGTGCAATTTTGAAAGGAAGCATATTGAATTTGCAGTTAGGCTTTAGTCATGATATTTCATATAAAATCCCCGAAGGAGCACAACTTTCAGTAGAAAAGAGTACCATAATTAAAATTAGCGGAATAGATAAAGAATTAGTGGGAAAAGTTGCTGCAGAAATTAAAATGTTAAAACCAATTGAGCCATACAAAGGAAAAGGAATAAAGGTAAGAGGTCAATACGTTTTGAGAAAAGAAGGTAAAAAGAAATAAAATGGCTAACGTCAATTATAATAAAAGAGCACAAAGAATAAGAAGAAAACTTAAACAGGTAAATTCTGAAAGATTTAGATTAACTGTATTTAAATCATCTCGTAATATATCAGCGCAAATTATAGATGACAAAAGTAGTAAAACTTTAATCTCCGAATCATCTATTAAAGAAAAAAATACAAATAAAAAAAAAACTGATTTATCATTACTTGTTGCCGAAAGATTGAGTAGAAAGGCCATGGAGAAAAAAATTACAAGAGTATACTTTGATAGAGGAGGGTATAAATATCATGGGAGAATTAAAATTTTTGCTGAAGCATTACGCAAAGGTGGATTAATTTTCTAATTATCTATATGGATAAAATTGAATTTAAAGACAAATTAGTTTCAATAAATAGGATAACTAAAGTTGTTAAGGGTGGTAGAAGATTTACATTTTCTGCTCTAGTTGTTGTTGGAAATTATGCAGGTTCCGTTGGTGTTGGTTACGCTAAAGCTAAACAAGTGCCTGATGCAATAAAAAAAGCAACACAAAATGCAAAAAAAAATTTAATTAAAATTCCTCTACGAGATGGCAGAACTCTTCATCATGATATTATAGCCAAGGATGGAGCGGGCAAGGTATTATTAAGATCAGCTCCTTCTGGCACAGGTATCATTGCTGGTGGCCCAATAAGAGCTGCTTGCGAAGTGGTTGGCATTAAAGATATTGTTGCAAAATCCATGGGTTCATCCAATCCAATAAATGTATTGAGAGCTTGTATTAAAGGTTTTAAAAATCAACACTCACCAAAATTCATAGCAAATTTAAGAGGTAAAAAAATTGCAGGGGTAACAAAACAACGCAATAATTAATTAAGCATGAAACTAAATATGTTAAATTCTAGATCGTCAAAGAATAAAAAAAGACTTGGCAGAGGAATAGGTTCATCCAGAGGCAAAACCTGTGGAAGAGGTCATAAAGGACAAAAGTCAAGATCTGGTGTGGCTATAAAAAGTTTTGAAGGTGGTCAAATGCCTTTATATAGGAGATTACCGAAACGTGGCTTTAAAAGTATTAAACGCAAAGATATTGCATTGATAAACTTATCAAGGATACAAGAGATTATTAATAAAAAGAAAATATTACTTAACACAAAAATAAATCTACAAAATTTGCAAAAATCAAACTTGATAAATAGTAAATATAGAAAATTAAAATTGCTTGGATCTGGAGATATAAAAGAAAAGTTTGATGTTGAGGTTGATTTTATTTCAAAATCAGCAAAAGAAAAAATAGAAAAATCTGGTGGAAAAGTTACGTTAATTAAATAACAAGATAATAAAATAAATGGCGAGCGATTTAAAAAATAGAATTATTTTTACAGTTTTTATATTATGTGTATATAGGTTTGGTACATATGTTCCTTTACCTGGAATTGACCCAGAAGCTTTACAATCATTAATGGAGACTAAGCAAAGAGGTCTTTTAGGAATGTTTAACATTTTCTCAGGCGGGGCGGTTAGCAGAATGGCCATATTTGCACTGGGAATAATGCCTTATATATCATCATCAATTATTATCCAATTACTTACTGGAGTATCAGAGACTTTTAAAAATTTGAAAAATCAAGGGGAAATAGGAAGAAAAAAAATTACTCAATACACAAGATATGGAACTGTCTTATTGGCTGCAGTTCAAGGGTATGGCGTTTCTGTTGGACTCGAAAATTCTGGTACTGTTGTAGTTGATCCTGGTTTTTATTTTAAATTAACAACAGTTATTACTTTAGTAGCTGGTACAATCTTTTTAATGTGGCTTGGCGAACAAATTACACAAAGAGGAATAGGAAATGGAATATCATTAATTATATTTTCTGGAATTGTAGCTGAAATACCACGAGCTTTAGCTTCTACATTTGAATTAGGAAGAACGGGAGCTTTATCCGCCACAACAATTTTGTTTTTATTTGCTCTCGTAATTTTTACGGTCATGTTCATAGTTTTTATTGAAAGGGCAATAAGAAAAATTTTGATAAATTATCCAAAAAGACAAATGGGTACTAAAATTTATGGTGGCGAGTCATCTCACTTACCTCTAAAAATAAATACCGCAGGTGTTATACCAGCTATTTTCGCATCAGCCTTGTTACTTCTTCCAATAACATTTTCAAATTTTGGATTTTCTGACTCTGATACATTTATTGATTTTTCTTCTTTATTTTCACAGGGAAAACCTTTGTATATGCTGCTATATGCTTCAGGTATTATATTTTTTTCTTTTTTTTATACTTCTATAGTTTTTAACCCTAAGGAGACGGCAGAAAATCTGAGAAAACAAGGAGGATATGTTCCTGGTGTAAGGCCTGGTGAGAGAACGGCTTATTTTATAGAAGACATACTAACAAAATTAACAACTATTGGAGCTGCATACCTTACTCTAGTGTGCCTAATGCCTGAATTTCTAATTGCAAAATATCCTATTCCTTTCTATTTAGGGGGAACTTCAATATTAATTGTTGTTGTTGTTGCTATGGATACTGTTTCACAAGTGCAAACAAGATTGATGAGTCAACAATACGAGAGATTAATCAAGAAAACAAAGTTCGGAAAATAAATAAGTGAATATAATTTTGTTTGGACCTCCCGGAGTTGGAAAAGGCACACAAGCAGATAATATGGTAAAGAATTTTAATTTATATAAAATCTCCACAGGAGATTTGGTAAGAGAGGAAGTAAAAAAAAATACAGATTTAGGTAGAAAAATTAAGCCTAAAATAGATCAAGGTTTATTGGTATCGGATGATATAATTAGTGACTTAATAGTCAAAATCTTATCTAACAAAAAAAATATTAATGGTTTAGTTTTTGATGGATATCCAAGAAATTTAAATCAAGCAAAAAGCTTAGACTCACTAATAAAAAAGTATAATCAAAAAATATCTTGTGCATTAAGCTTAAATGCAGACAAAGAAACTACTATCAAAAGAGCTTTGGGTCGACTTATTTGTACAAAGTGTGGCTTAACTTTTAATAAATATTTTAATCCTCCCAAAAAAGAAAAATATAACTGCGGATTGAATTATTTAAAAGCAAGATCAGATGACAGCGAAAAGACTATAAAAAATAGGATTGAAATATATACAAATAAAACATTACCTATATTAGATTATTATGAGGATCAAAAAATATTATACAAAATAGACGCTACGGGAGAAATTAATAAAATTTATGAAGAAATACGTGGTATTATAACCTCTTTAGAGACTTGACTTTGCAAACTTTAATTATATAAATAGCGTTTTTAGATATCAATTTTCAATTAAACTATGGCACGTATAGCAGGCGTAAACATTCCACAAAATAAAGTTGTTCAAGTTGCTTTGACTTATATACATGGTATAGGGAAAAAATTTTCAAGTGATATTTGCACTAAACTTAACATTTCAAAAAATAAAAGAACAAATAGTTTAACTGATGATGAAGTCCAAAAGATTAGAGAGTTTATCGACGAAAATTATAAAGTTGAAGGTGATTTAAGAAGAGAGGTATCATTAAATATTAAAAGACTTGTAGATCTTGCGACTTATAGAGGATCGAGACATAAAAAAAAATTACCAGTTAGAGGACAGAGAACTCATTGCAATGCGCGAACGAGAAAAGGTAAAGCAATTGCTATTGCTGGAAAAAAATTAACACCATTAAAAAAATAATCATATGAATAAAAAAGAAACTAAAGGTGAAAACATTGAGATAATAAAAAAAGTCAAAGTTGTAAAAAAAAAGATAAAGAAAAATATTACTAACGGAATAGCATTTGTAAATGCTACTTTTAACAATACGATTGTTACAATTGCTGATGACAGTGGGAATGTAATTGCATGGGCATCTGCTGGATCGAAAGGGTTTAAAGGTTCAAGAAAATCTACTCCCTATGCCGCACAAATAGCAGCTGATGATGCTGCTACTAAAGCTCAAGAGCATGGTTTAAAGTTTTTAACAGTTAAATTAAAAGGACCGGGCGCTGGACGTGAGATGGCTTTGAGAGCCTTACAATCTAGAGGTTTTAAAATTCTTTCTATTAAAGATACAACGCCAATGCCACATAATGGATCAAGACCACCAAAAAAAAGAAGAGTATAAATAAAATGGAAAACACTACAGTAATTCAAAATTGGAAAGCTTTAATTAAACCTAATAAATTAAATATAAAAAGTAATGAGGATAAAACTATTACCACTCTCACAGCCGAGCCTCTTGAAAAGGGATATGCTCTTACAATAGGAAACTCTTTAAGAAGAATTTTGCTTTCTTCTATACAAGGATCAGCTATTACCGCGATCCAAATTGATGGAGTTCTCCATGAATTTTCTTCTATTAAAGGTGTACGAGAAGATGTGACAGATATAGTGTTAAATGTTAAATCTTTATCAATCAAAGTAATGTCAAAAGAACAAAAAAAGTTAGTATTAGACGTAAAAGGTCCAGGAGAAATTAAAGCTAAAGATATACAGACAAATCCTGATGTAAAAATTTTAAATCCAGACTTAGTTTTATGTCACTTAGACGAAAACATGAAATTTCACATGGAACTTATAGCAAGCAATGGAAAAGGTTACCGGCCTGCCGAGAAAAATAAAAAAGATGATGCTCCTTTAGGATTGATTGCAATAGATTCACTTTTTTCCCCAGTTAAAAAAGTTTCTTTCACAGTTGAAAATGCTAGAGAAGGACAATCACTAGATTACGACAAATTAATAATGAATGTTGAAACAGATGGTTCATTACCAGCAGAAGATGCCGTGGCATATGCTGCCAGAATTTTTCAAGATCAATTGTCGCTATTTGTTAATTTTGATGAGCCTGTTGAAATTGAGAAACCCCCACAATCTACTGAACTTGTGTTTAATAAAAATTTGCTTAAAAAAGTTGATGATCTTGAACTTTCTGTGAGATCAATGAATTGTCTAAAAAATGATAATATAATTTATATAGGTGATTTGGTTCAAAAGACGGAGCCTGAGATGCTGCGGACGCCTAACTTTGGTAGAAAATCACTAAATGAAATAAAAGAAGTATTAAATTCAATGTCGCTTTATTTTGGAATGGAAGTGCCAAATTGGCCACCTGAAAATATTTCAGAACTATCTAAAAAACTCGAAAATAATATTTAATTATTTTATGAGACATAAATTTGGACATAGAAAACTGAATAGAACGTCTGAACATCGAAAAGCTTTATTTAAAAATATGCTTAATTCGTTAATTAAGTATGAACAAATCACCACAACATTACCTAAAGCGAAAGAATTAAAACCTCAAATAGACAAAGCAATTACCTTAGGAAAGAAAAATAATTTGCAGTCGAAAAAAAATTTATTTTCTAGATTAGAATCTAAAACATCAGTTGATAAATTATCGAAAATTTTATCTCACAGATATGAAAAAAGAAAAGGCGGATATAGTAGAGTTATTAGGACTGGTTTTAGGTATGGTGATGATGCTCCAATGGCAATAATTGAATTAGTAGATAGGGATCTTCAAGCAAAAAAAATTGATGTAAAGAAAAAAACTGAATCTCAAAAGAAAGAATCCGAAGAATCAAAAAAAAAAGATAAAGAAAAAGAAGTTAAATCAAAAAAATAATCTATTAATGGAATAATCAAGAAGTTACTTTAACTGGTAACATTAGGTTATATTTCTTTATGAAAAAAATTTATACAATTAAAGATGATTATTTAGGAACACGTTTAGACCGTTGGTTTAAAAAGAATATTAGTGAAGTTCCGCAATCATTAATTGAAAAAAATTTAAGAAGGGGAAAAATTAAAGTTAACCATAAAAAGGTTAAAAGTTTATATAAGTTGCAAAAGAATGATCAGGTAACTCTTTACGACATTGTTTTTTCAACGCAGAAAAAAAATAAATCTAAAAACTTTTATAAAGCAACCAAAAAAGATTTGTCTTACTCATCCAATATATTTATTGAAAACAATGATGATTTTGCGGTAATTAATAAGCCCGCAGGAATTGCAGTTCAGTCGGGCACTAAATCAAAAAGAAATATTTTAGATATATTAAAGAGCACAAAAGAATTTAAAGATATATATCCATATGCGGTTCATAGAATTGACAAAGAAACAACTGGAATATTAATTGTAGCTAAAAATCGAAAATATGCACAATTATTTACCTCTTTATTTCGTATAAGAAAAATTCATAAAACCTACTTATGTATTGCAGTGGGGAAATTAGATAAAGATAAAGGTACTTTTATAGATGAGTTGTTTCATTATGAGGGAGATAAAAAAATTAAGTCCAAAGCTATTACGCATTTTACAGTTCTTGATGCTAATAACAATTATTCATTATTAAAACTTAATCCTCAAACAGGAAGAAAACATCAATTAAGAAAACAACTTTTAATTCACGGATGTCCTATTTTAGGAGATGATAAGTATAGAATATCTCCTAATAAGATGAAAAAAAACGTTCTTATGCTGCACGCTTATAAAATTAATTTTTCAATAGCAGAATCCAGATATAGTTTTTCCGCAGAATTACCATTATCTTTTAAAAATACACTTAAAGAAAAGTATTTAAAAACTTTTTAATAATAATTTTATCAATATTGTGAAAATTTTTTATACCCATTTCTTGTAAACTGGTAACCCCTTTATCCTTGATTCCACATGGAGTAATTTTTTTATACTTAGATAAATCATTATTAACATTTAAAGAAAAGCCATGATATGCGATCCATTTTCTAACTCTAATACCTATGGCAGCTATTTTCATTAAATTTTTTGGATTTCCTACCCATATGCCGATATTTTTTCTATCTGGGTATGATTTTATTTTATATTCTTTAAGAACTTCTATAATACATTTTTCAATTTTTTGTACTAAAACTCTAATATCTTTTTTTCTTTTATTCAAATTTAAGACAAAATAGATTACTTTTTGACCTGGTGAGTGTAGAGTATGTTTTCCACCTCTATTTGTTTTTATTATTTTCAAATTTTTATCTAATACGTCTTCTTCTTTAGAATTGGTACCGGCTGTATATACTGTGTTATGTTCCAAAATCCACAAGAGCTCGTCTTTTTCGTCCCAAAATACATCCTCAACTCTCTTTTCTAGAATCTTCATAGAATCAGCATAATCAAATGGTTTAAGGGTATTTTTAACTTCTATATTCATTTTAAGTTTGTGGTTTTAAACAAAATCAACTAAATAGTTTCAAAATTAAAAAAAAACTTACATTTATGAGTTTAACAAAAAAAATATCAGATAAAAAAGTAAATTTTGAGTTTAATAAAGAATTTATTAATGTTTTTAGTAAAAAAATTAAAGACAATGATACAGAATTTTTGAACAAAACTCTAAAAGAACTTCATCCAGCAGACTCTGCTGATATTATCGAAAATCTAGTTCCTGAAAATAGATCAAAATTAATTGAATTAGAAGGATTTAATCTTGATCCTGAAATTTTCATAGAATTGAATGAATCTATCCAAACAGAAGTTTTTATACTTTTATCTACAGAGTCAATTGCAAACATTTTAAAACGCTTAGAATCTGACAATGCATTGAAAATTATAGAAAATTTGGATGAAAAAAAGAAGCTTACAGTATTAAATAAACTTCCACCAAAAGATAGATTTTTATTGGAAGAAGGTCTTAGTTACCCAGTAGATTCAGCTGCACGTATAATGCAAAGAGAATTTACTGCAATTCCAAGTGATTGGTCAGTGGGGCAAACAATTGATTATTTAAGAGAAAGCAAGGATTTACCCGAAGAGTTTTTAGAAATATTTATTATTGATAATAATTTCAAACCAATTGGTACTGTTCCTTCATCTAAAGTTTTGACGACGGCCAGAGAATCAAAAATGAACTCGATAATGAACGAAATGCAAGTTTTAATACCAGTCAATATGGATAAAGAAGAAGTCGGACATATTTTTGAAAATTATAATCTCGTATCTGCCGGTGTCGTCGATAAAGGTAATAAGCTGGTTGGCATGATAACAGGTGATGATGTCTTTACAGTTCTTAAGGAAGAAGCTGAAGAGGACGTTTTAAGACTTGCGGGAGTTGGAGACGAGGAAATTACAGACAGCATCTTACAAAAAACTAAAAGAAGATTTAATTGGTTGCTGTTGAATTTATTCACGGCATTGTTAGCTACATGGGTTATTAGTAGGTTTGGCGCTTCGATAGAGCAAATGGTTGCTTTAGCATTTTTAATGCCCATCGTAGCATCAATGGGCGGAAATGCTGGAATGCAAACTCTTGCAGTTACTATCAGAGCTTTAGCAACTAAAGAATTGTCTTCGGGTAATATAAACCAGATCGTAACAAAAGAATTTGTAATTGGTATTTTAAATGGAATAATATTTGCGATCATAACAGGAGTAATAGTTCAATTATGGTTTAAAGAATTTAATTTATCGATTTTAATTGCTGTTTCGATGATATTAAATATGATTGTGGCTGGCTTATTTGGTATTTTGGTACCTATTTCACTTAAAAAGTTTAACATTGATCCAGCAATAGCGTCTAGTGTTTTTGTAACAACAATTACTGATGTAATAGGTTTTTTATCTTTTTTGGGTCTTGGTGCTATTTTTTTATTCCCTTAAATATTATCAATCAGCCTAGTTTTTCCTAAATAGTAAGCTATAAAAATTTTATAATTATTTATTTTTAAAAAAGGTTTTATAAGCTTATTTACATCATGCATTTCAAGATAATCAATTTTATTAACTCCAAGTAAATATATTTTATTCTTCAATTTATTCAGTGATAACTTTTTTTTGATTACATTTTTTTTTTGTTCAACTATAATTTTATAGATTTGAGATGCAATAAAACTTTCTTTTGTAGAAAGGAAAAAATTTCTTGATGAGCAAGCTATTCCATTCTTTTCTCTAATAGTTTTACAACCAACAACTTTAATACCTGGATGTTCTTTTTTGACAAAGTGTTCTACTATTTTCAGTTGTTGCATATCCTTTTCTCCCAAGTATATTTTGGCAGGTTTAATTATTTTTATAAATCTGTCTATTACATCAACAACAGCTATAAAATGCCCTGGTCTATATTTTCCGCATAATTTTTTTTTAAAAGCACTAATTTTAATATTATTGTTGGGTCCATTTGGGTAAATTTTTTTTTTTGATGGTAAGTAAAGATAGTCTACTTTTAGCTTAGCAAGTATAGAAATGTCTTTATTTAACATTCTGGGATATTTTAGAAAATCATTTTTTCTATTAAATTGTGGTTTATTAATAAATATTGTTACGATGGTTTTATCAGATTGTTTAATTGACTTTTTAATAAGCGAGGCGTGACCCACATGAATAGCACCCATAGTGGGAACAAAACCTAAATTTTTTTGTTTCAAAACAAAGTTTACAAGTTGTTTTTTGGTATAAATTATTTTCATTTGTAACTTTTAAATATTATATGTAAAAGAAAGCAATGATCAAACAGGCAATTATTCCTTTGGCTGGATTAGGAACTAGGTTATTACCTCTTACTAGTGTTATACCTAAGGAACTTTTACCAATTAATGGTAAGCCTGGATTAGAATATATATTAGATGAATGTATAGAAGCTGGTATAAAAGAAATTATTTTTATTATTTCAAATAAAAAAAAAATAATCAAAAAATACTTTTATAATGATGTTTTTTTTAAGAAAATAATTAAAAAAAATAAAAAAGATAAAAGACTTAAAAATGAATATTTAAAAATCATAAAATATAAAAAAATGATCAAATTTGTCTATCAAAATATACCTCGTGGAACAGGTGATGCGCTGTTAAAATGCCAAAAATTTATTAAGTCAAAACATTTTTTAATGTTATTGCCAGATGATTTAATAATGAAAAAAAATTGTTCTCTTGAAATGTTTAAAATACACAAAAAATATCACTCCTCAGTTATAGCTTCAAAGAAGGTAAAGACAAAAGATGTATCAAGGTGGGGAATCTTTAAACTAAGAAAGTATATAAAAAATAATTTCTTAATAGATGATGTTTTTGAAAAACCAAGTATTAAAGCTGCACCATCGAATTATGCTGTAATCGGTCGTTATATATTACCTTACAAAATATTTAAAATTCTTAAAAAACAAAAACGTGGACAAAATGGTGAAATTCATATTACCGATGCTATAAAAACACTTATAGTTCAAAAAAATAAATTTATCGGTCATGTTTTTTCTGGAAAATATTTTGATTGTGGTACTGCAAAAGGTTATGTCAATTCAAGTTTAGAAATATCTAGATTGTAAATATGAAAATTTGTTTAATCGGAACTGGTTATGTAGGTCTTGTTAGTGGAGCCTGTTTTGCTGATTTGGGTAATAGTATTTGGTGTGTAGATAATGATAAAGAAAAGATTGGTTTATTAAATAGTGGGCACATTCCTTTTTTTGAACCTGGTTTACAAGAACTAGTTGTTAAAAATTATTCCTCAGGTAGATTAAAATTTACTACAGATTTAGGCATGGCCGTTAAAAATTCTGATATCATATTTATTTGTGTTGGGACGCCTACATCAAAAAAAAATCGGTCCGCAAACCTTCATTATGTTTACAAAGTTGTTACTAAATTAAGTAGGTGCATTAATAAATTTAAGATAATTGTTACAAAATCTACCGTTCCTATTATGACAGGCGATAAAATAGAAAGAATTATTTTGAGGAAAAAGAGGAAAAAATTATTTGAAATTGTATCTAACCCAGAATTTTTGCGTGAGGGTGATGCTATAAGAGATTTTAGATTTCCCGATAGAATTATTGTTGGCACAAACAACAAAAAAGTTACGAAAAAATTACAATCCTTATATGAGCCACTAATTAAAAAAGGTGCTAAATTTTTTGTTACTAGTAGACGAGGAGCCGAGCTAATAAAGTATGCTTCTAATGCTTTTTTAGCAACGAAGATATCGTATATCAATGAGATAGCAAATTTGTGTGAAAAGACCGGAGTGAATGTTGAGGATATTTCAATAGGTATGGGTTTGGATCAAAGAATTGGAGGGCGTTTTTTAAGAGCGGGCCCCGCTTATGGGGGGTCATGTTTTCCAAAAGATACCAAAGCTTTAACTGTTACTGGAGATTTGTTTAAGAGCGATTTATCAATAATTAAATCTGTAATTAAATCTAATGAAAAACGTAGATTTCTTTTAATTCAAAGAGTTAAAAAAATCTTATCCAATGAAATTAAAAATAAAAAAATTGCATTTTTAGGAGTTACTTTTAAGCCTAATACTGACGATATGAGACAATCTTCAAGTCTTTTAATGATATCTTTCTTGTTAAAAAGAAAGGCAAAAATAAATTATTATGATCCTTCAGGTCAAAAAAAAGAGTTTTCTAAACTTAAGAATGTTTCATATTGTAATGATGTTGAAGAAGCATGTAAAAATGTTGATTTGGTAATAATTCATACTGAGTGGGAAGAATTTAAGGTACTAGATTTTAATAAATTGTGCAAAAAAAACAAATTTAAGATTTATGACATGAGAAATCTCTATTCTCCCGAGCTGATGAAAAAAAAGGGTTTTAGCTATTATTCAATAGGAAGATAAAATTATTATATTTCAAATATTGCATCTATTTCTACAGCAGCACCTAAGGGTAAGGAATTAGTACTTATGGCAGCTCTAGTGTGTTTTCCTTTATCACCGAGAACAAAAGACAAAGTTTCTGAGGCTGGATTTATTACTTTAGGCTGATCAAAAAAATTATCTGAAGAATTTACAAATCCGGTGATTTTGATACAATTTTTTATTTGGTTTAAATCACCATTCATAGCTTTACTGGCTTGAGCCAAAATATTTATTACGCATAATTTTGAAGCTTTTTCTCCATCTTCAAGAGTTAAGTCTTTTCCAATCTTGCCTTTTATTATTTTGCCATCTGTTCCTATAGGCAGCTGACCAGAGATGTAGAGTAGGTTGCCGATTTTTTTAAAAGCTACGTAAGCACCTATAGGATCAGGTGCTTTTGGTAGTTCGATATTTAATTGCTTAAGTTTTTCAGATATCACTAATTATTTTTCTTCATCCACTCAGGCTTTTTCCAAAATGTCCAGCCACTGTCTTCTTTTATTTTTTTTACAGATGAAGAATTTTCTGTATTTTTATCTCCAACATTACTTTTTACTTTGCAGAACAGTTTACCAACTATGTTTCCTTTTATTTCGCCACAATGTTGTGCTGCATGTGCATTTGTATTAAGAAATGCAAATATTAGTAATAATGGCATTAATTTCAGTAATTTCATTTTTCTCCTTTCTTCTTTTTATTCCTATCATATTCTTTTCTTTTTTCAATTAAAATTAATGCATCATCCATATTGATTTCATTAGGGTCTTTCTCCTCAGGTATAGTAGCATTTACTGATTTGTACTTTATATACGGACCAAATTTTCCCTTCATAACTCTAACTGGCTTTTTGTCTTCAGGGTGCTCTC
>JYMV01010096.1_pt1 | contig 20460 bp, 22 predicted proteins | sample 338911 | NCBI WGS metagenome assembly JYMV01 (sample SAMN03354496, study PRJNA234377) | hydrothermal vent metagenome | biome: Deep sea; feature: Hydrothermal plumes at the Eastern Lau Spreading Center, Western Pacific Ocean; material: Seawater | place: Tonga | collected 2009 | depth 2000 m m
AGGGTTATGACTCCAACAATGAAAATTGTGAGGGACAGGGAGTTGGAAATCCAGAATTTCAACCCAGAGGATTATTGGACAATAAAAGGTAATTTTAAGAAAGGCGACAAAGAATTTACCGGCGATTACTTCCGAATAAATGAAGAGGGAAAGTCAACAACATCGTTACCAAAGGATGTGTTTCAGGATATAGATTCTAAATTACAAGATGGCACAACTTATTTAGTTGATTCAAAGAAGGTAGCCCAAAAGTCTAAAAAGCCCGATTTATTACCTAACTTAAACGACATACTTAAGTCTATGAGCAAATTGCATAGGATGAATTCAAAGAAGACAACATCCATAATGCAAACTTTGTACGAAGCACAATTTTGTACATATCCTCGATCTGAAGCTAAATTTCTACCAACTTCGATGGAGGATGACGTATCAGCCGTATTTTCAAATTATGAAAATATATATTCGGCCAAAATGTCAGGGGCTCCTGTTAAGTTTGATATAAATAACAAAAAAGTTTTTGATGATAAGAAAGTTGGGTCTCACTTTGCGATTATCCCAATGACTAAGAGTGTATCTGATTTAAACGGATTGGATGCCGATCATAGAAAAGTAATGGATTATATTATATCTAAGTTCATGATGGCATTTATGGGAGATTATAAATATGAGTCTACAAATATAGTATTAAAGTCCGAAGATTTATCTTTTAAAATAACAGGAAAGATCGAAAAAGACAAAGGTTATAAGTCATATGACTGTGCATCAAACAAGGCCGATTCGAAAGATGTAGTTGTGCCAGATATTGCAGAGGGTGATGAAGTAGAGTTGCTATCTTACAAATCAGAAAAGAAGCAAACGAAACCACCTGCACCAATAACAGAATTAACTTTGTTAGAAATAATGGAGAATGTGCATAAGCTGTACAAGAAACAAAAAGAGCGAGAGCACGAAGAAGAAGATGAAGATGATGAGCATGAAGTAGAGCTAGAATTTGATGGAGCTTTTTCACTAGGAACTCCAGCCACAAGAGGTGGAATCATCGAGAAGCTGGTAAACGTAAAATATTTAAAGAAAAACAAACAAGTGTTTGTGGTCACAGATATAGGCATAGATCTGCTTAATACTGCTGAGGGTTGTATAGATATCGAAACTACGGCTACTTTTGAAGAAGATATGGCAAATATTTTATCAGATAAATTAAACGTAGATGATTTTAATAAAAAGATCGATACATTTGTATCTGATGTTATAAAAAAAGAGGTTCCGGCTATAAGGGATGCGATGAAGGCGCGAGCTGCTGCTGCCAAAACCGATATTCCATGTCCATTATGCTCAGCTGCCGTTAATAGGTATGAGAATGCATATAGATGTTCTGAGTCTGGCTCTTTTGACTCGAAGAAGAAGAGTTTTAGTGGTTGTCAGTTTTCAGTTATAAAAAACATGAAGAATCTAGGCCATGTATTAACGGAAGATGAATTAAAGCGCCTAATTTCAGGGGAAGAGCTGGATATCGCCGGTAGAAAATTAGTGTTTGATAAGGACTCTAGATATTTTATTAAGATTAAGATGCCAGAGATAGGAATTGAGTGTCCATTATGTACTGCGCCAGTAGTTGATACTGGGAAGGGTTACAGGTGTTCAAAGGCTGGAACATTTGATGGCGCAAAGAAGAAGTTTACTGGTTGTCAATTTAGCATGATGAAGCATATCAAGCCATTAAAGTACGATATTTCAGAAGAAGTATTGGGTAAGTTAATTGGCGGCGAAAAAATAGATGTGGATGGAAGCAAAATTGTATTCGATAAAGAAAATTCATTTTTTGTAAAAATTGAGTTTGCCTCGTCAGGAAGTGAAAAACTAGAAGGGGTAGAGTGTCCTTCGTGTGGCGGATCTGTAAGTGATGCCTTTAAAACTTTCAAGTGTGAGAATTCAGGAACATACAATCCAAAGACTAAGAAAAATGAAGGAGCTACTTGTAATGTTGTAATCTGGAAGAATCAAAAATTCCTCGGAAGAAATATAAATGAGGATGACTTGAAAAATTTATTTTCTGGGGATATAATAGAGCACAAAGGGAAAAAAGTTAAATTCGATAAAGATAATAAATATTTAATAACAAAAGCTTAGAGACAAATTAACGAGAGGGGTGGGTATAATATGGCATATGGTTTAAACAAGGCATTATCAAGTTATATTGATATGAATAAGGAGAGGCTAAATCCAGCCGGCGAAGGTGTTGCCGAGCCAGAAAAAAAAGTTTATCCAAAAGTAAATCTCAAAGAGGCAATGGATGAAATCGAGCAAAGCGTAAAGAGGATAGATCGCTTTGTAAAAAGGGATTTGGAAAAAATTGCTAAGCTTGATATAAAGATGTCTAGTATATAATAATACTATATATTTTTGTTATTTTGAATATATAGTAAGAAAAGAAAAGAAAAGAAAAGAAAACAAAACTAAAAGGAGAAAGTAAGATGAAAAAAATAAAAGCATTATTTATAGCATTAACAGTAGGTATGTTGGCAACAACGGTAACAGCTGAAGAGAAAAAACTGAAATTTGAAGATTTCGGATTTAGTATAGCTCAAACAGTATATAAAGTTCCAGTAAGCGAAGGTGTTTCGGCAGAAGATGTCCATGATTCAATTATGAGTAAGGGTGCAGAGCTAAATATGAAGTTTGTTGGTCATCAGCCTTTATCTAAAGAGTTAACAGCACGTGGAGTAGATGGTGGACAAGTAGATATTTATCAATTCTGTAATCCAATGGATGCTAGAAAAATGATTGACTATAATCCAATCTTCGTAGCATACATGCCTTGTCGTGTAGCAATGGTAGAAGATCAGGACGGACAGCTTTGGTTAATGATGGTAAACTTAGACATGCTTATTAATAATACAAAATTACCAGTAGAATTAAAAGCTATGGCAGACGAAATTAGTAATAAGTTAAAGCTTTTGATTGAAAACGCGAAAGAAGGCGAACTATAAATTAAATCTTTAAAATGAAAAAAGGCGGCTCAATTGAGTCGCCTTTTTTTGTGTGTGTGTGAAAATATTATTTTTTGATTTCTTTTTCAGTATCTTTAATTGATTTTTCTATTGAATCCATATTGTCTTCAAAGTCATCTTGAATATCTTCGATAGTTTCTTTTACGTTGTCAATTTCGCTATCAATATCATCTCTAACTTCATCGAAGCCAACTTTGATAGATTTCCCCGTCTCCTGAATTTCATCAACAAAGGTTTCAACACCATCGATTTCCTCCTGAATTTCAGCCTTAACTTCGTGGATGCTTTTCTTTATCTTATAAACGGATTTACCAATAAATTGGGATACGCTTTTGAGCTGTGCTGGCCCAAGAACAATAAGTCCCATGACGAGTATGAGAATGATTTCAAAAGAACCAATATCAAACATTAGTTTTTGAGATCCTTATTTTTTAGTTACTTTATCAGCAACTTTAACTTTTACTTTGTCCGAGCTTTTATCTTCGATAGCATCGGAGTCTGTATCAGTATCATCTTTCATGGTTTTTTTAAAGCCACTAATAGCCCCACCTAAATCCGATCCAATATTCTTTAATTTTTTCGTACCGAAAAGTAAAATAACGATACCTAATATTATTGCTAATTCCATTAATCCTGGCATAACTCAATCTCCTATTTAATTTAATTTAATTTAATTTTGTAACATCATCGAATGAAACATCAATGTCTGTGTCTCTTCCAAATACCGCAATTGATATCTTCAAAGAGTTTCTATCATAGTCACAATCTTCAATATGTCCAGAGAACCCTTCAAATGGTCCATTATTAAGTTCAACTTCTTCACCAACGGTAAAAGATATTTTGTAACTGGCCCGCTCCGAATTACCATCAGCGGTTTTTCTAAGCATTTTTTCAGCTTCAACAGCGCTCATTTCAGCTGGTTTGTTGCCACCAATAAACCCCGAAGTAAATCTAATATCTTTAAGGGCAAGTATAATCTCATCAGTAATTTCACCTTCAAAAAATATATACCCAGGGAAGAGTCTCCTTTTTACTGTCTTTTTAACACCAGAAATACTATTTTCAATAACATTTTCTTCTGGGACTAATACTTGCTCGAAAACAACTGCCTTTTTTTCTTTTAATTGATTTAATGCTTCGGCTACAGTTTTCTCTCTGTTGCCTTGTGCTTGAAGAATGTACCAACTCATTTTTTACTCCTTTATATTCTCTTTAATTTATATTGTTTAATTATATCATAAAAAAGACAACGGGTCGGCTTTATTTAAAAAAATACTATAATACTTGATTAAATTCGTAAGGTGCGTATAGTTTGTGGATAAAAAAAGGGTTATGTTGTGTAGCTCGATACATATTGGGAGAGGGAGATGGATTTACGCGGATTAATAACCGAAACCGGTTATCATATATTGGAAAAAAGGTTACAAGAGCTCATGCTTACAAGGGAGGAGGCCTTAAAGGATATGGTCGAAGCTAGAAAAATACCTGGGGATGATAATCCTGAGTTAATTTATAGTCAGGCACAGTTATTTGAGATGGATAATAGTATATCTGAGTTAGATGAAGTTTTGGCATCATCATTAATAATGCAAACCAATACGGTTGATATTATTGGTTTCGGAAGTATAGTTGTATATGAGGACGAAAGTGGCAAAGAAAACACTGGTCGGATTGTTGGTACAAATGAGGTTATCTATATGGAAGGATGTATTAGTGTTCTCTCGCCAATGGCAGAGGCGATGTTTGGCTTGAGAAAAGGCGAAGTATTCGATGTGATGGTCGGCGAAAACATATCCACATATACGGTTGTTAGTATAGGTTTATAAACTGAAGGCGCATTGTATGAGGTTGATATAGAGTTTTTTGTTTAATAAAGAAGAAAGCAATGAAAAATTATAAAAATATATTATATTATCTATATGCATCAGTCGTCGTGCTGGTGGTAGCTTTGTTTTACAATATATATATATCAAGTTTAGAAACCAAATCATTCATTGTAGATATGGAGTCTACTAATATCAACGCGACCGTCGCCGATATATATGATGTGGTTGATTCTTCCTTGAAAAACGTATATGCATGCGAGAAGGATGAGTGCATACCAGAGTTAGGGTCGCACGTATATAAGGTAATCATAGAGAGAGCGAAAGAAACCCGTGAGTATATAAATCCCAATTTGATATCTATGGTTATAGAGTCTAAATACACCAAAGAAGATATATTTTTTACCTATTGGCAAAAAAGGAAAGATCAGAATATTAAAGTGTGGCTGGATATATCTTTGCTTGAAAGGCTATTAAATTACGATTTTAAATTTGGAAATCCTGGAATAGAAGGCAGTTGGAGGCAAGTTCCAAATACAGATCTTTATATAAATACAATGAGAGACAAGGACTATAAGTTTATATATTTATCAGTTTTATATATAATTATATTGGTATTTGGTATCTATTTATTTATTTCAGTAAATAGGAAAAATGATGATTTAGAAATCCAATTAATCTCTCAAACGATGTCATTGACAGAAGCAAATAAGGAATTAGAGACAGAAAGGGATGTGTTTGCTGAGGGGCCTGTAATTATATTGAAATGGGAGTATGGGTGGCACTGGGATGTTACTTATGCCTCACCAAATGCATCGGATATAATTGGATATACATACGCAGATTTTATGGGAGACTTTAACTATGACGATGTAATTCATGAATCGGATATTAATAGAATAAGGTCAGATGTTGACGATATGATCAAGTCCGGTGAAACTTCCGTATCGCATAGGGAATTTAGAGTTACTAACAAGGACGGAAGCTTAAGGTGGGTGGATTCAAATACGACGATGAGCAATGATAGTGAAGGAAAGATTCATTTAGTATCATATTTGGTAGATATTGATGATAAGATGAAGGCTTTTACTGGCTTAAGGAATCAGCGTTTAGCTATGGATCAGGCAACTATTTTATCATCATTCAATTTGGACGGCGCAATGACGTATGTGAATGATAGTTTTTGTGAACTATCAGGTTATAGTAGAGAGCAGCTAATGTCATTTTTATTCGAGGATATATACTCTGATAGGCACGATGAATATTTCAAAAAAGAACAGCAGGATAAATATAATAGTGGTGATATCTGGAAGGGAGATATTTGCTATAAGGATATATCTGGAAATGAATATTGGGTAGCAATGACAATAATACCTTCTTTGACGGAGTCTGGTAATGTATTTGAATATCAGGCTATTGGTTTTGAAATCACGGAAGTCAAGGAGGCTCATGATGAGACAAATAGGCAAAGGGCATTAGCTGACAAAGCAAATGAAGCAAAAAGTCAATTTTTGGCAAATATGAGCCATGAGCTTAGAACACCAATGAATGGCTTGATGGGAATGGCAGAGCTATTGAAAAATACTAAGCTTACTGAGCAGCAGTATAGTTTTGTTGATGGTATATTGTATTCTTCCGATCATCAGTTGAGCATATTGAATGATATACTTGATTTATCGAAGATGCAATCTGGCAATATGAAATTAGAAACGATTAATTTTAATTTATTAGAGATGCTAGAAATCGTGGTTAAGTTGTTTACACCGACCGCCTCAACAAAAGGCATAGAATTGGGGGTGATTTATTCACATGACGTTCCTGTTATGGTCAGGGGAGATCAATCTAGGCTGAAGCAAGTTATTACAAATTTGATAAATAATGCAATAAAGTTCACCCATTGGGGGAAGGTATTAATACGCGTTAATCTTTCGGATGTCTATCCGGGGATAAAAATAGATGTGGAAGACACGGGTGTTGGAATACCTGAGGATGCTAAGGGCAAGCTATTTAAAGAATTTTCGCAAGTAGATGAAACGATAACTAGAAAGTTTGGTGGAACTGGGCTTGGGCTTTCTATATGTAGTTATATAATTTCCGCCTTTAAGGGGGTTATATATGTTAACTCTAAGGTAGGCATCGGTTCGGTATTTACTCTTGATATACCAATAGCTGTTGATAGGGCAAGTTGTCTTACCCCTCTATCCGAAGGCTCTCATGTTTCTGTTGTTGGAAGTTATTCACAGGTGATCGATGTTTATAGAGAAATATTGAATAATGCATCCATTGGATATAAGATCTTTTCCAATCTCGGTGATGTGTGGAGTGATCTCAATGATAATCCAGTGGATATAATTTATTATATAGCGAGTGATGATAATGCTGAGGAAGAAATAGAGAAGATGGAATTTAATAGTGATATAACAAGAGATAGTGTTATTGTTTCTATTGATATGGAGTACAATCCAGACGATATAAATGCTGTTGGCATTAGAACCCTATCGAGGCCTTTGTCAACGGGAAATATATTTGCAGCCATAGAGGATTTGAGATCTGGCAAGGAGATAGTTAAGGTAGTTCAGCCAAATAGTTCAAGGATAAAGAAGATATTAAATACAGATAATGTTATATTGGTCGTTGATGATAATAAGGCCAACAGAGATGTCTTGGAGCTATTTATAAATTCGTTCGGTGGCACAGCAAAGATGGCCAGAGATGGCGATGAAGCAATTAAGATGGCCAGAGAGTTTAGTTTTGATTTGGTATTCATGGATTGTCATATGCCTGGTAAGGATGGATTTGAAACTACAAAGCTAATACACGAAGATAAGCCAGAATTACCAATAATAATGTTGACAGCAGATATAACTCAGGAGGCCAGAGATCAGGCGAAAGAGGCTGGGGCTCAAGGCTTTATGTTAAAGCCAATCAAGGTTCCAGAATTACGAGCTGCTTTTGAAAAGTATTGTGATGTAGACGTGGAAGATGCTGGGGATGGGGATGAGTCCCACCTACTGGACGAGAATTTGACTTCATCTGTTGATAGTTTTGATGAATTAAACTTGTCCTCATTAGATTTAATGATGGATTTGGATTATGAAGGAACGAGTTCAATAGTAATGGATATAGTTGGTGGCTATAATGAATACGAAAATCATTGTCGTATCTTTGTGGAAGAGGGTGATATTGAGGCATTGGAGCGAGTTGTTCATAAATTTAAGGGCGGTAGCTTAAGTTTTGCGACAGATGGTATTATTAATGATTATGCAGAAATGAATGTATACTTGCAAGAAGAAGAGGATGTGGATATTCCAAAAGTAGAGAATGATATGGAGATTTTATTAAAGCATTCACGGAAATATATAATGGAGCTTGAGTCATTCTTAAAAGCAAAGTCTTAATTAGTAAAATTAAAGTAAAAAAGAACACACAGCTATCGAAATCAAAAAAATAATGTATATAATATATTAGATTTCGATAATAAATAACAAAATAAAGATAAAGGAGAAAATAGAAAATGTCAAAGAAATTAACTAAGGACCAAGAGTCCAGAAGAGATTTTTTAGCCAAGACAACGGTGGCCACAGCGGCTACAGTGGTATCAGCTACAGTAGTGGCTGCCCCAATGGTAAGAAAAATCGACGCTACTAATATTAGTGGTAAGGATGAGCCATTACCAATCCCATCAACCAATAAAAGTCTTGGTATGCCGGTAACGAGCTCCCCATATGGATCGCCTTCAAAATTTGAAGCAAGCGTAGTAAGAAAGGCATTAGATTGGCTTTCTCCAAATCTAACTTCAACGGTTAGTTTTACTCCGATGCAAGATTTGCACGGAATAATTACTCCGTCTGGGTTGCATTTTGAAAGATTTCACGCAGGTTATGTGGACGTAAATCCAGATACTCATATGCTTGTAATTCATGGATTGGTAGATAAGCCAATAAAGCTAACTATGCAAGAAATTAAGAGACTTCCATCTCATACAGCAATTCACTTCTTAGAGTGTCCAGCAAATGGTGCTTTGGAGTGGAGGGGTGTTCAGGTTGAATCAGCACAATATACTCATGGAATGTGTTCTTGTTCTGAATTTACAGGTGTTAAGTTGACAACATTGATGGAAATGGTAGGTGTTAAGCCAGAAGCTACTTGGTTCTACGTAGAAGGCGCTGACGGCTCTGGACTACAAAGATCAATTCCATTACCAGGTGCTAAAGACCAATTTGGTAAGGATTTGCCAGAATTTGATCAAAATGAAATCTTCAAAGACATAATGGTAGTGTATGCTCAAAATGGAGAGGCCTTGCGTCCAGAGAATGGATATCCACTAAGATTGGTAGTTCCAGGTTGTGAAGCTAATATGTCGGTTAAGTATTTAAGAAGGATGAAATTTACAACTAAGCCTTTGGTTACTTATCAAGAGACAAGACATTACACTGACCAGTTGAAAGACGGAACTATAAGACAGTTTAGTCATATCAATGAAGCAAATTCAGTAATAACTTATCCTTCACCGGATCATCCGATAGAGGAGAGAGGTTATAGAGAGATTCGCGGACTTGCATGGTCAGGAAGAGGAAAGGTAGCTCACGTCGACATATCAACAGATGGCGGAAAAACTTGGAAAGAAGCAAAATTACAAACTCCAGTTTTAAGTAAGTCTTTTACAAGATTCACATTTGATTGGGAGTTTGAAGGAAAGCACACAATTATAATGAGTCGTACAACTGATGATACTGGTTATGTTCAGCCAACCATATCGCAATTGATAGAGGCCAGGGGTGATAACGGAATTTATCACAAGAATGCTATACAGGCATGGGATATTAAACCAAATGGAGAAATAAGAAATGTTAGAATTAATGAAAAAGTATAATAAAGCAGCCTTGATGGCTGTAGGTTTGGCAATCGCATCCACATCGTATTCCTTCACTGGTATTGGTACTGATACTAGTGCAAAGGAAACAGTGACATGGGATATCTCAGTTTTTTACGATGGTGAAAACTTACCAGCAGGTGTTGGAACGTTAGAAGATGGTGAAGAGCTTTATAATGCACGTTGTGCTATGTGTCATGGTGATTTTGGTGAGGGAGCTAATAAATATCCAAAACTATTGGGTGCCGAGGTGGAAGATCTTGTAGATGCTGCAGTCGATGGCGAGAATAATGTTATGATGAGGGGCGTAAATAATTACTGGGGACATGCTCCAACTTTATTTGATACCATAAGAAGGGCAATGCCATATTTTGCACCACAGTCATTAACTAATGATCAAACATATTCTTTAACTGGTTATGTGTTGGTTTTAGCTGAAATTATGGATGAAGACATTGAGGAAATCAATGCTGAAACATTAAAGTCTATAAAGATGCCAGGTGAGAAACTATTCGTAACTGATAATAGACCAGATACTTATAATACAAGATGTATGACTGATTGTATTAGTGGTGATGTTGAATATACATATAACGTTATGGTAGAAGATGAGTAAATAAAAAATATTAAAATAATTATTTTATAGTGGCAATCATTTTATGGTTGCCATTTTTTTTGTTCATTTGAAAGCCGCTAATAAAGAAGGTATAATGTTTTTAATTAATAATCGGCCAAAGAAAAGTGAGCAATAAAAAAGTAGAAGATAAAAAAGTAATATTTTTAGATATTGAGTCTAGATATGCCAATGAAGTAATAGATTCAACATTCCAGAAGGGCGGTAAGTTTGTATATTTACACGGTTTTAATAATATCATCCCAAAATTGGAAGAGTCATTATCTGGGAAGAAAGTGGGTGAAGAGGCGGAGGTTAGTGTTTCTGCGAAAGATGCCTTTGGTGAGTATGATGAGTCTTTAATAACGAAAGTGCCAAAAGATTACATCCCCGAAGAGAATTTAAAATTAAACGAGCAACTAACCTTCAATGGGCCAGATGGAACTGTTCATGTGTATATTTCAAATATATACGAGGATGATGTTGAGTTAAATGGAAATCACCCTTTTGCTGGAAAAGATATTAATTTTACTTATAGGGTTTTAGATATAAAGGAAGCTCATAAAGACGAGATAAAACATAAAAGGCCCAATCCAGTTCTGCATAATATAATGGTCGAAGATTCATCAATTTAAATAATAATATGAAAAAAATAGCTATTTTTATAATCATGTCGATCATGACAAGCATAACTTATGCAGAGAGAGGTATGCTTAGGGGTATCTTGATGGAAATTGAGCCGATTGATTGGATAGTTAAAATAGACAAGCGCCTAAGATATAAGATAGTTTCAATCGATAGAGGTATTCCGGTTAATGATTTTTGGCAAGATTTTTCGAAAAGGTATAATTTAGGAATCACTAAGGATTATAGGCAGAAGCATGTCCTCATAAGGAAATCATTAACCCCAGCGTTTATTGAATTGAATAAGGCTGATTATGTGGATAGCAGAAGGGCCAAACTAAATCCAAAAGAAGCCAAGAAAGAAACAACCACAGTGAATTTAAAAGAAGCCAAGAAAGAAACAGTCAAAGAAGAAATTATTTCCAAAGAGGTTTTAGCGGAGCGGGAAAAACATCATATTGAGTCCAAGGCCAAAGTAGTAAGCAGGGCCAAAGAAATAAAAGAGAGAATGTTTGCAATGCAAGAGGACTTTTATGATAAGGAGACAGAACTACAGACGAATGTTTTAAAGCAAAAGAAGGTTGCACTTTCTGCAGAGAAGGTTGCAGCATTTAAAATAAAAAAAGCGCAAGACGATCTGGCAGAGTTATCTAGTGAGAGCAAGAAAAAAGCCGAGCTCTTAAAGAAATCAAAAGAAAAGGTAAGTTCTCTTGAGCGGGAGAATGCGATAAAGCAAGCTAAACTGAATGCGCTTATGGCAAGTAAGGGTGAGTCAAAAATCAGAAGTTATAATAATAATAGCCAACAAAAAAGTGCTAATGTGTTTGACTTGGTTGGCACGGGATTTTCAGGCATTAAAGATGATGTGAAAAATATATTTTCATATCTGTATGACGCAGGCAAGAAAGCCGGTGATCTAAGAAGGGCACAGGAAGAGCAAGGTTTGGTAATTCTTTCGGCAAAGCAGAAGAAACAGATAGAGGTTTTAACTGAAGAAGCTGCGGTTGCAAAAATGAAAGCGACTAGATTGAGAGTAGTGAAAGATATTACGCAGCAAATAGGCGTGGATAATGCAGCGCCAGTAGGCAATGTGATTGAGTTAGAGGAAGGAATGTCAACCAGTGCCAAGGAAATACGCGCCGATATAAAAGCAAGCGCCCAAAGACAGGCGAAAGCCCTAGCAGCAGTTAATGCCAAAGCGGAAAAATCCATAAAAATAATGGAGAGCGTCATAGTTGAATTATCTACAATAGCAGAAAGTGTTAATCTTATAAGAAGCAAAGCCGTAGAAGAAAATGAGTATTCAGATAAGGTAAAATTAAATAAAATTCTAAATAAAATAAAGACAATAAATAAAGAGATTTCTATAATAAGAAAAGATAACACAGATGGATTAACTGATATATCAATGAATGTGGCTAAAAGCGCAACAAGTATAAGTGAAGATATCATTCGGCTTGAAGAAGTAATAAAAAGCACTATGGCCAAAATAGTAACAATATCTACCGATAATACCGAAGTGCTTAGGGAGATCAATGGTTCGACATCTGGGTTAGATAGGAATGTGAAGGCGCTAAGGGCCAAAATGGATAGTATGTATTACAATATCTTTAATATTTCAACATCATTGGATTCATATCAAACCCAGACAAAGAGAGGTTTGCAAGATATATCAAGGGAAACAAAGACCCAAACACAATCTTTAAAAAATCTTTTAAATATTACCGGTGCCGGTCTATATCAGGGTAGAACGAACGAGGATAAAATAAAGAGGTTGTTGAATAATTTATTTGACATAGAGTCTGTTGATAGTATTAATGTTGGTAACAAGTATGACAAAGAATCCCAGGAAAGGATATTGGCAATTCACATAGACAAGATGTATTTAAAGTCTGGTGAAATAAATAATAAGAAAATCATAAAAAACAAAGATATAGTGTTTAAATTCAGCCCAGAGGGGTTGATAAGCATTAAAGGCATTAAGGACAATCAAACAATAAGATATGTAGTGAATCAATGGTACCATGATGAGTATAAGGACTTTGAGAATAGTAGTGATGGATCAGATCTGGTAACCATGGAGGATTCTGAGGTATTGATATTTGAGAAGAAATCAAAATATGATCCGAAAGAAAATGAGCTTTCTGATATGACCCCAATTTTGTATGAAACGCATTGCTACTCTTGCCACGAATCAGAGTATAGAGGTGCTATACCAATGAAAGATGACAGGTGGGATTCGATTCTCAAGGCCAAAGGTGTCTCACATCTATATAGTAGCGTAATAAATGGGATGGACTACATGCCAAGAAAAGGTTCGTGCGAATCTTGTACGGAGCAAGAAATTTTATCTTTAATAAAATATTTATCTACTGAATAATATTTGGCACGCTTATTGCTATAAGTTAGTTAATTGTATTACTAATAATAATAATAAATGGCCTCAAGTATTACGGAATTATTCGATAGGAAAAGTTTAGATTTTTGGACGGAAGAACAAGGATATAATGAATTCGATATTTTTGAAGAATATCATTCCTGCAAAGACAACATAATAAAGCTGGTGAGTAACGATCCCGATTTCACAGATTATATAGCAAAATTATATGAAGCTGTAAAGGGCGGCTCACGAATAACTGAAATTGTGCGTGGTGGATCAAGGGTTTGCGGCAAGACAAACTGGAAGACACATGGAAAGGAGATGGTTGGCAACTATATATCTAAACCAACAGTTAAAAACCTCAGAGATGTGAATGTCAAAATATCAATTTTAGAAGATTTTTGTGAAACTAGAAATTCTTTAAAGAAAGAATATCGTTCAAATATAAATAAAATCAAAAGAATAAGAAATATGTTGATATCCAGGAATCAACGTTTAGTTTATGCAGTGGTAAGAAAGTATAGAAAGGATATTGAGACTGAAATGGACTTACTCCAAGACGGTTCGATGGGTTTGGTTTATTCAATAGACATGTTTAATCACAACGAGGGGTTGAAGTTTTCAACATATGCCACTTGGTGGATAAGACAATATATATCAAAAAGTTTGCAAAAATACGATAGTTTAATAAGGCTCCCGCCCACGGTGATGTCGACAATAAACAAAATCAACACTTTAATGGAAGAGTTTGACGATGAGGAAGTGGTAGCCAAGGAGATGGGCATCGACGTTTCCAGGGTCAGGCATTTCAGGGCTTCAGCGCGCTATTCATCAAGTTTAAATGAGAAAGTAGGTGATGATGATAGCGCAGAAGAAAAGATTAATTTAATCAAGGCTAATGAAGATCAAGAAAGTAATGTTGAGAGCGTAAATCTAGCAACAAGGGCACTAGATGGTTTGGATTCAAGGGAAAGAAAAATAGTTAAACTTCGATTTGGCATAGAAGCAAAACGAGAATATACTCTAGAAGAAGTAGGTGATATAATAGGAGTTACCCGAGAGAGAGCACGTCAAATAGAGAGAAAAGCGATAGAAAAAATGAAAATAATGAAAATAATGAAAATTTAATTTTCTTTATTGTGTCAATTTTTTGAAATTAACCAGAAGTTGTATCCCAGTAAGGTCCAGTTTCTGTTAAAGTTGTTCTAAAACCAGCTTTTTTAAGAATTTTTTCAAGACCTTCCCAACCAGCTTCGCTATAATCTTCCGCAAATCTATCTAAAATATAAGCCAATGCTGTTTTTTCATTTTCGTTACCCCAGGCATCCGGTGCCAAGATAACTTTATCATTTTCGCTTCCATCAACGCTTGGTAAAATAATTGCTTTCATTTAGTGTAATTCCGATAGTTATTAATTATAATTAAAAAGATTATATTTTAAAAAAAAATAAAATCAACCACAATCGTAAAAAACAAATAGACATTTGGCTATAAAATTGATATAATATTTTGATATCAACAATATAGAGAAGGTGTTCGTGAAGAAAGTATTATTAGGCTTAATAATGACTATGGTGATGTCAGCGGCATTCTCAATGGGGGTCTATACGACGGTTGCTAGTGATTTTGTCAAAACCAGCTTCGAAGATGTTATTAAAACGATATCAAGTCAAGTTTCAAATGGCGAGGATAATGTTTCAACATTGATAAAAACAAAATTTGTAAAAAGTATTATCGATTCCGAAAAAATCACAAAATATGTATTTAAGGATATAGATTTGAGTAATCATGATGAGATGATATTGGGAGCATATTTATCAGATAAAATCATTAATGATTATCTGATCATGATTACTAACTATAAAAAATATGATAAGTTGTATATGAAGGTAAACAAAATCATAATAAAGAAGGAGAATATGACTGGTGAAGTATATGTTACTATTGGCGAAAAGAGTGGTTCATCAGTCGATTTAATATTTAAAGTTTCTAGATTGAAAACCTATCCAAGAATATATGATGTAGTTGTTAGCGGGGTTTCGTTGGTTAAAACCTATAAAGCAATAATAAAGTCAAAATATAGAAGGAAAGGCGATGAATATATCAAAAAAATAGTGAGTGAATATGTTGGATAAATTAAATAGAATATTAATAGCCTCTCTTTTATCATTTTTTCTGATGACAGAAGCATACAGTGCGGATCTCTCCTATCCCATCAAAAAAGAAGTAGTTGTGGCAGACGAGTCTATTATAAGTGAAGTTATAGCTCTTATGAAGTATACCAGAGATATATTGAAAGACTTGGACATTGGAGAAAAATACGGTGAAATTTCATGGCCAAATTCATTGACTATCGATAGCGCGATAGAAACTATAGATCGTGTTTTGAGTGAGGATCCAATTTTCACAGTGGATGATGTAAAGGATTACGAGAAAGATGTAGTTGATTATTTTTCGACCTACATAGAGGACGATCTAAATATAAATGGAAAAGAGATATATAAAAAGCTACAGTCTATCCAAACTAAATTATTCTCAAAGATATACAAAATGTACGATTCTCATTTTCAATTAGACCGAAGTGCACATGCTGGTCACCATCATTGAAAAATGAACGATGCTAAACTAAATTAGTTTCATTTCTGCTCTTTTTGTTGCTTGTGACGTTCTCCAGTATTCCATTTCCATCTCAAAACATCTAAGATCCCAGTAATAAAGGGTTTCTTTTTCAATGGCGTCCGATAATTCATTGACTAAATTTTTGTATTCAGGCTGAATCTGGGCGTAGTTTTCCTGCGAGCTAACTGTTTTTATACCTTTATTTTTTGCTTCAACCATAAGCTCAGACTTAAGAATTTTTTTAATATTCTCCTGCTTAACCCTAAGTGCTTTTGCCTTAGAGTATAAAATTGAAGTTTCGCGTATTTTTTGAAAAAAGTTCTCGTTCATAATTTTGGTACCGATGGACGGGGTCGAACCGTCACTCCGTTAGGAACCGGATTTTGAATCCGGCGTGTCTACCAATTCCACCACATCGGCAATAATAAAAAGTGGATATAAATTAAATATTTTATAGAGGGAAATTATACCATTAAAAAAAGGAAGCGTGACATAATATTTAAAAATATTTTGTTATTAATGACGTTGATACAAATAAATATAGATGGTATAATATATTGAATATGATATTAGATTTAAATATAAAAAACAGTATTTGTTTAAGCCCTGAGATGCAGCAGGGTCTTAGAGTGCTGTCTATGTCATCAGCAGAACTCGAAAAAGAAATCGAAAAAGAATTAAAAGATAATTATCTATTGGAAGATAGAGGTTCTTATATATCGGAATCAATACCAGTTGTTAGTTTATCAGATGATGCAACGGCAAATCTTACCAAAAAGCAAACACTCGTTGAGGTTTTATTAGACCAGCTTTATATGTTGCCAGATTCAATATCAAGCGTAACTAAGGAGAGGGTAAGGGTATTAATATATAGTCTTGATGAAAACGGCATGCTGGAAGATTCAACTGATTATGATGATGATGCATTGGATATTTTACATAGATTAGAGCCAATAGGTGTTGGGGGGAGTTCATTAAAAGAAGTTTTAATGATACAGGCTCAATACAAAGACTGGTATTTAGAAAGAGAGATAATAAATCTTTTTTTAGTTGAGGTGGCAAAGGCCGATCATAAGGCAATATCACGGAAGTTAAAGATTTCAATCTCGGCAGTAGATAAAGCTGTTAATAGGATAAAGACTCTAAATCCAAAGCCAACCATGGGTTATCTTGATATTGGATATGATATTCCTGACGGCTATATAGTGCCCGGCAGAAAAGGTAATTTAAAAATCGGTGTATATTCAAATCATAAAGAGGTGGCCATAGCCGATATTCCCGCTAGTGTAGTTTCTCAGAATGAAGTCCTAATGGCGGCAATGAAGAGGGCGAAGAGTTTGGTGAGTGGCGTATCTTATAGAAAGTCAGCAATGGAAATGTTATTGGTAAATCTTGCCAAATTCCAAAAAGAATATTTTCTGGGAAATAAATTAGCCTTAAGGCCAATGACTATGTCACAAATGGCCAATGATTGCGATGTCCATGAGTCAACAATTAGTAGAATTTCATCAACAAAGTCTATAGAAACCGTTCATGGTTTGATTGACATTAGAAGCCTTTATTCTTCTTCAATGGGATTTGGAGAGGCCGATACCATATCAAATCACTCTATAAAAGAGCTAATAAAAGACATTGTTAGCCAAGAGTTACCAACGAAGCCGGTTAGTGACAGTGCAATAACAGAAGTCCTTAAAGAGAGTGGTGTCGCTATATCAAGAAGAACTGTTTCAAAGTATCGGAAGGCTCTAAATATCCCTAAAATGTCCAAAAGAATAATATAATACTTTTTTTGCAAAAAAGAGTTGCCTTTCTCTATATATATATATATAATTATTTTAGTTAATAAATATTTTAAACAAAGAGGGAGTAAAATGAATAAAGAAATATTAAAAGTAGCATCAGTTTCTATGACTATGATGTTTTTAGCTGGCTGCGGAGTTGCTGATGTAAAACAAAACGAAATGCCAGCCGTAGACACTAAGAAGTTATCAGCCGAACAAGCATTAAGTGATGCAAAAGCCGGTAATAAAAAAGCAGCAGCAGCTGGTTTTGATTGGAACGTAACTTATAAATTAATCAAAAAATCACAAGAGTTATTGGCAGCTGGAAAGTACGACGATTCAATAGAAGCATCAAAGACGGTTCAAGCATATGCAGTAATTGGCTTAGAGCAGGAAAAAGCATCTAAAGAAGCAGCACCAAGATATATTAAATAGGAGAATGATTATGAAAAAAGTAAAAGGAATATTGATTACATTAGCAGTAATCGCATCTATGGGTGTTCAGGCAGAAACCAAAGAGCTAACAGGAAAGGAATTAGCAGAAGATCGTAAGTTGGGTAATTGCTTAGCATGCCACATGATCTTGGGTGGTAAGTTAACTGGCAACATTGCTCCACCATTGGTTGCAATGAAGGCAAGATATCCAGATATCGCAGACTTAAAGTCGCAAATTGCAGATCCTAGGATTAACAATAAGCATTCTATGATGCCACCATTTGGTGCCCATCTGATATTAACTCCAGCACAACTGGATAGATTAACAACATATATACATTCATTATAAAACAGGAGAAGTAAAATGGAAAGAAGATTATTTTTAAAAAGCGCAATGGCAGGTTCTGCAGTAGCAACAGCTGTAGGTGCAGGACTTTTAACACCAACGTTTGCAATAGCTGATTTAGCTAAGTTTGAAAAAGTTTCAACAGACGTAACAGGAAGAATTTCAGGTGCGGCAAAAGGAAGCTTTAAGTTTAAGGCACCAAAGGTTGCTGAAAATGGAGCTGTTGTTCCATTGACAATCGATGCATCTAAAATGTTAGACGTAACGAGCATTACTATTGTTATTATGAACAATTCAACACCAATGGCAGCATCGTTTGCATTATCTGGTGCTAGGGGCTTTGTATCAACAAGGGTTAAGATGGGTAAAACATCACCAGTTGTAGCTTTCGTAGAAGCGGGCGGTAAAGATTACTCGGTAACTAAGGAAGTAACAGTAACTATTGGCGGATGTGGCGGTTAATTTAATTAACAAGATTATCTATAAAAGAATATAAAAGGAGAAAGAAAAATGGCTAAAATTAAAATAAAAGCAAAATCAAGAAAAGGTGTTATTAAACTAAAAGCTTTGGTGAAACACCCAATGGAAACTGGTATGAGAAAACAAAAAGGAAAGACAGTGCCAGCAAACCATATTACTGACTTAGTAGTTTCAGTAAACGGTGTAGTAGCGGTGGATTCACAGGTTGGAAGTTCAATTTCTAAAAACCCATATTTCCAGTTTTGGATTGATGGTGCAAAAGGAGACTCAATCAGTTTAACTTACACAACAAATCTTGGTAAGACAGGCACAAAGACTGTTAAATCTAAATAAGAATATTTGAGGGGGTTATAAGATGAAAAAACAAATCGGAATTTTGCTAACAGGACTAATATCTTGCACAGTGGCGTTTGCCAGTGTTCAGGATCCTAGGGTAGCAGAAGAAATAGAATCATTTCAAGGGCATTTTACAAAGCAACATACAGGCATGGAGTTAATGGATTTTTCAAATGGTCCATATCGCTTCGATGAAGACAAGTTGATGCAGTATGAGGCTCAGATGGATATGCCTCCTTTTGATGATCACTTAGATAAGGGTGAAGCACTATGGACTAAGGCTTTCAAGAATGGCAAGACGTTCGCTTCTTGCTTTTCAGTGCCAGAGGAAGAGATTCGCGCTCATTATCCTAGATGGAATGAAGAGACTAAGGCTGTATCAACATTGGAACAGGAGCTAAATAATTGTAGAGTCAAAAACGGAGAGGCTAAGTGGGCGTATAAAAAAGGAAATATTTCTTTTGTGTCTGCACACTTAAATAATCTTGGTGCTGGTTCTAAGATAAATGTAATAGTTCCAGAGGGCAATAAAGATGCTTTCAACGCTTGGAATGAGGGTAAAACTTATTTTTACGCAAAGCGCGGCCAGTTAAATTTGGCATGTGCTGATTGTCACGTATATAGTTCAGGAAAGAGAATCCGTGGAGATATTTTATCTGCCGCTTTAGGACACACTACACACTTTCCAGTATGGAGAGGTAAGTGGGCTAAAAAAGGTGGAAATGGATTTGGAACACTACACAGAAGATATGGTGGTTGTAATAAGCAGGTAAGGGCTAATCCAAAGAAGGCACAGTCTGAGGAATACCGTAATCTTGAGTATTATCATACATCAATGTCTAATGGCTTAGAGTATGTTGGAACTGAATATAGACAGTAATATCAAAGGTTAGAAAGAGTAATTAAAAAAGGGCAATATGTAATCATATTGCCCTTTTTTTATGTAGATTTTATTGAGACTCTATGTATAGTTATTATTATTATTATTTGTAGGAATACGAGAAAAAGTGGAAGCATATTATTTACACTCACTAAAAGAAAGCGTTGTTATTAGATATTTATCTAATCTAAAAATATTGCTAACAGAGCAAGTATCTGTATTCAATCAAATAACGGAATCTATTTTTTTAAATAGCCATCAG
>JYMV01025183.1_pt1 | contig 20447 bp, 19 predicted proteins | sample 338911 | NCBI WGS metagenome assembly JYMV01 (sample SAMN03354496, study PRJNA234377) | hydrothermal vent metagenome | biome: Deep sea; feature: Hydrothermal plumes at the Eastern Lau Spreading Center, Western Pacific Ocean; material: Seawater | place: Tonga | collected 2009 | depth 2000 m m
CTCTCTCTGGAAAACACATTTATCCTTATTATAAAATTGTCTGCATTTGATAAAAACGTCCTGGATAATAAAGCCGAACATATGTTACCAAATTTTCTTTGAGCCAAGTCCGGTGTTGAATTACGAAAAGCGCATCACGTTCTGCCAGAGAAAGCAATTCGGCTTGTTCCAAATCGGCATTGGTTGCAGAAAGAATATGTTCAGCATTTGTCCAGGGTACATGCTGGACCAACCATTCATTTGGATCGTCTCTTCGACTTCCGGAATGCTTTTCAAATTTATCCAGCGATCCTCGAATTGGAACGGGGCTTCGTTTGAGTAGTGCAGACAATGCAAGTGAAGAGAGCGGATTTCCTGAGACGTTTCAAGCTTATTCCTGACATTCGCGGTGGGAACAGTCACTTCACGAAGCAGCAAAGCATAGCGATATGTGGCTCCAGTTTCTTCTATTTCAAGACGAATTCGGGGTATTTCAAAATTTGCTGAACGCCCTACGGGCATCACTACGCGGGTTCCAGCTTTGCGGCGGCGTTCAAGGATTCCTTCTTGCGCCAATTTCCGCAAGGCACGATTTACAGTTGCACGGGCACAGCCATATTCTTTAGCAAGCGCTGCTTCTACGGGAATTAAACCACCCTGTTTCCAGATTCCGGTTTGAATCCATTCCCGCATTTCAGTTTTAATGGTTTGATAGACAGGAAGTCTTTCCTTTTTGGTCTTCATTTTTTTATTTTTATTGTCTAATTTCTTGAATCACAGAGCGGTATTTTCGTTCAATTTCATCGTGTCGAATGTGTTGTCCATCCGCAACCATTTGCCTTCCCGCGGACCAGACTTCACGTACAAGCGAATCGTCTCCGGAAAAAATCCAGCGATCAAAAATTTCATCCTCCGTACAGCCGCTCAATGTCAAGGCTTCGGCATCAAGCGTCAGCAAATCCGCCCAGTTTCCGGGAACAATACTTCCGGATTTACGGCCCAGAGCTTGAGCGCCTCCGGCCAGAGAATCATCGTAAAGTGCCCTGCCGACAGATCCGGTTTTGTTTGTCATCACGTTACGCTCTTTGCGGACGAGACGCTGACTGTATTCCAGCAACCGTAATTCTTCAGTCAAGGAAATTCGCACATTCGAATCGGAGCCGATGCCGTATTTTCCTCCGGACAAAAGCAATTCGGTTCCATCAAAAACACCGTCACCGAGATTTGCTTCTGTGATTGGACAAAGTCCAACAACCGCTCCGGATTTTGCAAGATTTTGTGTTTCCTCCTGAGTCATGTGTGTGGCATGAATCAAACACCAGCGTGAATCAACCACAACATTTTCGAGTAACCATTCCACCGGACGTGCGCCGAAATGTGTTTGAATTTCCTCAACTTCTTTAAGCTGTTCAGCAATGTGAATATGAACCGTACCGGATGATCTTGCCTCAACAATTTCCTTCAAGGATTCCGGAGACACCGCCCTTAACGAATGCGGCGCCATGCCGAGCAAGTAATCTTCCGGAGCATTCCGGAGCGAGTCTTGTGTCTGATCCAGAATCCGTAAATATTGTTCAAGATCGTTGCCAAAACGAAGCTGCCCTTCAGCAAGTTTTTTACCGTTCAAACCACCCTGCATGTAAAAAACCGGCAAATGCGTTAAGCCGATTCCAGTTTTCCGGGCGGCGTTGATAATACGACACGAAGTTTCCGCAATGTTTTCATAATGCTGTCCGCCGCTCTGATGGTGGACATAATGAAATTCACCGACTGAGGCATAACCGCACTCCAGCATTTCCATAAAAACAAGAGCCGAAATCGCCTCCATCTGTTCCGGAGTCAGGCGTTCCAGAAAACTGTACATCAACTCACGCCAACTCCAAAAGCTGTCCCGCTTTTCCAAACGTTTTTCTGTCAGTCCGGACATCGCCCGTTGGAACGAATGGCTGTGCAGATTGGACATAGCCGGAAGAAGAATTCGGTTACGTAAATTTTGATCGTCCGGATTCGGTTCAACTCCGGATTCTACAGTCGCAATACGTCCAGTTTGATCCAATGTCACCCGCACATTTTTAGCCCAACCTTCCGGAATGAGGGCAAGTTCCGCAAAAAAATTCATCCGCTTTCCATGATTTTGTATTGACATATTTACTGTATGAGCATAATTAAAAGCAGGAAAAAATTAAACCCATAAAAGATGGTTTCGAAAAAAGACTGAAATATTTATGATATTAGCCTGGTAGTTTATGCTAGATTTCTCACTTCGTTCGAAATGACACAGTTTTAGGACTTTTTCCATGCCAATTACCTTTATTTTAATTTTAGCACCTTAGCCTCATTCACCCCATGGGTATTGCCACAGATCTCATTCTGCTTGTTGTTACAGCGTTTTTCAGCGGCCTCCTTATGCAGAGACTGGGACAGCCGTTGATTTTGGGATACATTTTAACCGGAATTGCGTTTGGTCCACACACCGGCGGATTCGCGCTGACCAGCGTACACGAAATTGAACTACTGGCGGAAATCGGAGTTGCGCTTTTGCTGTTCGCACTTGGTTTGGAGTTTTCTCTCAAAGACCTCAAACCTGTTAAAAAGATCGCGCTGATCGGAACGCCGATTCAAATTATACTGACTATTGGAATGGGTTACGGCATTGGGCAGTTGATGGGTTGGGATGCTAAGTCCTCCCTTTGGCTAGGCGCGCTGGTTTCTCTGTCAAGCACAATGGTCCTGCTAAAAACTTTGATGAATCAAGGCTGGCTGGGAACGCTTTCCAGCAAGGTCATGGTGGGAATGTTGATCGTACAGGATTTGGCGGTTGTTCCCCTTATCGTGTTGCTCCCGATGTTGAACGATCCATCACTGGGTTGGATTTCATTGGAAATCGCAATTCTGAAAACAGTTGTTTTTTTGGCGGGAATGATTTTGTTCGGAACACGTTTGCTGCCCTTGATCATGCGCTACATCGCCCATTTAGGGTCACGCGAATTATTTTTGCTCGCTATCACTGCGATTGGTTTGGGCGTGGGATATTTGACGTATCTGGTGGGACTTTCCTTTGCTTTTGGAGCATTTGTCGCCGGAATGGTTTTGAGCGAATCCGATTATGGACATCAGGCGTTGAGTGACATTATTCCGGTTCGGGATCTTTTTGGTTTATTATTTTTCGCATCCGTGGGGATGCTTCTCAATCCCGGATTTTTGCTGGATCACTGGAAACAGGTTCTCATGCTTGTTTTGATAGTCAGTCTCGGTAAAGGCATTATTTTCGCGTTGCTGGCCCGGATTTTCAAATACGGGAATGTGGTGCCCTTAGCCGTTGGTTTGGGGCTCTTTCAGGTGGGAGAATTTTCGTTTGTGCTGGCACAGGTTGGGGTCTCCACAAACTCAATCAGCCATGAAGTCTATTCACTGGTTTTGACCACAGCGATAATAACGATGTTTCTAACACCGATTATTTCCGGGCAAACCGCGCATCTGTATGCACTCAGTAAACGCTGGTTCCAGCATGAGCCGTTGGACACCATCAATTATCCTAAATCCGGATTACGAAATCATGTGATCATAGTGGGAGGCGGTCGGGTTGGTTTTCGGATTGCCCAGGTTCTGAAACGCCTCAGCGTTCCCATGTTAATTATTGAATTGGATCAACTTCGGGTTGAGAGGGCAAAACATGCTGATATTCCAGTTGTTTTTGGAGACGCTGGTCACGAAGTGGTTTTAGAGGCTGCAGAAGCGGCTTCGGCGCGACTGTTAATCATTACTACTCCGGAAATCGTAATTACGCAAACGATTGTTGAACGAGCGCGTAAAGTGAATTCTGAAATTCAGGTAGTGGCTCGCGCTCCGGGCGTTGAGTTTTTGGAAGAATTCAAAAAGCTCAATATTTCTGAGGTGGTGATTCCAGAATTTGAGGCGGGACTCGAAATGGCGCGCAAGGCCCTGGTGCATTTGCATATTCCCGCCGCCAAAATCCAGCATTACACTGAATCCCTGCGGCAGGATTTGTTTGCTTCTCTCTTGGGCTGAACACCAGTTTGACTTGCAGTGGATGTTGATAAAACCTGGAAGCGTACTGGTTGGTAAAACGATTGGAGAGTCTGAAATTAGGACAATAACGGCTTCCTCAGTCGTTGGTGTCATTCGGGATGATGTCTTGGAACCAAACCCGGATGCAAATTTTCGCTTTCAGGCAAATGACCGTGCAGCTATAATTGGGACAGACAGCTCACGTGAAACTTTTTTCCAATTGACACGACCTCTCAAAAACAGTTAGATTGAAACAAAAAGAAAAACAGTTATTGACAGCAGGATAAATTTTCAATTTAATTGTAGAATTGGATACTGTAATTAACATTTGACTATGTTGCAATTTTCACGTTAATTAGACATATAGTTGAAGTGTTTTTTGGAAAATAAAAATCATTGGAATGAGTATCATCATTTTATCCAAGTGGTGAAACCTTCACAGAATTTCCTTTCAAAGTCCTTTTGGGGATTTAGTATCCAAAAAAACATAGGGTAGAGTGTTAGTTCGTAATTTGATTTATCAAAAATCACGAAAATGAACAAATCAAATTTTTTTAATCTCGGCCCTTTCTCACTGACCACAATCTGACTCAAGACAGCATGAACATTCCCGCAAACCCTCCATTGCCGATCGGTAACGGTCATCGCATCTCAGAAGATATACCCAACGACGGTCTGTTGAATCAAAAATCTCCGCTGATTCCTGCGGAACTCCAGCATCTAAAAGAAGCACAATCCAAGATGGACGACCTCAGCCGGAACGATTGGGAAAATCTGATGCAATACAGGAAACTCTACAACCGAGAGCAACAAGCCAAGCAGGCACTGGCGATGCTTGCTTTACAAAAGGATGATCCCAGTTACGGCTTTCGGATCAACAACTATCGTCACTGTTTGCAAAGTGCGACGATGGTATATCGGGATGGGGGAGACGACGAGGAGGTTGTAATTGCGCTGTTTCATGACCTTGGTTTCAACGTTTGTCCGGACAACCATGGGGAATTTTCTGCTACCTTACTGGCCAACTATATCTCCGAGCAGAATTACTGGATTCTCCGTAACCATGCTGCCTTTTTAAACTACCACGCTCAGACACACCCTACTGCGGACTGGAACGAGCGTGAGCAATTCCGGGGGCATCCATATTTTGAGTGCACCGCTGAGTGGGTCGCCCGCTACGACCAAACCTCTATTCAATCACAATATGATACTGCTCCGCTGGATTTTTTTGAGCCGATGGTTTACCGTATCTTCACTCGCCCTTCCAAGGGCATCCAACTCCATCTTGCACCATGAGTTCCTGGATTGAAATGCTGCCGGTTAATAATGCCACTGGGCCACTTAAAGAAGCCTATGAGCAGGCGAAAACCCCTGCTGGGACTGTTGACAATGTGATGCGTGTCCATAGCCAGCGCCCACACACAATGCTAGGTCACCTTACTCTTTACCGCAGTGTGCTACACCATCCGGATAACACCCTGCCGCTCTGGTTTCTTGAAGCGGTAGGTGTTTATACAAGCTTGCTAAACGAGTGCGAGTACAGTTTCACTCACCACTGTGCGAATATGCGTCGGCTGCTCAAAGACGACGAACGTGCCGAGACCATCGAGTCTGCTTTACGTTATAAGTCTCCGGAAGAAGCTTTTTCAGGCAAGGAACTAGCATTAATACGCTATACGGGGAAACTGACCTCTACCCCCGGAGCGGTGGAAGTCGCCGACATCGAAGCCGCCAAATCATTGGGAGCTTCTGACGGAGAAATTCTTGAGGTTAATCAGGTTTGCGCATACTTCTGCTACTCCAACCGTACCATCAATGGTCTTGGAGTAATCCTCTCAGGAGATTCCGTGGGGTACTATGCGGACTAAGATCCGGGACCTATTTCATAAGTAATTCACGACTTCGGCAGCAACCAAAATTTAATTAGTTTTCATGGCTTACGCACAATCCAAGACAATTGACATTGATAGTATTCCGGTGATTGATACCGGTCCATTGCACTCCGGAAATTCCGAAGCAGTCCAGTCTGTGGTTTCAGGAATCCGCCAAGCTGCAGAGAAAGTAGGATTCTTCTATATCCGCAACCACGGGATTCCAAAAGACGTGATCGAGCAAGCGTACCGTGCTACGCAGGGATTTTTCAGCCGTCCTAAAGAGTGGAAGGATTCAGTCAAAATCAACGCTAACCATCACGGCTACCTCACCGTTGGAGAAGCAAAGATGGAGCAGGCTGAAAGGGTGGACTTCAAAGAGAGTTTCGTGTGGGGTCTAGACCTCCCGGACGAACATTCCTCGGTAACGATGGAAAATCCATTCTTAGGACGCAACCAGTGGCCGGATGAAATGCCGGAATTTAAGCGATCGGTTTATCCTTTTTTTGAAGCGGGTTTGCAGTGTGGACGAGACATGATGCGGGCCTTTGCCCTAGGGATGGAAATACCTGAAGATTCATTTCTGATGGCGACCAATGAACCTATAGCCCGCAGTTCAATCATTCACTATCCACCGCAACCAGAAGATTTAGGAGTGGAGCAGTTTGGCGTAGCACCACATACTGACTATGGCTGCCTAACACTGTTGTGGCAGGATCAGGTAGGTGGACTTGAAGTACAAACCCGTGAGGGAGAATGGGTAACGGCACATCCGATCGAGAATACGCTTGTGGTCAACGTTGGTGATTTGCTGAAGCGCTGGACTAATGAAGGATTTAAATCCACCCCGCACCGCGTAGTCAACCGGAAAGGACAGGAACGCTATTCGATGGTGATCGCATGGGATCCGAATTTTGACACGGTAGTGGATCCGTCTGTGGTCTGCAAAAATGGAACTCAACCCCTGTATCCCCCTGTACGTTGTGGTGATTATGTTTTGTCGCGCTTCGATTCATCTTTCAGTTACCGCCAGTAAGTACCAATGATGCTGTACTCCGGCCTCACTCTGTTAAAGGATCAAACGTCCATGAAATCTTCCTAACAGGATTTCTCAATGAGGGATATTGGCAGTGAGAGAAAATCTTTGAGGGTGGATGAAGTAAAAAACAACATTTAGGAATAGTCAAACAAGTTGAAATTTGAGGTATGCATCTACATTTAAGTACCTGGCAGGAAGTTGAGTCGTATTTGTTACGTTCGCAGGGCATTATAATTCCCATAGGTTCCACCGAACAGCATGGTCCCAATGGCTTGATTGGCACTGATTCAATCTGCCCCACAGCCATTGCCAGTCATGCTGCCTTGCAGGCCGATCTCCTTGTAGGCCCCACCTTGGCATTGGGAACGGCACAGTTCAACCTTAAATTTCCGGGTACCATCTCCTTGCGACCTTCGACACTAATGCGGGTGGTCGAGGATTATGTCCTGTCCCTGGCCAGTCAGGGGTTCCAGCAGTTTTATTTTATCAATGGACATGGGGGCAACCTTGCTACTTTCCGCTCCGCATTTCAGGAAATCTACACTCGCTATAGCTTGAAAGTCAACGAGTCTGCAGTACCCCGCTGTCGTTTGCGGAGTTGGTGGCAATATCCGGAAACAAACGCCCTCCGGCAGTCGTTGTATGGTGAGAAAGAAGGTGCACACGCCACCCCCAGCGAGGTGGCGATGGCGCAATACGCTTTTCCGGAACACATCAAGGATGTGAGTCTGGGAACTTGGCATCCCGTATCTCTGGAATATCTGCGCAATCATGTAGAAGATGATCACTTCGAAGCTTCAGATCATCGCCGCCGCCATCCTGATGGTCGGATCGGCTCTGACCCCAGTCTTGCTAATCCAGAAGACGGTCAACGCTTGCTGGAAACAGCTGCCAGAGAACTTCTGGAAGACTATCAGGGGTTCCTCGAAGAGGAGTGACCTCCTCGAAAAAGGGCAGCAGCCCTGCCACATGTCTACTCTGTTTGAAAATATTTTGACAAGAGCTGCTTCACGAAATATTACTGTTTAAGCCACTTTGCTTCGAGCTGATCAAAGAAGCCGCGCTCTGATTTCAAGATAATCCAGTGGTTGACGTAGTTGATCCATACCTGGTCGGCTTGCGGAAGCAACACAGCGAGCGGAGTGGGATTCTTTCCTCCCTTAACCGGGACGACCATCATTTGCGGATACTGCTCAACTAGCTTGGCTGCTTCAAGGTTACTGGTCATGGAAATGTCGGCACGTCCGGCCAGCACCTCCTGATAATCACGAGCCGGGGCAGAGACCTTGATGATCTTGGACTTGGTGAAAAGCACTTCCGCACGTTTCTCCTGAACCGTACCCAGCGTCACCGCTACAGTCACGTTCGGGTTGTTGAGATCCTCCCAACTGTTGTACTTGCCCTTGTTTTTGTTCAGCATGAGCGGCACGTCCTCAACCGCGAAGTAGGACAACGAGTAACCAGCCACTAGGGCCCGTTTCGGACTCAGCGATGCGCTGGAAGTCATGTCGTACTTGGCAGCAACTATTCCGTTGACGAGCGTCTTCCAAGTCGTAGGCACGAAAACCACCTTCACACCCATATCCGCCGCAAGTGCAGTAGCGATGTCAATGTCAAAACCCTTGTGCTCCTTTGATGTGGGGTCGATCATCGTCATCGGGTTCCAGTCCCCGGTGGTGCCCACACGTAGTTCCCCATTGACAAGGATTTGTTGTAGCCGGGATTCCGCCATGGCTGATGTCGCCAGCAGCGCCGTTACTACGAGGGCCATTCCGCTTTTCAAGCAAGTTCTAAACATATTAGTCTCCTTATGAGTTTAGTGGAATCGCCTGTCTTCTGACGGAACCATTTCCGCCGTCGGTAATCCTCAGGGACACAAAATCGACACTATGCCAGTTTGAGAATCCGTTGAACATTACAAGCTTGAAGAACAAGACGAATCAGTTACAATATCGTAATAGAAAGCGATCCCATTACCACTCTCAATCACTAGCGACGATATTACCCACCTCTTTTTAAAAGGTCAAATGATAAGTAAAGGTTTTGTTAAAAAATTTTCCGAAAAGATTGATAAATATTCATGTTTTCGGAGCGAAAGGCTACTGCTCGGCCTGCTGGGACTGGTCTTGGCTCTTGGATTGGGGGGCTGTGCCAAAACGGATTACACCTGGGGGTGGTATGTGATTTCTCCTTGGCACCCAATGGGCATCACGAACATCCAGTTTCTCCTCAGCGGGTTGGGCTACACGCTGTTACTGTCGCTTTCCGCGATTGTACTTTCTATCCTGCTGGGATTGATTGTCACCCTTCCGGCTTTGATGAAGAATACTCTCGCTCGACGCATAAATCGAGTTTACGTGGAAATCTTCCGATCAATCCCGGTACTTGTGATGCTGCTCTGGGTGTACTACGGACTGCCCCCGGCGTTCGGAATCAAACTGGACGTATTTTCTGCAGGAATTCTGGGACTTGCTTTATGCGACAGCGCCTTTGAGGCCGAGATATTCCGGGCAGGGATTCAATCAATTGGGAGTGGCCAGCACGATGCCGCGGATTCACTAGGACTGAACTACTGGAAAAAGATGAGACTGATCATTTTACCGCAGGCCATCCGAACGGTCCTTCCTGCCATTGGCAACCAGTTCGTATACATGCTGAAAATGTCTTCGCTGGTGTCCGTTATCGGCCTGACCGAACTGACTCGCCGAGCCGATGAACTGGTGGTCAGCCAGTACCGTCCATTGGAAATCTACACCTTCCTTGTACTGGAGTATTTTGTGCTGATCATCTGCATCTCATCCGGGATGCGCTGGCTGGAGAATCGAATGCGCTCTGTTGAGATTTAGACACACTTAACTCTATTAGTTTGAGACGTTGATCCAAAACTGATTTTTTAGATTATTAGAAACTAGTGATGACCTTTTCCATCCTTTTTTGCAACACCCAAATCGCAACCATAACTGCGGGCAAACCTTACGGTTTGTTCGAGAATGGCGCGCTTGTGATTTCTGATGATTGGAGCAAAAACATCGGAATAAAAAATAATTTCCAATTTAAATTGTATTCATATCTATGTTGCTAAAAAAAGTTTAGACTATTAATCCCAGATCCAGTGTAAGCAAAGGAACAATAATTTTATCAAATATTAATTATTGTATATTGACAAGTTAATAACATGTATATACATATTGTAAGTAAAAGATTGTGAATCCAACTTATGCTTTGACAATATTTGAATTAATTTTCAAGACGAAGCATAAAAGATACACACAAAACCAAATCCATATAATTTCAGGAGGCAACGACTCACAAACCACAAACTAGAAACATATTTTTCTAATACAAAGGCTACTGATTAGCCATTCATAACTTTTGACAATTCAAACAAGAGGTCTAAATGAAACTTAAATGTTTTTTTTCACTCATTCCAACATTCTTTCTGTTTTTTGGGATTGCGTACGCCGAGACAGTAAAAGTTGGTTTCAACGTCCCCCTGACTGGCTTTGCTGCAGCTGATGGTGAATCCGCTCTCAACGGAGCCAAGTTGGCAGTAAAGCAAGCCAACAGTACAGGTGGTATCGATGGCAAACAGATCGAGTTAGTGGTTTATGACGACCAAGCTTCACCTAAGGAAGCTGTTCCGATTGCCAACCGTTTGATCGAAAAAGACGGTGTCAAAGTGGCCGTTTCCGGAAGTTATTCCGGCTCGACCCGTGCGGCAGCCGGAGTCTTTCAATCCGCTGGAATTCCTTATATTTCAGCTTATGCGATTCATCCGGACATCACTCGTGCCGGAAATTATGTTTTCCGTACTTCCTTCATGGGGGAGGTTCAAGGACGCGCCGGAGCATTACTGATTGGACAAACTATGCAACACAAGCGAGTGGTTGTTATCACCCTAAAAAATGATTTTGGAAAGTCTCTTGCTGCAGGTTTCAAAGCTGAAGCTGCAAATTTTGGAATGGAGATTGTCAACGAATATGAGTACTCAATTCGTGACCGGCAATTCGGCCCCATCGTGGCCAAGGTTAGATCAGACAACCCGGATGCGATTTACGCTTCAGGCTACTTCTTCACCGCCGGACCTTTAGTCAACCAACTCCGCTCTGGTGGGGTGACTGCTCCAATAATTGGACAGGAAGGTTATGATTCAGAGCAGTTCATTAAAATTGCAGGAGACGCTGCTGAGGGAGTAATCATCACCACTTCCCTTGATCGTGACTCTAATGCTCCGGAAACTCGTGCTTTCATTATTGAATATGAGAAATTTACCGGACGCAAAGTTGACATGGTGGCCGCTTCAGGTCACACAGCACTGAATGTCGTGATTGCCGCACTGCGCAAAGCAGGAACTGGTAATTCGGATGCTATTAGAAACGCGATCGCAAAAACGCAACTTGCGGCTTCGACTGGGCATATTTCCTTTAATGCTCTTGGCGAAGTTCGCAAGAACGTACAGGTGCAAATCGTAAGTGACGGGGACTTTCACTACCACTCTGAAATCCGAGATCAAACCATACTGGCTCCACCTGAGTCTTGATCTAATTGATTAGAAGAAAGCACTCAGAGACAATCTGGCCTCAGAGTGCTTTCCTTACTCTTCTTTTAACTGAGTCCTTTTCTTTCTCCTCATTTTACTGACCGATGCTTTTTCTAGAACTCTTTATTCAAGGACTTCTGCAGGGTAGCATCTATGCCTTGGTAGCCGTGGGACTGACTCTAGTTTACGGCCTTTTGCGTATCCTCCATATAGCCCATGCGGGACTCTACACCTTGGGCGGCTACTTCGGTGTGATGGTATTCAACAGTACCGAAAGCCTGATATTGAGTGCAGTCGTTACCATGCTGAGTGTAGGGATTTTAGGCGTGATCATCTACCGCTTGTGTTATGAAGCTATTCTGGATCAACCCCCTTATGTCCCTCTGATTGCGTCCATTGGACTGTTCATTGCGATGGAGGAATTGTACCGGATACTTTTTGGTTCATACGGTGTGTCATACACTAACCCTCCGCTTCAGCAAATGCTGCCTTTTGGTGGATTGTATCTGCGGGAAGGAGAGTGGGTGACAATTCTAGTCAGCATAGTCTTGATAGGAGGGCTTGCCTGGCTTTCCAGCCGTACACGGTTGGGACTCGCCTGGCGGGCCACAGTTACTGATCCGCAGATGGCGGAATCTTTCGGCATCGACACTATTCGGGTGCGCTATCTCAATTTTTTCATCGGCTCGGCTCTCGCTGGAATGGCGGGCATGATCGTGGGTATTCTCAATAACCTTGTAGAACCGACGATGGGGAGTGTCCCAAGTTACAAAGCTCTCGCAATTATAGTACTTGGAGGTCTTGGAAGCGTCCGGGGAACACTTGTTGCGGCACTGGCGCTTGGAGTGGTGGAATCCTATGGTACAATTTACCTCGGAAACGTGCTAAACCGAGACGCGATTGCTTTTGTTTTTTTGATCCTTGTGTTGATGGTGCGTCCGCAAGGTATGTTTCGGGGAGTCTGAAATGGGATACGAAATCAGTCTACTCACCATTATGGGTATCAGCATCATCGGCAGTTTAAGCCTAAATCTGATTACGGGGTTTTGCGGTCAGGTGAGCTTGGGGCATGTCGCTTTTGTCGGCATAGGGGCATATACAGCAAGCCTCTTGACAAAAGCTGACACGCCTTTTTTTGTTGCTTTGTTGGCTGGAATGCTGCTCGCAGGGACTTTTGGTGTCATGGTTGGACTGGCAAGCTTGAGGGTTCGACATGATTTCCTGGCCATCACAACAATGGGTGTTAACTTCGTTTTCCTTGGTGTGGTACGTCAACAGGAATGGCTGGGTGGTGAGTTGGGTGTTTCTTCGATTCCTGATCCAGGGTTTGGAAAGTCAGGTTTTCTGGCACTGGTATTAGGATGTGTAATTTTAGTAGCTTTGTTGAGTTTGCAAATCCGCAGGTCCTGGATGGGATATGTTTTCGAGGCGGTTTCCGGAGATGAAGACACAGCCCGGATGCTCGGCTTGGATGTTTCGCGCTACAAACTGATCGCCTTTGCACTCGGCACAGCTTTGGCTGGTCTCTCCGGAGGACTTTATGCTCATCATGTCCGCTTCATCTATCCAGACAGTTTTGCCTTTGTTGAATCCATCACTCTTCTGGCTATGGTGGTAATAGGCGGTAATGGATCGATATGGGGAGTGATTCTGGCTTCAGCTTTGTTGAGTGTACTACCCCAGTGGTTTCAGTTTATTGGTGACTACAAACTCCTGCTCTACGGCAGTTTACTTTTTGCCGTGATGCGTTTCAGCCCTGGGGGTTTGGCCGGGTTAGCCCAAAGTTTATTTCCCAATAGTCAAAAAACTTTTGCGCCGAAGGAGAATCAATGAGTTTGCTTGACATCCGGAATATCTCAGTGCGCTTCGGAGGGGTTCATGCGCTTGAACAGGTTTCTTTGAACTTGTGTCAGGGAGAAATACTCGGTTTGATTGGGCCTAATGGTGCAGGTAAGACCACAATGTTGCGCGTGATTACAGGTGTAGTAAAGGCGAATAATGGTGAAGTTAATCTGGACGGCGAATTGCTCAACACCATGCCGATTCATATTCGTGTTAATAAGGGCTTGGGGTTTGCGCAACAGTTAGTCAGCCCTTTCAGGGAAATGACCCTTGCCGAAAATGTAGCACTCGCTGCCGGCGCAAAACACACATGCTATCCGTGGCGTTCGATGTTTCGAGTTGAGCGCAGGGAGGCTATGCGGGAAAGTAGGAAATGGCTGGCAAAAGTCGGAATTGAAGATGCAGCCAATTCCTTTCCCAATTCTGTACCACTGGGTTTCCTCAAGCGTATGGAAGTGGCACGTGTCTTGGCAATGCACCCCAGAATGTTATTGCTCGACGAACCTCTCGCCGGCCTCAATCAAGTCGAAGCAACCGCATTTGCTGACATCCTCGTGGAACTCAACCGTCAAGGGCAAACGATTTTGCTCATTGAACACAACCTCGCCGAAGTAAGGCGTATCTGCACCCGACTGGTGGTTTTGGATAACGGGCGAAAGCTCGCTGAAGGTTCACCCGATGCTGTGTTGAAGGAATCCTCCGTGTTGGAAGCCTACATTGGCCAAGGAAACATCCATGCTGAAAATTGAGAAACTTTCTTGCGGTTACGGCCCTTTGATAGTTATACATGAGTTGGATTTGATTGTTCGGGAAGGTAGCATTCATGCATTGGTTGGCGCAAATGGCGCAGGAAAAACAACTTCTTTGATGACGATTGCCGGGCATGTTCCGGTGCTTTCCGGAAGTATCCGGATAGGTACAGAGCGGATGGATTTAGTTCCCACAAAAGAACGGGTTCACAAAGGGATTGCTCTCGTACCGGAAGGCCGACGTTTATTTTCGGATCTGACAGTGCGAGAAAATTTGGAGGTTGGTGGCTATTCCCAACCCAAGGCAAACATTCCTCATAGTTTAGAACGTGTGCTGTCGCTGTTTCCTCGGCTCGGTGTACGTTTGAAACAGGAATCCAGTTCACTTTCTGGAGGTGAACAGCAAATGCTGGCCATTGGCAGGGCCTTGATGACTGAACCAAAATTGTTGCTACTGGACGAACTCTCACTTGGCTTGATGCCGCGAATGGTAGACGATTGCTACATCACCCTTCAGCGACTTCAGAGAGAGGGCATGACTATCTTGCTTGTTGAGCAAAACACTCAAAAAGCCCTCGCTGTAGCAGACGAAGTTTCTGTACTGGAATCCGGCACTGTCGCATGGCAAGGTACTGCTGAAGAAGCTCGGCAGGATTCAAGTATCATCGAAGCCTACATAGGTTTGAGACGTTGATGAAAAAAACTGATTTTGCAGATTTATAGAAACTATTCATGAGCTTTTCCACCCTTTTCCGCAATGCACAAATCGCAACCATGACTCCGGGCAAATCCTATGGTTTGATCGAGAATGGAGCTGTTGTGATTTCAGCTGACAGGATTAAATGGGTCGGTGCGGAAAAAGAATTGCCGAATGAATTTGCGGGACTTCAGGGAAAAAATTTAGAGGGCCGTTTAGTCACGCCTGCACTGATCGATTGTCATACCCATTTGGTTTATGGCGGAAGCCGGGCTACCGAATTTGAGTTGAGATTAAATGGCGCGAGTTACGAAGAAATAGCCCGAAACGGCGGCGGGATTCTCAGCACCGTAACGGCCACACGAAACGCCTCAGAGGACGAATTACTCGCTCAATCTCTTCCCCGTCTGGATGCCTTCCTGGCAGAAGGAGTGGCTACAATTGAAATCAAATCCGGCTACGGCCTGGACATTGAAACCGAAATCAAAATGCTGCGAGTTGCCCGTCAATTGGGCAAAGAGCGAAGTGTACGCGTGAAAACATCCTTCCTCGGCGCTCATGCGATTCCTCCCGAATTTTCAGGTAAAGCGGATGCTTACATTGATTTTGTTTGTGAAGAGGTTTTGCCGGCAGTTCATTACGAAAACTTGGCGGATGCCGTCGATGGATTTTGCGAAAATATCGCATTCTCTCCAAATCAGATTTCCAGGGTTTTCGAAAAAGCAAAATCTTTTGGACTGCCTGTCAAACTTCATGCGGAACAGCTATCAAATCTCGGAGGAGCAACACTTGCCGCAAAGTACGGTGCGTTGTCCGCCGATCATTTGGAGTTCCTGGACCAAACAGGAGTTGAGGTCATGGGCGAATCCGGAACGGTTGCCGTCTTGCTTCCGGGAGCATTTTACACGCTCCGTGAAACGCAGTTGCCGCCGCTTGACTCTTTGCGTAAAGCCGAAGTTCGAATCGCTATTGCAACCGATTGCAACCCCGGTTCGTCTCCACTGACCTCGATTCTGCTTTGCATGAACATGTCTTGTACGCTTTTTCGCATGACTCCGGAAGAAGCACTTTGCGGAGTGACTATTGTTGCGGCGCAAGCCTTGGGAATCGGTGATGAAGTGGGAACAATTGAAGTTGGGAAAAAAGCTGAACTTGCGGTTTGGAATGTAGATCAACCCGCTGAACTTGCCTATCGAGCAGGTTTCAATCCGCTCGAAGAAATGGTTATTGGCCACTGATTTCACGGATAAAGCCGGATAAAATATTAATCGTTTTCATCTGCGTAAATCTGTGGCTGAAAAAAGTGTCCATCTACATAAATCTGTAACTGCAAATAACATCATAACCATGAGAGATTTTTTATGAATTTAATTCTCACTCCGGGAAAAGTCACCTTATCAGAGTTTTCACAAATTTATTGGAAAAATCCTGATGTGACATTAAACCAAAAATCCAAAAGCGCGGTTGAAAAAGCAGCTCGTATTGTGGAGCAAGCAGCAGGCAGTGACGCACCCGTTTATGGGATCAACACCGGATTCGGCAAATTGGCCGGAATTCGGATTCCAACTGAACAAACCGCCCTTTTGCAGCGTAACCTGATTCTCTCCCATTGTTGTGGCGTTGGAGAACCGCTTCCGCAAAACATCGTCCGCCTGGTTATGACACTAAAAATGCTTTCTTTAGGAAGAGGTGCTTCCGGAGTGCGTTGGGAAGTGATTGAACAAATTGGAGCCTTGCTGAAAAATGGCGTCACTCCGGTAATACCATCACAAGGATCTGTTGGAGCGTCAGGAGATCTTGCTCCGCTGGCACACATGACCGCGGTTTTGATCGGAGAAGGAGAGGCCGTTTTCCGGGAACAAACCATTTCCGGAACCGAAGCCTTAAAAAAAATTGGGCGCAAGCCTTTGGTTTTGGGTGCAAAGGAAGGTCTGGCCATGATTAACGGGACGCAAGTTTCCACGGCTTTGGCTTTGGCCGGAGTTTTTGAAGGTTGGCGTTGCGCATTGGGGGCCTTGGTAACGGGGGCACTTTCCACCGATGCGGCAATGGCTTCCACTGCTCCGTTTCATCCGGAAATCCAACTTTTACGCGGCCACCAGGGGCAAATAGATGCGGCGCAAACTTTGCGGAATTTAATGCAGGATTCGGAAATCCGGAATTCTCACCTTGATGGAGATATACGAGTGCAAGATCCGTATTGCATCCGTTGTCAACCCCAAGTTGACGGAGCTTGTTTAGATTTGTTGCGGCAGGCAGCGAACACGCTCGCTGTCGAAGCAAATGCCGTAACTGATAATCCGCTGGTTTTGGCCTCCGGAAAGTCCGTTGCAACCGGAACGCCGGAAATTCCAGCGCGGATTGTTTCCGGAGGTAATTTTCATGCGGAACCGGTGGCTTTTGCCGCCGACCAAACGGCGTTGGCACTGTCCGAAATTGGAGCAATCGCGCAACGGCGGGTTGCCCTGCTGGTAGATCCGAATCTTAATTTCGGTTTACCTCCGTTTTTATCTCCGGATGCTGGTGTTAATTCTGGATTCATGGTTGCGGAAATTACTTCCGCCGCGCTGATGTCCGAAAACAAACACCACGCCAATCCATGTTCAACAGATTCAACTCCGACCAGCGCAGACCAGGAAGATCACGTTTCGATGGCCACACACGCGGCGTACAGATTGTTGAAAATGAATGATAATCTTGGCCGTATTCTCGGAATCGAATTATTAACTGCGGCACAAGGATTGGAATTTCGCAAACCGCTTTCAACAAGTTCTGCTTTGCTCGGTGTGTTGGAAGTAGTTCGTGCCGAAGTTCCGCCTTTGCAGAATGACCGTTTCCTTGCTCCGGATTTGGAAAAAGCCACGATTCTCATTCGTAATGGAAAATTGATTAAGGTTGCAGACAAAGCCAAGTTTCCGAAAATTGAGGGGGCATGAATCCGGTTGAAATTTCAGAAAGAAATGGTCCCATAATTCTCAGTCAGCCGCACGGAGGAACATTTTTGCCACCGGAATTGTCCAAAAGGCTTAACGAACGAGGACTTGCGCTGGCCGATACGGATTGGCACATCAACCGGCTTTATGACGGCTTGCTTTCGGACGCAACTGTCGTGCAAGCCACATTTTCGCGCTATCTGATTGACGCCAACCGAGATCCATCCGGGACCTCGCTTTATCCGGGACAAAATACGACGGATCTTTGCCCCACTGTTGATTTTGATGGTCTACCGATTTACAAGGACGAAACTGAACCAAGTGCTGAAGAAATTGAAAAACGCCGGAAAAATTATCACGCCGTTTATCACTCTGCGCTCTCGGAACAAATTGAGCGTGTCCATAAAAAACATGGAGTCGTTTTGCTTTTCGATTGTCATTCGATTCGTTCGAAGATTCCTTTTTTGTTTGAAGGACAACTGCCGGATTTCAATTTGGGAACGAATAACGGAAGCACTTGCGATCCAAAAATTGAGCAATCCGCAATTGAAGTTTATTCCGAAGCAGAGGGTTACAGTTCAGTGTTGAACGGTCGTTTCAAAGGCGGGTGGACGACACGGCATTATGCCGACACCGCAAACGGGATTCACACCATTCAACTGGAACTGGCACAGAGGACATACATGGATGAGTTCTCCCCCTGGATTTATCGCGAGGAAAGGTCCCTAAAGATCCGGATTCATTTGAAAAAACTTCTGAGTTGTTTGGAACAGCTCATTTCAACATTCACCTAGACAGAGAAATGACATGACTCAACCAGCACCGGACGTTCCGGAAAAAACATCCCGAACCATCCGCGCCCCTCGCGGGACGGAATTGACTTGCCGTTCGTGGCTGACCGAAGCTCCTTATCGGATGATCCAGAATAATCTTGATCCGGAAGTCGCGGAAAATCCGGATGAACTGATTGTCTACGGAGGCATCGGAAAAGCAGCGCGAACCTGGCATGATTTTGACTTGATTCTCGAAACGCTGAAAACGCTCGGCGATGACGAAACAATGCTGGTTCAATCAGGAAAACCGGTTGGAGTTTTCCTGACTCATCCTGACGCACCGCGTGTTTTGATTGCCAATTCAAACTTGGTTCCGCATTGGGCAACGATGGATCATTTCAACGAACTCGACCGCAAAGGATTGATGATGTTCGGACAAATGACGGCGGGAAGTTGGATTTATATTGCTTCACAGGGCATCGTGCAGGGAACTTACGAAACTTTCGTCGAAGCAGGAAGACAGCACTACGGTGGAGATTTGTCCGGTCGCTGGTTTTTGACTGCGGGATTGGGCGGCATGGGTGGTGCGCAACCTTTGGCCGCGACGATGGCCGGTGCTTCCTGTTTGGCTGTGGAGTGCGATACAACCCGCATTGACTTTCGTTTGCGTACCCGCTATCTCGATGAAAAAGCGGAAACTTTAGACGAAGCTCTAAATATTTTGAAAAACGCAAAAACTGAGAATCGTTCTGTGTCGGTCGGCCTGCGCGGAAATGCGGCAGATATTTTTCCGGAATTGGTGAAACGTAAAATCCGGCCGGATTTGGTCACAGATCAAACTTCGGCACATGATTTAGTACACGGTTATTTACCGCTTGACTGGACTTTGGAAAAGTGGCGTTCCCAACAAAAAAGTGATCCGAAAGCCGTGGAAAAAGCCGCACGAGCATCTATCAAAATTCATGTGGAAGCGATGCTTGATTTTTGGAAGCAGGGAATACCCACAGTAGATTACGGCAACAATATTCGCCAGTTTGCACTTGAGGAAGGGGTAAAAAATGCCTTTGATATTCCGGGTTTCATTCCAGCTTACTTGCGACCTCTGCTTTGTCGAGGAATCGGTCCGTTCCGTTGGGTGGCACTGTCCGGTGATCCGGAAGACATTTATCGCACAGACGCAAAGGTCAAAGAACTTATTCCCGATAATCCGCACCTTCACAATTGGATTGATTTGGCTCAGAAACGTATTGCCTTTCAAGGATTACCTGCCCGAATTTGCTGGGTTGGACTCGGTGACCGCCATCGGCTGGGCTTGGCTTTTAATGAAATGGTGGCCAACGGGGAATTGAAAGCTCCGGTCGTTATTGGACGTGATCACCTTGACGGTGGATCAGTCGCATCTCCCAACCGTGAAACTGAGTCGATGAAAGACGGTTCTGATGCCGTTTCAGACTGGCCTTTGCTGAATGCTTTGCTCAACTGCGCGTCCGGAGCAACTTGGGTCAGTTTTCATCATGGCGGCGGAGTCGGAATCGGTTTCAGCCAACACGCCGGATTGGTAATTTGCTGCGACGGCACTCCGGAAGCGGCCAAACGCATTGAGCGGGTTTTGTGGAATGATCCCGCAACCAGTGTGATGCGTCACGCTGACGCCGGTTACGACATTGCTATAAAATTCGCACGGGAAAAAGGCTTGAATCTTCCTGGAATTTTAGCAGGATAAATCAAAAAAGAGCGGACTTTCCAGACCACTCATATGTGGTAAAACATGTCAATAATGCGTTTTGTCTCAGGTTCAATAATTTTCCAAGCGCAGCCTGTTTTCGTATTCCTTCAAATCCTGCCAGCTCGGACGCTTGAAGTAGACGCCCTTGTGGTGAGGCATTCCACGTAAAAAGATGTAAAGTACGCCGCCAAATTTTTCGTTATATTTTTCTTCACTATCGAGTTTGAACCAGTAGGACGTTGCAAGAGTGTAAATCTGCAGTTGCAGTT
>JYMV01005208.1_pt1 | contig 20435 bp, 16 predicted proteins | sample 338911 | NCBI WGS metagenome assembly JYMV01 (sample SAMN03354496, study PRJNA234377) | hydrothermal vent metagenome | biome: Deep sea; feature: Hydrothermal plumes at the Eastern Lau Spreading Center, Western Pacific Ocean; material: Seawater | place: Tonga | collected 2009 | depth 2000 m m
AATTCCACCCGCACTCGCACGTCTTTTGAACTCGCCGGAAAACGACTAAGCGCCGATGTTATCAACATGTCGGTGGCAACAAGCTCGATCAAAAAAGGCGAAACTATGGTCGATACCTCGATGACCCTTAATGCCATGCACCCAGACGTACTTGTAGTTCGTCACCCAGACTCGGGTGCCGTTAAGCTACTATCCGAAAAAATAAATGGTGCGGTAATCAATGCCGGAGACGGCAGCCATGAGCATCCAACGCAAGCGCTTCTTGACGCGCTAACGGTGCGGCGTCGGCGTGGCCGGATTCAGGGCCTAATCGTCGCAATTTGTGGCGACGTGCTTCACAGTCGGGTCGCGCGTTCTAATATCCATTTATTGAACAAGATGGGTGCCCAGGTTCGTTTGGTGGCACCACCAACCCTGTTACCCACTAACGTTGAGCGACTTGGCGTCGAGGTATTTCATGACATGCGCACTGGTTTAATGGACTGTGACATTGTGATGATGCTGCGGTTACAGACCGAACGTATGCGGGGTACATTTGTGCCATCCACGCGCGAATATTTCCACTTTTTCGGGTTAGACTCTGACAAACTCGCAGTCGCCAAACCGGATGCTCTGGTTATGCACCCTGGCCCCATGAACCGGGGAGTCGAAATCGATAGCGTACTTGCCGATGACATAACTCACAGTGCGATCCTGGATCAGGTGGAATTTGGCGTAGCTGTACGAATGGCCTGTCTCGACGTATTAACCAATAACCTACGCGCCGATGCGACTGGCATGGTTTCGTGAATTCGGTTAGACCGTCAGCGCAGGGGCAGCGGATAGCGCTGCTTAATGCCCGCCTTTTAGATCCATCAAGCAAACTCGATCAACCCGGTGCCCTTCTCATAGAAAACCGGCAGATTGCAGATTTCGGCCCCGGCCTCTTCAATGAAGGTACCGCTGAAGACGTTATGGTGGTCGATTGTGCCGGCCACTGTCTAATACCAGGATTGGTTGATATTCGTGCCCATTTGCGAGAGCCTGGCGCGGAACACAAAGAGAATTTGTCTACCGCTAGTAAAGCAGCAGCAGCCGGTGGCATCACGAGCGTCGTTTGCATGCCAAATACCGACCCAGTAATTGACCAAATTGCCCTGATCGAATTTATCGCCCGGCGAGCACGGGAGACCAGCGCAGTCAAGGTGTACCCGGCAGCAGCCATAACTAAAAACCTTCATGGTAAAGAATTAACTGAAATTGGCCTACTCCTGGAAGCGGGTGCAGTTGCTTTCTCAGACGCGGACCGAGCAGTAGCAGACAGTCTTGTGATGCGGCGAGCTCTGGCGTATGCCCACACGTTTGATGCGCTGATCATGCAGCACCCGGAAGATCCGGCACTTAGCACAGGTGTTATGAACGACGGTGAAATGGCGACTAGGCTTGGTTTGATGGGAATTCCTAACATCGCCGAAACGATTATCGTCGAGCGAGATATCCGGCTTATGGAACTGACAGGCGCGCGGTACCACGTGAGCCATCTGTCAACTAAAGAAACTGTAGACGTGGTACGGTCGGCGAAGGCACGTGCCTTGCCAATAACCGCTGCAGTCGCTGCCCATCATTTTGCACTCAACGAAAACGCCGTCGCCGACTACCGAACTTTTGCCAAAGTTTCACCCCCTCTGCGCGCGGAACCTGACAGAGTTGCCATGATCTCAGGGCTAGCAGATGACGCTATTGACGTAATAGTCAGTGATCACGCCCCCCATGATCAGGATTCGAAGCGGGTACCATTCGCCCAAGCCGCCAACGGAATTGTAGGTTTGGAAACCATGTTCCCCTTGGCGCTAGAGATTTATCATAACGGAGAGATTGGACTGCTTGAACTGCTGGCTAAGATGACAGTAAACCCGGCCAAATTGGTCGGATTGGATGCGGGTGAGATCAAGATCGGTGCAGCTGCCGATCTTGTAATGTTCGATTTGAATGCGCCGTGGCAGATTAAAATCGATAAACTGCGCAGCAAATCGCGTAATGCCCCCTATGACGGCCGACCCGTTCAAGGACGCGTCCTGAAAACGTGGATTAACGGCAGGATCGCGTTTGATATCGACGTAGAGGATTAAGCGGTGATACCAAATTTTTTTGGTGCCGATTTTGCCCATACTTGGCCAATCTATGCGATTGGATTGATTGCTTATCTCATTGGTTCAATCCCATTTGGCCTGTTACTCACACATATCGCAGGCCTTGGGGACATTCGAAATATAGGCTCTGGCAATATCGGAACTACGAATGTGCTACGCACAGGACATAAAGGTCTGGCTCTCACCACACTAGCGCTGGATGTTTCTAAAGGCGTAGCGGCTACTCTCGGAGCTGGAATGTACGGGCCGGACTGTGCATGGATCGCCGGATTATTTGTAGTAGTCGGCCATATGTTTCCAGTCTGGCTTAAATTTCAAGGTGGCAAGGGTGTGGCCACCACTATGGGCGTCATTTTCACCGTGTCCTGGACGGTTGGCGTAGTGGTCGCAGTCATATGGTTACTTGTAGTACTTTTAATGCGTTTCGCCTCACTTGGCGCGATTATCGCGATACCTTCTTCTCCAGCGCTGCTGGCCGCATTGTTAGTCTCCCAAAGAAACGGTGAGCTCCCCAGTTGGTTACCTGGAGAACCATTATATATATCACTTTTTGGGTTTCTGACTGCATTAGTGTTGGCACGCCATTACGGCAACATACGACGATTATTAAGAGACAAAGAACCACGTGTATTTGCACGACGTTCATAATTTATCTCATGTGACAATATTTTTTCATATTAGGGCTCAATTTTTTTGCCCATTATGCGGCGTAATTCGCACCTAAGTCCCCTTTTTGCTCCCACAGCTCGTACCGATTCCGTAGCCACGGAAGCACGACCAAGAAACTAAAATCACTAAAGCTAAAGGCTTGTTACCAACCCAATGCCGGTTGACGAAATAATCTCACAATGCCAATTAACACCAACCCACTCAGGAACTCCCCGCCGGGACTCGGAGGCATCAGTGCATAAAAGAAAAAAAATTCACTATATTTAACTATTAACTACAAGGATTTAATCTACATATATTAGAATTTAATTGAACTGAGCTTGGCTAAATGAAAAATTTAGTTGTCGTCGAGTCGCCGACCAAATCCAAGACGATTGAAAGATACTTGGGACCAGACTTTACTGTCCTTGCAACAGTCGGCCATTTTCGTGACCTCGATGAAACAGCCGGAAAAAAATACGGAGGAGTAGACCCTGATAACGATTTCTCACTGAGTTACGCTGTATATCCTTCAAGCAAAAAAATTCTATCCGAGATTGTCAGAACTCTAAAGGGCTGCGAGAGGTTGATACTGGCGACAGATCCCGACCGTGAAGGAGAAGCGATCGCCTGGCACCTGCACGAATATCTGACCGAGAAAAAGGCACTTACTTATAAGACTGTGCATCGCGTGGTCTTCCACGAGATTACGAAAAAAGCTGTTCAAAAAGCATTCAAAGAGCCCAGAGATCTCGATCTGCATTTGGTAAACGCCGCTCAAGCTCGGCGAGCGCTGGATATGATTTTAGGTTTTGGGCTATCAGAAGTATTACGGCATAAGTTGCCCGGTACAAAACGGGCGGGCCGAGTGCAGTCGCCCACCCTGCGACTGACCTGTGAAAGAGAAGAAGAAATCGAAAATTTCGTTCCTAGGGAACACTGGACGGTTGACGCCGATCTGCGAACCCAGGCGGGGAACGATTTTAAAGCCCGACTAACCCATCTAGATGGCACGAAGCTGGAGAAATTCTCTCTGGCAGACGAGGCCGCGGCACAAAGAGCCGTCGGCCTGGTGAGAGCTCAGACCTTTACGGTAGCCAGTGTCAAGCACCGACAGATACAGAAACGGCCATCCGCTCCCTTCAGAACCTCAACGTTGCAGCAAGTCGCGTCGCGCATTCTTAACATGAGCCCAAAACACTCCGCTGGCGTTGCACAACATCTATTCCAAGAAGGGCTCATCACCTACATGCGCACCGACAGTGTTATCCTGTCCAGCGACGCGATAAGTTCGATACGAGCCGCCATCGAAAACAGTGGGAACTTCGGGAAAAAATATCTTCCCGCCAAACCGAAATATTATACAAACAAGATAAAAAATGCTCAGGAGGCGCACGAAGCCATAAGACCCACTGATATTACACGTACCACCAAGGATCTTCTGGTACACCTGAAACGCGACGCTGTTCGACTTTACGACTTGATCTGGAAGCGGACGATGGCCAGCCAAATGGAAAACGGCCTAGACGACCAGCTGAGTATTGACATTGGCTCCTTTGACCAAAAGATAATACTTCACGCTGCAGGCTCTACGGTCGTGTTTGACGGCTTTCGAAAACTTTACAATGAGGAAAAAGATAATGGGTCGGTTCAGCCAAAACAGGAAGACCATATACCAGACGTAAAATCTGATGAACCGCTTAAACTAGATGCGGTTTCCCCAGCGCAGCATTATACAAAACCTCCAGCGCGCTATAATGAAGCCTCACTAATAGCCAAACTTGAGGAACTCGGTATTGGAAGACCTTCTACCTACCCAACCATCATTTCAACACTACTAAAAGAATACGTCACCCTTGAAGACAAACAGTTGATACCACAGGGAATGGGTCGTGGAGTGGTTCTTCTGTTGGAAAGCAGTTTCGAGTCCTACGTAGACTATGCTTTCACCGCGGAGCTCGAAGACAAACTCGACGAAATCTCCAATGGCAGGCTGGCATGGAAGGACGTACTTGAAGAATTCTATGGGCCGTTTTCTGCTCAGTGCGAGTCCATCAAAAACCTTACTAATACCGACATCCTCAACGCTATGAATGAATGGGCTGGAGCGCGTTTCTTTCCCATAGATGAAAAAGGCGAGATTGAGAAATGCCCGAAGTGTAAGGAAGGGAAAATCAGCTTCAAATGGAATAAACAGAGGGGGCCCTTTATCGGTTGTGTTAACTTCCCAGACTGCAAATACACCCTAGCTTTTTCTAAAACGGCTAGAGACGGACTGGACGGCCCTAGGATACTTGGCAAAAATGGAAACGGCCAAACAATTAGCCTTCGTCGAGGCCCTTACGGACACTATGTGCAACAGGGTGAAGCGGAGGATGGAAGGAAGCCGAAACGCATAAAATTGCCGGACAATGTTGAACCGGAAAATTGCGATCTCGAAATAGCCATAAAACTGCTTAGCTTACCCCGTTTGATTGGCAATCACCCGGAAACGGCAGAACCGATAACAGTAACCATCGGCCGCTATGGACCATACATTAACCACAACAATGACAAGCGCTCATTAAGCCCAGAGGACGACGTTTTTACTGTAGGTATTAACCGGGCCGTCAGTCTCCTCGGAGAGCCCAAACAGCAAAGACGTGGCACCAAAACAATCAGGTCTCTGGGTGCTCACCCTGAGGACGGGAATGAAGTTGCAATTTATGAAGGTCGGTACGGATATTACATCAAAAATAACAAAACAACTGCCGGTCTCCCGAAACACTTTGATGTGGAAACGATAACACTAGACGAAGCGGTACAGGTCCTTGCTGAAAAGGCATCAAAACCCAAAAAACGTACTAAGAAAAAGGGGCACACCACAAAAAGAAAACGCAAACCGCGACCAAAAAAAATCGACTAAGCCCCGTTTAAGGAAAAGCCCAACATCGCCCGCGCTTCACACAAAAAACCTGTAGATATATTAGCTGATCCAAAAGAAATATTGGCTTTCGTGTGCCGATCTAGGAGAGGCGTGGCAAGGCGGGACATAGCTCGCGCCTTTGGCCTAAAAACCACAGATCGTGCCTTGAAAACACTATTAGCCTCAATGATTGAAAAAGGCGAGTTAGTGCGCGGCACAAACCGTCGTTATGCCGCGCCAAGCAAATTACCGCCGGTGGGAGTAATTGAGATTACGGGAATTGATGGCGACGGCGATCCAATAGGACGGCCTGTAAGTTGGCGTCCCGAAGAGTCGTCTCCTCATATTACCGTGACTATGCCTCGACGCAGCCGAATACGTGCACTGGGCATTGGTGAACGCGCGCTCGTGCGACTTAAGGCTATAGATCCAAACCACATCGAGGCCCGCGTAATGCGGCGGTTGGAGGGGCGATTGGGCCATGTTGTCGGTGTCGTTGAAAAGGACCAAACCGGGGTGCGTCTGCGAACGATAGATCGACGGGGCCCCCGAGATGTTATCCTTAGCCCGGAGGCTCTGGACACACTTGAGCCCGGAGAAGTGGTGGTTGCCGAGATAAGCACCGAACGCTCCTATGGGCTGCGAAAGGCCGAAGTCCGGAAACAACTGGGACAGTTAAATGCGCCTGGCGTAATCGAACGCATGATTTGCGCAGAGCTTGGCGTTCCTACTGAGTTTCCTAGCGACGCGACTGCAGCTGCCAAAAAAGCCGGGCCCCCAAATTCAAAGGGCCGTGTTGACCTACAATCCTTGCCTTTGATCACTATCGATGATGAGGATGCACGAGATTTTGACGATGCGGTTTGGGCCACACGAGACTCAGACTCCAACAACCCGGGTGGTTGGAAATTAACCGTCGCAATTGCTGATGTCGCCGCGTACGTCAAGCCGGATGATCCAATAGATCGAGAAGCGAAGCGCCGAGGAAATTCCGTCTACATGCCACGTCTGGTTGTGCCAATGCTACCAGAAGCCTTGTGCAATGAGTGGTGTTCGCTGAAACCAAAGGAAACACGAGCCTGCCTGGCGGTACACATATGGATTGATCATAATGGATCCATATTACGCTATCGCTTCGAACGCGCGCTCATCCAGTCAGTCGCCCGACTAACCTATACCGCGGTGCAGACCGCCCATGAAGGGACGACAAACAAAACCACTGGCCCTTTGCTAGGAGCAATCGAGGAACTTTACGGGGCATATGCTTCATTAAGGAAAGCACGCACCGAACGAAATACGCTCGACTTTGATTTACCCGAGCAAAAGATTATTTTCGATGAAACAGAAAGCGTCCAGGCAATTTCTTTACGCCCTCGCTACGATAGCCACCGGTTGATAGAAGAGTTTATGATCGCAGCTAATGTGGCTGCCGCTGAAGTACTTAGTAAAGCTAACGCACCATGTATGTATCGAATTCATGACCAACCCCCGCTTGATAAGCTCGAGAACTTGCGAGCCTATTTGAAAGGACTTGGCTACAAACTTAGTCAAAGCCGACGCTTAACTCCCCAAAATTTCCAACAAATACTCGACAAAGCAAAAAACAGTGAACATGAAGAAGCCATTTCCACTGTAATCCTGCAAGCACAGGCCCGGGCCGAATATTCCCCGGAAAATATCGGACATTTTGGCCTCAACATAGACTTGTATGCTCACTTTACATCGCCAATCCGCCGCTATGCCGATCTTTTGGTTCACCGAAGCCTGATCCGCCATCTTCATCTCGGAAATGACGGACTTTTGGATCACGATAGGGATAATTTCACAGAAATTGGTGCTGACATTTCTGCAACGGAACGCAGGGCGGTTCAAGCAGAACGTGGTGCCAGTGATCGGTACAAAACTCTATTCATGGCTGATAAAAGGGGAGCGGAATTCATCGCCAAAGTGACTAGCGTTACCCGATTCGGCCTGTTCATTCGGATAAATGATATTGGCGCAGAGGGTCTAATCCCAATGCGCATACTTTCCAACCAACTAGAGGAACGGATTGATCACGACGCCGACCGGCAACTCCTAACAGCACGCCGAAGCAGGCTATCGTTTAGCGTAGGCCGGCCAGTGTCAGTTCGCCTTGACGAAGCCGATACGATAACCGGAGGATTAACTTTCAGTCTTGCGGCTTTCGACCCGCCCAACATTGCCAACGCACGCGATCGCTTCAGCAAGCGGCACCGTCGGTGAAACCAAATATAAGGCTATCGTCTAACACAGTACGGAGCCTCCCCGCGGTGATCTCGGTGATCATGGTTTTTGGCATCACGTTGGGACTCACCATACCCCTTATTGCGATTGTGCTGGATGGCCAAGGCCATTCAAGCGTCGCCATTGGCTTACACGCGAGTACACAGTTCCTTGGAATCATGCTCGCGGCCCTGATCACTCCACGCCTCCTGGTAGCCGTCGGCACATCGCGTTTGATGGTCCTCAGTATGGTTGCGATGATGCTAATCTTTTGTGCCTTTCCGTTTTTCATGGGATTTGTCCCTTGGTTACTGCTACGCCTATTATTAGGTGGGGTAGAAGGCATAATATTCATTTCCGCCGAAACCTGGATCAGTCAAGTTGCTCCGAGCGCTCGGCGCGGCCGAGTAATCGGTATATACGGAACCCTACTCGCTGGAGGTATTGCTGCAGGTCCTCTGCTACTCGAACTTACCGGAGTTGAGGGCGTGATCCCGTTTCTCACCGGCGCAGTCTTAACATTCGTATCCCTCTCGATTTTGTTGTTCGCGCCACACGTCGCTCCCAGTATTCGCGATGCCACTCGCCGTTCACCTTGGACAATTGCGAAAACAGTTCCTATTGCAGTGGCCTCGGTAATGCTATTTGGATTCTTGGATGCGGCGGCTTTTGGGTTACTCCCAATCTACGGGCTCGCTCTCAACTCGTCGCCTATCGAAGCGGCACGGTTGGTTACTGTTCTGGTATTGGGTGGTATGGCGTTTCAATACCCGCTTGGTTGGCTTGCAGATCATATTGACCGTCAGCGCCTCATAGCAGGCTGTGCCACAGTGGCTGCGTTTGCGATGCTATTGACACCGTTAACATCGAATTTATCCATTGCTCTTTATGGATTGATCTTCACCACTGGAGGCATGATCAGCGGATTTTGGACTCTTCCGCTAATTATTTTTGGTGAAAATTTTAAAGGCTCGGAGTTAGCATCCGTCAACTCAACTGCTGCAGTCTTTTATGGTATGGGGAGCATAGTCGGACCGAGCGTTCTCGGCTTGACCATGATCGACTCACCGCATGGTTTAATGGTGGCCATGGCCGGGCCTTGTATAGGCTTAGCTTTCTTCGCAATTGTCCGATGCCCAAAATCCCCTAGCTCGGCTTGACAGTCCGCTGATGATTATTATTGTGCAGCGCAACCGATAGGGATATGCGGAATGGGAGAAACCTAGATGGCAAAAAGCAACAACATTAAAATTCGCCTCAATAGCACCGCGGATACTGGGTTTTTTTATGTTACAAAGAAAAATCCTCGAACCATGACGAGCAAGCTAGAAGTTAAGAAGTACGACCCAGTGGCACGCAAACACGTGCTGTTTAAGGAAGGCAAGATTAAGTAAATTCAAATTAATAGCCTTTTGGTGGCAGCGGCTCTCGGGCCGCTGTTTTGTTATCGATGGGTAGAGAAAATACTGAACGACATTTGCCTCAAATTTCCGCACCCGCACTATGTCCCCAGATGACGCTAAGAAATAGAAAGCGTGGCTATGAGCAATGACATCACGATTGGCGACGTAGTTGCCGAATTCCTTCAAGCAATTGGTGTGACCGCCGCTTTTGGTGTGATCTCAGTTCACAACACGCCCATGCTCGATGCTATCGGCAGACGCAATGCAATTCGTTTTGTTCGTGCCCGAGGCGAAGCCGGTGCCGGCAGTATGGCTGATGCGTACGCTCGTGTAACAGGTGGCTTAGGCGTTCTTATTACCAGCACCGGCCCCGGAGCCGCAAACGCTTGTGGCGCATTGGTGGAAGCCCGTTTCTCAGGAACTCCGCTACTCCATTTGACCGGACAAACAGCACGCGCAAACGTGGATCGCTGCAGAGGAACCGTCCACGACGTTCCCGATCAATTAGGTATGCTCAAGTCTGTATCCAAGGCTGCATACAGGGTTCGCTCGCCGGAAAGTATAATCGGAGTGCTCGCACAAGCTGCAACCGAAGCATTAACGTCACCGACTGGTCCGGTGAGCGTGGAAATTCCTATTGATGTCCAGCGGACTCATCTGCTCCGCCCAGCCGGATTGGCTGACTTTAAGTTACCCCTCCGGTCACCACACAAACCGGATCCTAGTGGTCTGGACGAATTCGCCGAAATGGCTACCAAGGCGCGACGGCCCATGCTTTGGCTGGGCAATGGAGCACGTCATGCCGGCGAGGAAGTTCAGCGTTTCGCTGACATGGGTTTCGGGATCATCACAAGCCTCGCCGGACGCGGCGTGATTCCGGAAGACCATCCTTTGGTGCTCGGATGCCTCAAAGATATGCGAAAGGTAGAGGATTTCTATCAAACGGTGGATCTATTAGTCATTGCCGGATCGCGGGTGCGCGGTCATGAGACGAGAGAATTTGACCTCCGCCTACCTTCTCCACGTATACAAATCGATGTTGATCCGGCGGCCAACGGTCGAACTTACACTACAGATCTCTTTTTATGTGCGGACGCTAAATTAGGGCTAGCGGGTCTTGCCGATCGGCTGGAAGGTAAGATCGAAGTAGAGAACGGTTTCACAGGGGAAGTGAAGGCACTGAAACAAGAAGCAATCGAAGATTACAAATCTTATCTCGGACCTTACCGATCTTTTGCTGAACGCCTGCGGGCGGTTGCACCGCGCGACGCCCTGTGGGTTCGTGATATTACCCTCAACAATAGTACCTGGGGGAACCGAATTTTCCCACTCTACGGTCCACGTGACAGCGTCTTCGCACTTGGCGCTGCCATCGGGATCGGGCTTGCACACGGCATTGGGGCTGCTGTGGGCGCTCCGGACAGGAAAGTGCTGTGTATGTGTGGCGACGGTGGATTTTTTATGGGTTTTGCTGAGTTTTGGACGGCTTCCCAGGAAGGAGCAGACGTTGTCTTCCTAATTATGAATGACGGTGGTTACGGCGTCATCAAACATATCCAGGACATTTTTCACGGGGGACGGCAGTATTTCGCGGATTTCGGAAATCCAACCCTGGAAGGTTGTGCAAGACTTGCCAACATGCCGTATTGGCGAGTGAATTCTCCGGATGAACTCGACCCGGCAGTGGCGGCCGCTTTGGAGGTCAATGGCCCAACGCTTGTTGAAGTTGACATGTCAAAAGTTGGTGAGTTCCCGCCCTATTTTGTTCCGCCCAAAGCCGACACAAAATACGCACGCTGATAAATACTCGCATCAAATTGCGTCGACAGGTTGAGTTCAGAAGAGGTTATTTTTCCTTACGTAGTTTGAAACGCGCCAACAATTGTTTTTTCGGCCCCTCTTCCCAAGTCACAACGACCTCGCGCCCAATAGCGAGCTCGTTTGGTGCTGCATCGACAACATTACTGACAAGCCGCAAATCATCCAACCCGTCGAACTCTACTAATACAACATTATATGGAAGAGAATTCACTACAGCCTCGTGGGAAGCATTGTACACAATTGTATAACTAAAAATTCGGCCAACAGCAGGGGCATCGACCCAGGTCTTTAACTTTGATTGACAGTGTGGGCAAATTGGCGTTGGCGGGTGGCGTGGGATCCCACATTGCGCACATGCTTGAAACTTTAAACGACGCTCAGCACAGTGCCGCCAGAAGTCCGTTGCGTCCAAAGATGGGCCCGGGAAAGGCAAGTTTTTGGGTAAATACGACAAGATCAGACCCCCAGGATCAAACCGCTTGTGGGTGTCACGCTCTCACCACCACTCACCAATACTAAGTTAGCGCCAGAAACCTGGGCGGTAGACTCTCCGCGCATCTGCCTGACTCCTTCCACAACTAAATTTAACCCGTGTATGTACGCTTCTGATAGAATCCCACCCGAAGTGTTACACGGACTTGCACCGCCAAGACGCAAATTCCCTTCGCTCACGTAATCACCACTTTCCCCAACGCCGCAAAATCCGAAATCTTCAAGCGCAAACAAAACCATACCGGTAAAAGCATCGTAGAACTGAACAACATCAATATCCTGTGGGCGCACGCCAGCACGCTTATATAAGTCGTGTGCTAGGTCGGCAGCATTTGCACTTGCATAAGTGTCACTGGGCATGTTGTGCCCACCAAGAATTCCTGTACCCCAGAGGTGTCCACTACTTTGCTGCGCTGCCAAAATTTCTATTGGCTGGGGTTTGAGGTCGCGTGCGCGCTCATAGGTTGTTATCAGCAAGGCAGCAGCACCATCGCTTTCCAAGCAGCAATCATAAAGCGTTAAGGGATCCGCAATCATTCTTGATGACAAATAATCGTCCATTGTTAAGCGCCGATCATGCATAACAGCGCGAGGATTTCGATTAGCATATGCCCGACAACTCAAAGCCACCTCACCAAGGTGCTCTGGCTGAGTTCCATAAAGGTGCATATGTCGACGAACTAATGGTGCAAACATTTGCGGAGGTGCCAACATACCAAATGGTGCAGCAAAACAAGTATGGTCCGTCCAAGGATGAAATTGGCCAAAGCGGAACGCTTGCCCCTGACAAAGAGCTCGGAAGACAATCACATAGTTGGCTTGGCCACTTTCCACAGCAGCTTGAGCGAGAGCAACCGCACCGCAACTGCCACCACCGCCGCCACCCCAGACCATCCCGGTAAAACGAAGCTGCTCTATGCCAAGCGCATTCATCAATAGCGCTGGCTCACTCCGGTCATTCGAAAATGAAGCAAAGCCATCAATTTTCTGTGGTGATATTCCAGAGTCACTCGCGGCTGCTAAAATTGCATCGCATGCTAAGGAAAGTTCGCTTTGATCTTTAATGGCGCCCCATTTCGCATATCGGCTTTCACCAATTCCGACAATGCAGGCACGACTTTGAACACTCATAACTTCGGCTTTCAGGCAATTTTCTTCGTACGTGGTACCTTAAAACTCTAACGAAGGACATACCTCGTGTAGAATGAAGCGGAGCAAAAGGGAGAACGCAAGTGACTGGAGTGATTAATACCATTGCCGGAACGGGAGAGCGGGGATACACCGGAGACGGTGGCCCAGCAACCGCGGCTCAACTAAGTGAGCCTTTTATGTGTGAGTTTAACTCCGTGGGCAATCTGTTCATCGTAGAAGCCACCAATCACTGTCTTCGTCGTCTCGATTTGGCTACCGCTACCCTCATTACAATAGCCGGCAGTGGCAATGCCGGTTACACAGGCGATGGTGGACCCGCCGACCAAGCCAGTTTCAACGAACCCTACGCTTTACAGGTCGATAAAAACGGAGACATATATGTGGTCGATCGACTCAATGCCGCTATCCGAAAGATTACAGCATCGAGTGGTATAATCACCACATTTGCTGGTGGCAAAGGTACAGACGCATTCGAAGAGCCTAATGATTGCTTTCTCGATCAGCATGGTGGCCTGTTGGTAGCCGATGTACAAAGCCAACAAATTACACGGGTAGACCTAGCAACACGTACCGTCACCCTAGTCGCTGGTGACGGCCAAAAAGCCCGCAAAGGGGACGCTGGACTCGCCCTCAAAGCCAGCATAAAAGGTGCACGCGCTATATGCTTGGACAGTCAAGGAAATCTCTATATTTGCGAACGAGAAGGAAATGGGATTCGACGGGTTGATGGCGATGGCATCATGTCAACCGTTGCAGGTACCGGCGAGCGTGGCTATGCCGGAGACGGCGGGCCTGCAGTCGCCTCTACCTGGGATGGTCCTAAAGCTATCCGCTGCGACGCCCAAGACAACTTGATTGTTGTAGATACGGAAAATCATGCTGTCCGCCGGATAGACCGAGCGACCTCCATTGTCACCACCGTAGCAGGCGGGCGCCGTGGAAGCGGAGGCGACGGTGGACCCGCAGTAACTGCCGGGTTAGACCGACCCCACGCCTGCAGCATCGACGGGGATGGCAGCCTCTACATCGCTGACAGCGACAATCACCGCATCCGACGGGTGCAAAGTTAGAGAGGGTAACCATATATATAGTTGACTTGTAATATGGGAGTTGCAACTTCGTTGCAGCTTTGCATATGCGGATAGGTACCTTACCAATTTACATCTGAACAGTTGATCCCGTTACACCACGGGTAACTAGAAATACATAACCCAGCCCCAAGTGCTTTCTCTTTTCCCTTTTTGAAAACATAGGATTGGAATTGGTGAGAACCCAGTGTCATCCATTAATTTTCCATCAGACCATGACGCCGATGCCAAGTTTCAATCGATTCATTTGGATAACAATCAAAGTGTATGTGTTTTTTTCCTGTGTCCGGGGTTACCCACTCGGGCGCAGAGTTCAGCATGATGTGTATCGTCTCTGGCGTTTTTGGAAGCTTCGTGTCTATAGCGGAGGCAAACGGATGGACTAAATCCGGCCAACGTGGATCTTCACACCAAAGAGCAGATCCGCAAATCCCGCAAAAATTTCGACGCAAATAACTTAGTTTATCTTCCGCTGCGCCGCCTGCAACGGATTCGGCGCTCGCTCGGTATGTCTTGACGGACCTTAGACCAACAATCTTGAGACTTTTTGCCTGACCAGCCAAATTGATCGTGAATCCGCCTCCACCTTGGGTCTTGCGACAAACTGCACAATAGCACCGCATGAACGGATAGGACGTCGCCGATTCAACGGAAAACTTAACTGCACGGCAATGACAGGAACCTTGGAGCAGCATAGTGTACATCCTTTACAATAAACGTGTGCCGACTCGCACCGTCTGGGACCGAATGTGATTTTAAAAAATCCAATCATACCTTCGGATACCGCAGAAACAATTGCTCTCCGTGCACTCGCCTATGTTGTGGGACGAGACACAGCACTAAAACAGTTAATTGCTCAAACGGGAGTCGCCCCCTCCTCTTTGCACGAAAGAGCAAGCGATCCCGCTCTTTTAGCGGGCGTCCTTGATTTTCTCTTTTCCAATGAAACATTCCTGGTTGATTTTTGTGAAATTGAGGGGTTTTCGCCTGACAACCTGGACCACGTTCGACAAGCCTTATCTGGTGCACCGACAGATTGGTAATCGTTCATGACAAATGATTTGCTCGAAAACACCCGCCATCAAATCTCGTCTATCATCATCGATCGGAATCGACCTCTGATTATTTCGGATGCCGACGAAGTGTTAGTAGTGTTTATGGCCCGGTTTGAGCTTTTTTTAAACGAGCAAAATTACTTTTTCGACTGGTCTAGTTTTCGATTAACAGGGAATATTCGTCGCAAATCTGACAACTATACATTTTCTCAAAATGAGGTCCTCTCTTTGCTAGATACATTTTTTGCAAAAGAAACTCAGAGCCTTGACGCAGTTCCCGGAGCCATTGAGGCGTTGAATCTGCTGTCGTTACGCGCTCAAATCGTCATACTCAGTAATGTTCCGTTCACTTATCACGCCGAACGCGAGAGATGCCTGGTCGAGCACGGCATGAACTACCCATTGATAATCAACAATGGACTAAAAGGTCCGGCAGTAAGAGCCCTCGCCGGACCAGCTCGAGCTCCCGTCTTCTTTATCGATGATTCACCCAGCCATATTGAATCCGTGGCAACACAGGCAGACCATGTTCGGCGAATTCATTTTGTTCATGACACCCGTCTCGCAGAATTGGTTGGTCCAGCACCAGAGAGCCATCACCGGATCGACTCCTGGCCTGAAGCAAGGACCACCATCGAGAAGGAGCTGTCCGCGGCAGGTTTTTAATGACTGACATTTGACTATGAGAATCGGAATTGATCTTGGAGGCACCAAGACTGAAGCTATACTACTGAGCCCAACGGGGAACGAGATTGCACGTAAGCGAGTTGCCACACCGCGCAACGATTATTCAGGCACTGTCGACACAATCGTTAATTTAGTCCGGGAAATGGAATCTCGCGCGCAAGCACCCTGTTCTGTCGGTGTTGCTACACCTGGTGCACTATCTCCAGCCAGCGGCTTAATCAAAAATGCCAATTCAACCTGGTTAAACGGCCACGCATTAAACCTTGATCTTGAAGCGGCACTAGAACAACCCGTGCGCATAGCCAACGATGCAAATTGCTTCGCGCTGTCCGAAGCTGTAGACGGTGCCGCTACCAATACCCAAGTAGTATTTGGGGCAATTCTTGGCACCGGCGTAGGTGGCGGCCTGGTTATAGGGAAGCGCGTTTTGCTTGGTCGAAACGCGGTCGCGGGAGAATGGGGCCACAACCCCCTTCCTTGGCTTGACAATGATGAAAGACCTGGGCCGAAATGCTTCTGTGGCCAACAAGGGTGCATCGAAACTTTTCTTTCGGGACCCGCACTCGTGTCTTCCTATCAAAAAATCGGTGGTACGTTAACCAGTGCCAAAGCCATTGCTACCGCTGCGATTGAAGATGCACAGGCACAATTTATACTCGCACGTTATGTGAACCATCTTGCTCGCGCATTGGCACAGGTGATCAACATCTTAGATCCAGATGTGATTGTTCTTGGCGGTGGTCTTTCCAATATCGAATTGCTGTACGAGCGGGTGCCGGACCTGTGGCATCCTTATATTTTTTCCGACCAAGTCGGTACGGTATTGAAACGTAATCATCATGGAGATTCCGGTGGCGTACGTGGAGCAGCGTGGCTTTGGGATAGCCAGAAATCATGGACGTAGAACCCGGTCTGTGTCGAGATTGCGGAGCACACCTAACTGAGGCTCCTATCAAATATTGTCCAAGCTGCACAAGCCCTCGCCTTCTACGGCATCCTGATTTGTTGACTCTTTCCATTGCACATGTGGATTGCGATGCGTTTTACGCCTCAGTGGAAAAGCGCGATGATCCCTCGCTCTTGGATAAACCGGTAATTATCGGTGGTGGGAAACGCGGCGTCGTAAGCACTTGTTGTTATATCGCACGTATGCACGGCGTGCACTCGGCAATGCCCATGTTTCAAGCTCTTCGAGCATGTCCGGATGCCATCGTGATCCGCCCAAACATGGCAAAATATCAAGCAGTTGGGTATGAGGTGCGCGACCTGATGTCAGAGGTAACACCGTTAGTCGAACCAATATCCATCGACGAAGCATATCTAGATTTAGAACACCTTCTTACCCAAGAATCGGAAAGCCCTGCATTTGCACTCATTCACCTTGCCAAGCGACTTGAAAAAGAACTCGGAATCACTGCCTCGATTGGCCTTGGCCCAAATAAATTTCTTGCAAAGCTGGCCTCTGACCTGGACAAGCCGCGGGGTTTCTCTTTGATAGGCAGTAATGAAGCACGTTCGTTTTTGGCACCTATGTCAGCAACCAAGATTTGGGGAGTAGGCCCCGCTCTTACTCGGCGTCTGGCGGAGGCCGGTATAAACAAAATCGGACAACTTCAAACTCGGGGTGAGGAAGAGCTAGTAACTCGCTTTGGCTCAATTGGTCGCCGATTAGCACGATTCTCCATCGGAGAAGACGCGCGCTCAGTCGGCACCCGAAGCATCCGCAAAAGCGTATCAGCTGAAACAACTTTTGAACACGACCTTGCTGCTTTCTTCGAAATAGAGCAAGCACTGCAAGGTTTATGTAAACGGGTCAGTGAGCGCTTGAGACGTGCCAACATGGCTGGTAACGCTATTGTGCTGAAGCTAAAAACATCCGATTTCAAACTTCGGACTAGAACTGCAAGCCTCTCCTTTCCAACCCAGCGGGCCAACCTCCTTTACGAAACGGGCGCAACACTGTTGACAAGGGAACTAGATGGCAAAACGAAGTTTAGGCTCATCGGAATCGGTGTCACGCGCCTCACCGACACCTTAGATGCGGACCCCCCTGATATGTTGGATAGCTCCTAAGCTCCTAGGAATCTGAATGCCTAGTGGATTGGAGCATTCTTATCCTAAGTTTGAAACTATATTTAGTGTTGGATATCGTCGCAAATCAGCAATCCGGCGGTGAATGATATTCTAAGTGCTCAATGAGGCCGCGGATCGCGAAGTTTCCATAATCAAGATCCATACCCGGAGATACGCCGTTTTCCATGACCCGAAAATGTACCTCAAATTCTGGCTCGTGATCTCCCTCCCCATAAGGGAAATAAGCCATTGCCACAGGCCATGAACGCAACCCCTTGAGGGCGGCGCTAGCCGACGAGTTGGATTGGGACAAGTCATCAGGTTCATCGGAAGGCACGATCATTGGACCGATAAAAGCGGAAACCTCGTTCAAACTATCATCTCCCGTGCCGCTAAAGACGTTGCGCGTGAGTATGCGTCCACCCGCCATAGCATGTTCGAGAGTCAAGAAAAGATGCTCCGTCGGGAAAAGAGTGCCTGCAGGCAGGTCGATCGAACTCTCCTTAGGTTTACTGAAGCGGGCCACCCCCCCAACTCTCTCGGGATCAAGCTCTGCGCGACCTTCCACCTGCTCATTCAGCTTATCATTCGTGGTGCTGCGCATCGTGTAGCGGAACTCGCTCCCGTCACGAGACTCCCAACTGGAGAAACTAAAACGGTTGTTGATTGCTTTGCCGCTGGGACCGGAAAAAATCATTCGAACATGCTGCGTTAAGGTCCAGCCATCGCAAACATCATTCCAATCAAGGTACATTTTCCCAGTCACGTCCGTAAAATCGGCGCTGCTACCCCCAGACAAAAGACGAAGGTCATAAATTGCCCGGTGTGCGGCCAAGTCTGCAGACCAAACTGATGTCCCGGAATAGACCAATCCTAGGACAAAAAGCAACATTACGCGTTTACAAAATAAAGCCATATTTCATAACCTCCAACCGGGTACGGCTACACTACAACACCACAGCATTCGCACGTAGGACCAAACCGTGTCCAAAACCGCTTTTGCTCGAACGAAGCGGGACAAGGGCTTGGACTTTTCCCTTGAGACCACCGCGCTAATACAGTCGGATTCATGACGAACCAAGTAAGAATACTGGCTACACGCCATTACCCCGAGGCTATCGAGCAGCGCCTCGCCCAGGACTACAATGCTACACTTAATCCCCAGGACCGTTATTTCAACACCAAAGATCTAGTACGAGCATCAAGCGATATGGGCGGTCTGCTGATCTCGGCAAGAGAAACATTCGACGCACAATGCATTATCGCATTACCACGAAGCGTAGGGATTCTAGGCGCTTATTCTGCAGGAACAGACCATATCGATATAAGTGCCGCGCTCCAACGTGGACTAATCGTAACAAGTACCCACGGGGATTTAAAAGAAAAGTGTGCTGATCTTGCGATGCTGTTGCTGCTTAATGCGGCAAGAAGAGCATTCGAGGGTGATCAATTAATTCTTTCCGGAAAATGGATCGGATGGACACCAACGCAATTGCTCGGAATGCGGTTCCAAGCGAAGCACCTCGGCATCTTGGAGATGGAAGAAATTGACCGCACATCGGCACACCGTGCAACCGCGTTTCGCCTATCCATCCATTATTATAACAGAAAACGCTTGCCCCCCAAATTGGAAGCTGGCGCAACATGTCATGCCAACCCTGATCGAATGTTAGGCATCTCTGATTTCCTCTCTCCAAACTGCCCAGCAACGCCAAAGACGGTTGGCTTCTTGAACCGGCCACGGATTTCTCTTCTTCCGGACCGGTCCGTCGTCGTCAATATCTCTCGTGGGGAATTGATTGGCGAAGCAGCACTGAGCAACGCTTTAATCACAGAAAAATTGGCGGCATCCGGTCTAGATGTCTTCCAGAACGAACCCAATGTTCGAGCTAACCCACGAGAATGCCCCAATGTTTTTCTCCTGCCACATGCCGGCATGTGCACCGTTAGATATCCGAATTGCAACGGGTATGCCGATTTTGAACGGATTTGATGCCTTTTTTGCCGGACACGAGGTACCAAATCGGGTTGTGTAAAGTTATAGGATCAAACGAAAGTTTAACGCCTCAGGCCGATTGATAGTCATCACCATGACATCTTCACTGCACTCAAGATGTAATAGTGTGGCCTCTCTTTACTTTCTGGGAGAACTAGACAGATCGCTAAAACGCACCGCAAGTGGTGTGAACCCCCCCCTATCCATCTGCTGAATAAGGGCGCGTTTCAATATCTTACCACTCGCAGTTAAAGGAAAATCAGGCAGCACTGCGTAATATTCCGGCATGTCATAGATAGACAGGCCAGACGAGTGCAAGAAACTGAGGATTTTATCCGGTTCGGGCATGTCGCCAGCCGCAGGTACGATCGTCAGACAAACTTTTTCACCAAGCCTCTTATCCGCTACTGGTATTACCGCTGCCTTTTCGATCGCCGGATGCCGCACCGCTAGGTCTTCTATCTTGCGAGGATGAATGTTTCGGCCTCCTCGTATAATGATTTCTTTGAGCCTGCCAACAACTTCCAAGTTTCCTGATGAATCAAGCCGTCCTAGGTCGCCACTCATGAACCAACCATCTCGATTAAAGGAGTTCTCGGTTGAAGTTTGATCACCAAAATAGCCCAGCATCAATGCCGCACCTCGACCCCCTATTTCTCCAACCTCTCCCACTGCCAAGGATTGGTCCCTATCATCCGGATCAAAAATCTTTACCTGGTAAGACGGGCCGCCTCGACCACAA
>JYMV01022948.1_pt1 | contig 20427 bp, 19 predicted proteins | sample 338911 | NCBI WGS metagenome assembly JYMV01 (sample SAMN03354496, study PRJNA234377) | hydrothermal vent metagenome | biome: Deep sea; feature: Hydrothermal plumes at the Eastern Lau Spreading Center, Western Pacific Ocean; material: Seawater | place: Tonga | collected 2009 | depth 2000 m m
CGCTGGAACACGTCACCATATAATGAGGACAACTTTTGCAAGGCTCTTTCGGCTGTGCTTCAAATACATGGCTGAGAAATCGGGTATGCATTTTGGTAATTGAAAGCTCGTTTATCTGCTTAAAGTCCTTGATATTGCCAAGTTTTTTATTGTGAAACGGGAAACAGTTGAAACAATCCCCTTTGGGGTCAATGTCCATAGGGCTGTCATCTGCGCATCCAAAATAAACATCTTTATCTTTCCATGTTGTGATATCGGGAACGGACTGACTGCCATGGTAGATAAATCGCTCTACGAGTGGATATTCGTCTTCTTCTATTTCGTCCAAAAGACAGGGGGGGAACGAACAGTCAAAACGAAAACACAGTTGCGGAAATTCTTTAATCATATCCAGCATCATCCGTCCCATTTTCGGATAATCTCTTATGGCTAATGGTTCGTTGCTATCCTCCCCGACAATTGGGAAGGCCGGACTGACACGGACTTTATATTTTTGTCCCGGCGGCAACCCCATGTCCTGATAAATTTCATCGATTTCCCAGCACTGGGTCTGTAAATCCTGCTCGATGGAATACAGGTTGAGACTGAACATGAGACCCATTCCGTTTTTGCTGAGAATTGTCTCTGCTACTTCCCGGCAACGGGCATGGTTTTTTTCAGAAATGTTTTCAGAAGTCTGCCAGTTTAGAAGAATGGAAAATTGAATCTGGCGCTCGATACTTCCTCCACGGCCTACGGTATGCAAAAGAAGATCGAGGACTTTGTCCGGCATCAAGCCATTGGTGAAAACTCCCAGAAAAGAAAAAGGCTGCATGTTTTCCAGGGTTTGCGACAAAATATCGTTGAATTGGGGATGCAGGGTGGGTTCACCGCCCATGAAATTGATGAGGGAGGCATTTTTTACCCGAGGCAGCAATTCATTGAGAAAAAAGTCATAATCCATTGACTTATCAGGAGTTTTAACATTCTCCTCCATATATTCATCGGCAAAGCAATAATTACATTTTAGATTGCAATAGGTATTAAGAATAAGGTTCATGGGTTAACTTTTCATTTCCTTCGCGGTAACTCAGCGAACCGGCTTCGTATTCCAGTCTGGCGCTGGGGATTGTCTCCACGAAAAGTATTCAATGTTTTCGGAATATTTTCTTTCAGGGCTACCATGCCATGACGGGCAGAAGGCAAGGTCAAACCCCACTGGGGATCATAAATACCCGCCAGCATTTCATCTTGCCCCAAAACCTGTATGACAATAAACTTTTCAATAGAATATTTTTTTTGCACTTCCAACGGCATCATCAGGGTTTCATTTTCATTCTTTGAGCCCCGGCGCATCACTGCCTTGCCCGACTCGACCGCATCAAAAGATATAGAAGCGATATAGTCGCCCAATGCTTTAAAAATGTATTTTTTCGGAAAAACAACGATGCCATAACTTTCGTTGTTCTTGTAGAGCTGATAATCATAACTGGACCCGGCCCGGGCCTGTACGGGGGCAAGGAAAAGTGTCAGGGCTATAAGAGCTATTAGATATTTCATTATACTAGGATGATACTCCATTAACCCCTTAACAGGGAAGCAAACAGTGCAAAGACCTGTGAGCCGCCAAAACTCTTTGCTCGACACCCTCTCGCGAGGAAGGAAGCTGGCCCCATGCCTAGTGGCCTAGTGGATTTCTGTCTGGCTGAAGAAGTAGGGTATTTCAAATGCTGCAGTTTCTGGTGCATCTGAGCCATGTGATGTGTTTCTTTCAATATTTTCTGCAAAATCTTTGCGGATGGTGCCGGCTTCGGCATCTGCCGGATTGGTCGCACCCATCAATTTCCGCCATTCGGCGATAGCATTGTCCTTTTCAAGGACGAGTAAAACAACGGGCCCTGAACTCATGGTGCTGGTCATGCTGTCGAAAAAAGGCCGCTCCTTGTGGACATCATAAAATCCTTCAGCCTGAGCCTTGCTGAGCAGGGTTCGTTTCATGGCAACGATTTTAAAGCTTTGTGATTCGATGCGTTCCAGAATTTTTCCGGTGAGATTGCGTTCTACTCCGTCAGGTTTGATAATAGCAAAAGTTCTTTCCATTTCAGGGCTTTCTTCTAAGGATTATGGGTCAAATAAAAAAAGGTATTTGGGCTTTAACGCCCAAATACCTTTTAGTTAAAAAGATGAGTTATCGTAGAACCAGTCCAGATTTTTTAAAGACAAAACCTTCGTCCAATTCCTCGATCCATTTCATTTGAATGGCATCGTTCTTGGCAATGTCCGAGCATATATAGATGCAAATCTCACAGGCTTTACACCGGTCTACGGAGACATAAGCGGATTTATCCTCTTCACTGTAGTTGATACAGTTTGATTCCGGACAGTATTGCGTACAGAGATGGCAATTTTTAGCCGAGCATATGTCTTTGTCAACATGAGCAATGTAGTACATATTTTCTCCAGTCTTAAACGTTATGCGGTGGCTTTAGCAGGTTCAGGTTCAGCTTCAGCTTCAGACCAGCCTTTTTCAATGGTATAGGCGTGAGCCGCATCCAGTACCATTTGGTTGGCTTCCAGTAATTTTTGTTTCTTTGCAAATTTTTTCTCAATGGCACTGTCCAAAGCCGCCGTACCACCTGATACCACGATACCTTTTCCAACAAACCGGTCTTTAACCGATGCGGCAAGGGATTCCAGGTCGGGCAAACCGAAGATCCCGGAAATGGCACCGCACATGGCCATATTGGTAGCCAGGTCGGTTTTAGCCAGGTCATTGGCCATTTCCGTTGCGGGCAGATAGTAGATGCGCGCTTCTTTCTCCTCCAGTTCTCTTTGCTCGTCGCGAGTGAATTTAATCGGTTTCTTGCTGTTAATGAGGATGATTCCTTTTTGCTTCAAGCCAGTATAAAACGGCATGGTGTAAGACTTGCCAAGAGTGATTACGGAAGGGTGAAAAATCATGAGAACGTTCGGAAAAATGATCTCTCCAATCTCATATATCTCTTCGTTGGAGATGCGGACATAACTTTCAACGGGAGCGTTTCGCTTTTCTGATCCGAAGAAAGGAACCAGGGAACTGAAACCTCCGGAAATAACCACACCGTTACTGACAATGTGGGATGCCGTGACCACACCCTGGCCGCCAATTCCTGCCATACGAACGTTATAGCGTCTAGCTGCTTGTGCCATTTTATTTTCTCCTTACTTGTCTGATTTTTTCTTTTTGGCTTTTTTCTCAACTTCATCCAGATACTCTTTGGCCAGAGGAGAAATAATCTCTTCAAAACCATAGCGGTCTTTTTCAACTTCGAAGGCATCTTTCATGACATCCGGGGTTGGAATAGAGTACTCAATATTACAGGAGGTATAGGCTTGAATGTAGCTATGACCTACTTCCCGTGCCACCATGATGGCGCGGCGAACGGTTCGTGCCACCCGTGCGGGATTTGTCGGAGCAAGCCGGGCAACATAATCCACGCCGGCTACCTTGGCGAGACCCAAAGCATCGATTTTATCACCAAACTTTCCACGCGGAGCCATTTTGAGAACTTTACCATTTTCGGTCATGCCGCTTTCCTGTCCACCGGTGTTTCCATAAACTTCATTGTCGAGCATGATGGTGGTGAATTTTTCTCTGCGGAACCAGCTATGCATCAGTCCCTGAAAACCAATGTCGATCAGCCCGCCGTCACCCGCCATAACCACAACGTCTTTTTTCTGGTTGGGAAAACGAATTTCCAGACCGCGTTTCAGGCCGGAAGCCACTGCGTTGGTATCCCCGTAATTACCATAAATGAAAGGCACGGAAGCCTGGGAAATTGCCAATCGGCCGCACCCGGCGGTGCCGACAACGATCGTGTGCTCGGGGTTGGGCATCCCAATATAAACGAGACGGATGAACAAGGTCATCGCACAGCCCGCACACATGGGATGTTCTTCAATTACTTCCTTGAATTTCCCCATATCAGTTACTTTGGTTGTTTGTTTGTCCTTACCACCGCGGTTAAAGTATGGGCCATGTTCCACCAGGTCTTTGTACTCAATAGGTAAAAACTCTTTTAATGCCGGAGAGGGAAATAAAGTTTCAAGAGACATAGGATTTTATCCTTATATAAAAAAAGGTTTGAATGTAATATTAACAAGCAGGCTCTCGCCTTTAGAATTATACCTGTATTTAAAAGACTAAACAACAAATCCCGGAATACTGCTACTTAACCTCTTTGCGAAATTCTGCCAGCCACTCCAGAACCATCTCGGTCGGCATGGTCATACCGCCAAATACTCGCGGGCCATTTTTGATGACTGCATTACTACGGCCATAGAGCACGGAACAGAGTTCCTTGTGTAGCCAGCCAGCCTGGTTGAATTCAGGAACCAGGATGCGCTTGGCACCTTTAATCGCATCGATGATTTCTTCCGTTGGGAAAGGACGAATGGTTTTTATTTTAACCAGACCTACTGTGCGTCCTTTTTCACCTTCCTGCCTGATTGCTTCGCGGGCCTGAGAAACAGCGCAACCGGAGGCAATGATGACATCTTCAGCACCGGGGTTAACCACTTCAATCAAACCGCCAAGATAGTCGCGGAAATATTTTGCCGAACGGTTTACCGCCGCAAAAACTTCCTGTTGCCAGCTGGAGTGCATGTGGTAACTGATGAAATTACTTTTTTGAATTGGGGCATCCCGTGAGATACGTGCGGGAGGGTTCTCGTTATCCATTGCAGGAACCGCAGACCGCCATCCATCCCGAGGGGGTAGTTTATATTCTTCGGGAGTGATCAAAACAGGGCCACGCGCATGGGTTACGAAAAATCCATCCGTAGAGACAACAGCGGGTAAGGTGACATCGACCTGCTCAGAGGCCATAATTGCCGCAAGCGGGTAATCGTAAAAATCCTGCTGGTTCTCAGCATGCAGCAAAAGAATGCCGGTATTCAGCATAAACGACATTTCAATATTATCAGGCTGAATTGCCAAAGGGGTATTGATAACCCGACACATGTTAAGCATGATGATTGGAGTTCTTGCGCCCGGCCAGGAACTGATCGCTTCCATGCCGCGCATCAGGCCAGGGCCTGAAGTCGCTGTCAAAGCACGCACTCCAGCACGCGAAGCACCGGAAATGGCAGAGAAGGTTCCGATCTCTTCTTCTGCCCGGTAATACTCTTTGATATATCCTTCATCATAGAGATACCCGGCCTGCTGCATGGATTCACTTTGCGGAGTGATCGGATAGGCAATTGCAATATCGATGCTTGCCCGTCTCATGGATTCTCTTGCGGCCTCACTTCCCGTAATAAACTGCTTCTCGCGCGGGAGTTTGTGAAACATTTCCATAGGGTCTACAACTGTTTGCCTGTCTGTCCCGGGGATCCAGTCAGCCGGTTTTCCTTCATCGACAGCGGTTCTGCAGACTGCGCTGCCCTTTACATTTGCCATGACTTAACTCCTTTTATTTCAAAATATCAGTACCCAGATTCAATTAAAAATTCTGGTGCTACTGTAACGAATAACAATTATTTAGCCAGGCTTTAAGAGGGAAGCAATTTCTTCAAAAATGCCGGCCGATTGCCTTGGAAAAGAGTCACATATTAAAAATAAACCGCCTCCCTGTCAAGACTTATGCCTTATTATTAGGTACTTTTCCCTGTTTTTCCTGGCTCAAGTCAGTTTAGGGCTCCTGGGGCAACATTTTTTCCAGCGAATCCAGCTCCTCAAAATATTTAAAGGCCTTCTGCAAAAACTCGTTTAAGGATTTATCATTATAAAACTTAAGGGTTTTGTCTGCCAGTTCGGTTGAATGGCAAATCTCAAATTCTGCAGTTTCAGGGGCCGTGAACCTGATGACTTCCACCTCCCAATGAATCATGGAAATTTCTTCCTGCGGACTTGTCAAAGCAGTTAATCCATAGTCCTTCACCCGGTATAACAACTGCGTTCCACCCTGACCACTGGGATCGGCACGGGATAAAAATAAATTATCTTGAATAAGCATGTTGAATCTCGTAGATTATGGGTTTTTTGCCAAAACTTGTGTAAGTTGAATGTTGAGCAGTTTATAATATACATCAATCCAGTGGCCTAATCCATTTAGGTTGGTCTTGTCGAACTGATTATGCAATCTATTCAAATAAACAACCCTGCAGAGATAGAAGTTTTTTTAAGTAAAATAGAGCTGACCGGCAAAGGTTTTACCACCGAATGTCTCCTCATGGATGTCTTTGATGCAGGCCTGGATTATCCAGATTATTTAAAAGCCGAGGGGGAGGATTCTAATGCCAGTTACGAGGGTAAATCCCCGGCTTGGGCCAAATACCATATGCGCCAGGGAAAACGGGTGTTTATGGTTTATGGGGAACCTGGCAAAGACCGACGGACCCATTTCTCTGAAACGCCTTGACCTTGAAATGCATCCAAATACCTAAAAGCACAACCCGTTCAAAACCCAATCATTTTTGAGTAATTAATTATGCAATTTGATAAAGAAACACAAGTCCGGATATTAAGGGTTGCCTCTGACCGGCACCAGGGCAGGGATATTGAAGAACTCGATTCAAGGATCGCCCATGTTATGGATCTGCACCCGGAGTTTGAAGAAATTTGGACTATGGGAGAGATGGCCGCCTATCCTCAGGAGATCAATGGGCAGATTGTCAGCCCTTTTGTGCATACGGTCCTGCATACTATCGTTGACAGCCAAATTAGAACCGAGCAACCCGAATTTGTTATTAAGGCTTTCAATAAGCTGCGTGAACAGGGGATGGAAGAGCATGAGGTCCTGCATGCCATCATTGCTGTTTATGCCGACTTGCATTTTTCCAGTTTCCGGCAGGGAAAGCCGTTCGATCAATTGGACTATGAAAGCCGACTGGGTTATCTTTCTTTCGAAGATGCAGAAGAAAACTAGCCCGCATATTGCACGAGTATTATAGACACACCTTCAGTACTGTTAGCCATTGAGTTCTGTTGCCAAGACCGTCTTTGCGAGGCGGCGTAGCCAACGAAGCAATCCAGAAAATCTGGATCGCCACGCCGCTGTGCGGCTCGCGATGACGTGCGAAGGGTTACGCAAAGGTTAAAGGTTTGTTATAGGGCCGAGAAAAAAGTTTGCTTGCTCAATAAGGCTATTGCAAGCTCCCTCCCACGGGAGTGGGCTAGAGGGCTTTTTGCAGGGTTTTTCCTAGATCGGCAGGGCTTTTTACCACTTTGATTCCGCACCGCTTCATGATCTTCATTTTTTCCTCAGCGGTTCCTTGTCCTCCGGAGATGATGGCTCCGGCGTGTCCCATGCGTCGGCCTGGAGGTGCGGTCTGACCCGCAATGAATCCGACCACCGGTTTGGTAACGTATTTTTTAATGTAGTAGGCGGCTTCATCTTCGGCGGTACCGCCGATTTCACCGATCATGCAAATGGCTTTGGTGCCCCGGTCTCTCTGGAACAGTTTCAGTACATCGATGAATTGTGTACCGATGATGGGGTCGCCGCCAATTCCCACACAGGTGGACTGGCCGATTCCCAGCTTGGTCAACTGTCCAACGGCTTCATACGTCAGGGTTCCACTGCGGGAAATGATGCCGACATTGCCCTTTTTATGAATGTGAGCGGGCATGATCCCGATCTTTGCTTTACCCGGAGAAATGACACCCGGGCAATTGGGCCCGACTAACCGGCTTTCTGTGCCTCGCAGATATTTATAGACATCCACCATATCGCTGATGGGGATTCCCTCGGTGATGCAAATGATCAACTCAATGCCGGCATCTGCCGCTTCCAAAATCGCATCGGCGGCAAAGGGAGGGGGAACAAAGACCATAGTCGCATTAGCTTTGGTTTTGACTACTGCGTCTCGCACGGTATTGAAGACGGGTACGTTTCCCAAAACTTTTTGTCCGCCTTTACCAGGGGTCACACCCCCTACAACACGGGTTCCATATTTCATGGATTGTTCGGTATGGTACATGCCCTCACGCCCAGTGATGCCCTGGGTTATCAGCCTTGTCTTTTCATCAACGAGAATGCTCATTTTATTGCTTTGACCACTTTTTGGGCTCCGTCTTTCATTCCATCTCCGATGGCAAAGTTCAAACCGGAGTCTTTAAGAATCTGATGTCCTTCTTCCATATTGGTGCCTTCCATCCGCACCACAACGGGAATTTTGATATGGAGTTTTTTGGTTGCGGCGACTACCCCTCGGGCAAGAATGTCACAGCGAAGAATACCACCGAAAATATTAATAAAGATTCCCTTAACAGAAGGGTCAGAAATGATAATGCGGAAACCATTTTCAATCATCTCCTCATCGGCTCCACCACCGACATCAAGAAAATTAGCCGGTTCTCCACCGGATAACTTAATGATATCCATTGTTGCCATTGCCAAGCCTGCCCCGTTAACCATGCAACCAATATTTCCATCGAGCTTGATGTAGTTCAGGTTGAATTTGCTGGCTTCCACTTCCGTAGGATCTTCTTCGTCCAGGTCCCGACATTCCTGGGTGTCTTTATGGCGGTACATTGCGTTATCGTCTATGTCAACCTTTGCGTCCAAGGCCAGGACCCGATCGTCAGAGGTAATGACAAGAGGGTTGATTTCCAGCATGGAGCAGTCTTCTTTAACAAACGCCTCATAGAGATTGATGATAAAGGGAACAATTTTCTTTAAGGCGTCTCCCTTAATGTTGAGGGCAAACGCTATTTTGCGAGCCAGGTAAGGCTTGACACCGATAATCGGGTCTATTATTTCCTTAAAGATTTTTTCCGGAGTGTCTGCGGCGACTTTTTCAATATCCATTCCTCCGGCTTCGCTGGCCATGATGAGAACCTGGCTGGTTTGCCGGTCTATCAAAATGCCCATATAGAGCTCTTTGGCTATGGACATGCCTTCCTCGATCAGCACTTTTTTAACCAGTCGGCCTTCCGAGCCGGTTTGGGGGGTGACGAGAGTCATGCCCAGAATATTGCCGGCATGCTTTTCGGCTTCCTGCGGACTTTTTGCCAGTTTGACGCCGCCGCCTTTTCCCCGTCCTCCCGCATGAATCTGGGCCTTGACCACCACGACATCGGTGCCAAGTTTTTTAGCGGCTTTGGCGGCTTCTGATTTTTGGGTAATCAGGATTCCGCTAGGCACAGGAACATTATATTTCCTTAAAATCTCTTTGGCTTGATACTCGTGAATCTTCATGGATATTTTTAAATTATATGGGAGAAAAGGAGTCCAACTTTTAACATAAAAAAGCAGATTGTCAAAAAAATAATCGAAAACCTTTGTAAAACGGCTTTCTGGTAAAAAAACAGCTTCGTGGATCAAAATGAAGAAAATGGGGCCGTGGTGGGTTAAATTCCCAAACTCCTATTAGCACAACTGAGGGTTGCTTTTTATTGGCTCTGAAACAATCACTTATGAGGAGAAAAGGAGAAGAAGATATTATTTTAAAATTTAACAGAAAGTATCTCTTAGCTTTTTAACTCATCTGGCCCACATTCGGCTGAGGCCAAACAAGCAAGATGGAGGCTTAAAGGTTGGTTGACTTCTCTAAACTCTAGCATTTTGATGCGATATTTTTGGGAGGCTGGTGATCGCCCTCTCCGGTATTGGTGGACGCGTGGAACAATTGTTCCCATGCCTCGGCAAGCGGGCTGAGTATTTTGATGACCATTTCCAAGGCTTTCCGGTCGGACTTGATATTTGCCAATGTCAATTGACTGAGCATATATTGATATAAAGATTCCAGGCGCTGGGCTACTTCTCCGCCTTTTTTCAAATCCAGAGCCAGTGAGAGTTCGTTAATGATATCGTGCGTTTTGTTGATATATTTTCCCTGACCGGCGATATCTCCCTTCTCAATGCTTTGTAGGGCCATGGTGGTAAACTTGATGGCCCCTTCGTACATCATGAGAATGAGACGACCTTGGCTGGAGGTTGAGATCTCGTTTTTGCGATATAGATTGTGATATCTTGATGGACCCATTCTATTTTATTTCCCGGATTGCTCGTTGCATTTTGTTAATTATTACGGCTGAATAAAGCTCTAATGCCATCAATAGATTGTTCAAAGGCATCTCTTTGGGAGTTTAATCGTCCCAATAAAACTTCGAGATTGGTAAATTTTTCTCTCAGATCCTCTTCAAACAATACCAGCCGTTCTTCCAAATCGATAATCGTCTCGTCATAGTCCTTAATGGTTTCTGTCGCGGTATCGATTTCCGCTTCCAGAGGACCATCGAGAGATGCATCAGTCAGGTTGGCGAGAATACGATTGATGATTTCGGCCACGCCAAGGGTTAACGTGATTGTTCCATAACTCCCATCGGTGAGGGAGGCGATTCTAAAATTCAGCCCTTCCGAATCGGTTCCATCCGCTCCTGCAAAAAAGTTTCCCGTTCCCGTAGCATCGACAAAGGTGCTGGATCCGGATGTGGCTAATTGCGGCACTCCGTTGGAAACCTGGAGCGTGTAGCCACCTGATACGGTTTTGCTGGTGAACCCGACAAAGGTCACCGCAGAACTTGTGGTACTGCCTTTACTGGAAAATAGTTCGCTGACGTTGGTGACATCTTCGGCCAAGGCATCGGTCAATTCTCCATCGTCAATGGAAAGGGTGCCATCGCTTAATGTGCGAATTCCTATCTGTGAGAGATACGAAAAATCTCCGCTCACTCCCAATATTTGCTGACTGGCAGTTGCGCGCAGTTTTTGTTGCAGGTTCTGGACCGTGAAGTTGGCAAACAAAACACTGGTTTCTCCAGTGTCCGCATTTAAAGATAATACATCTTTCAGGTGCACCATCAATTCGTTGAAGCCATCTACATAAGACTGAATATTTTCTTTGATCGTGTCGGTGTCGGAACTTAAGGTAATGGTTCCGGATCCGGCGGATTCTAAAGTGACAATGGTCCCGGTTATGACATCGGTGACCGTGTTACTGGATTTAGTGATAGCAATACCATCCAAGGTAAAGCTTGCGTCTTGAGCGGTTTGGGATAGTGAAAAAGTGACAGTGGCGCTAGTGATACTGACACTATTGTCTGCTCCTGTCTGCGTTCCGGATATGACAAGGCGAACAGGATTGGTCGAACTGCCATCGTTAAGAAAGGTTGCTTTTACATCCAGCCCGGAATTGTTGATAGCAAGTCTCAGTCCATCGGCTGTGTCATTCGTGGAGTCTATAGTAATGGTTGCGGAGGTTGTTCCAACTATTATAACTATGTCTCCTTGGGTAACGGCACCGCTGGTAGACGCAAAACCAGCTGAAACAATCTTTGTTTCTCGGGCCAGATTATTGACCGTTAAGGAAAAAGTCCCGGATGAGGCCTGGCTACTCGTACTTAAACTGACCACAGAATTTGTATCGGTGGCGTTGGTGTTGGCAAAACTACTCTTGGTGGCTAAAAATTCTGCTTCGGTGTTGAAGGTGGTGAGTATGCTTTTGAAGGTTTGGAGCCGACCTCTCAGGTCCTGAAAACTCAGGAGCTTTGCGTCTTCTAAAGCCCGCTTAGCCTCAACAATATCAATCGGGCTACGCTGGAGGGCTACCAGATTATCGATAATGCCCCCGGTATCGAGGTTGGAGTTGATTCCAAAAATTGCAGTTTGCGCCACTTGGAGGGGCCTTTCTTGGGCAGTTAAATTCGGGATTGTGCACGAATCCTATCTTTAGATTTATCGGCCCAGAAAAATATAAACTTTAATCATTTTAAGAGCCTGAATCTCCAGGCAAAGCAGACGGATTTTTTGACCAAAGACACTGATTAAATGGGGTTTAATTCCTTTAAATCTATATGTTTACAAAAAAGCGTTGATTTGGGAGGCGAGAATGCTAAATTAAGGGCAAACTCCCATCAAAAATTGTCAGGAATATGTCGGAACAACTAGGACTTTTTGGAGAAACAGAGGATCAGGAAGCCCCAAAACCTGTGAAAGTGGTCTCAGGTCCGCGTGTGCTGTTTTTTGATCTGGAAACCCAGAAAAGTGCCGAAGAGGTGGGCGGTTGGGGCAATATCCATAAAATGGGCTTGGCTGTCGGAGTGGTATGGGACAGTTTGGATCGGGAATTTTTCACCTATGAAGAAAAGGATGCCCGTCAATTGGTGGACAAACTTCGCACTGCCGATCTTGTAGTTGGATTCAACGTCATTGGTTTTGACTACACGGTTCTTCAACCGTATTCCGATTTTGATCTGCAGGAAATTAACACTTTCGATATGCTGGTAGATGTCAAAAAGAGGCTGGGTTTCCGATTGAGCCTCAATCATCTGGCGCAACACACACTCAATGCTAAAAAATCTGCAGATGGATTGATTTCCCTGCAATGGTACAAGGAAGGAAAGATCAGCAAAATTATCCAGTATTGCAAACAGGATGTTGAAATTACCCGGGACTTATATCTGTTTGGTGAGAAAAACGGCCTTGTGAAGTACCAGAGCAGATCCGGGAACCCTCTCCAGCTTGAAGTCAATTGGAAAACCGCCCTCTAGCCCACTCCCGTGGGGGGGGGAATTAGCAATGAATCTTTCAGCCGAGAGAACCATCGCTGGCAGTAAAAAGCATTGCTCATTGGCTCTACGCCTAGTGGTGGCGGCTACGCCGGAACTATTTTGAGCAGTTTATCAATCATGTCCATGACTGTAATGTTCTCGGCCTCGGCCTTGAAGTTGAGAATAATGCGGTGTTCCAGAACCTGACGGCAAACCGACCGAACATCTTCAATGGTGGCGGCAAACCTGTTATCCATCAGAGCTTTGGCCTTGGCTCCCAGAATTAGATATTGTGAGGCACGCGGCCCGGCACCCCAGTCAATCCATTCCCGAACGAAATCTGGTGTGCTTCCATTTTGATGCGGCCGGGTGTTTTGGACCAGTTCCACTGCATATTTTGCGACATGCTCCGAAACCGGAACTTGCGGCACCAGCTCTTGAAACGCCAGGACCCGTTTAGCATTGAGCACGGGTTTCAAATCAGGCAATTGCCCGGAGGTAGTGGACAGAGCAATATTAATTTCCTCTTCCTTGCTGGGGTAGGAAACATTGATGATGAACATGAACCGGTCAAGCTGGGCTTCGGGCAGGGGATAGGTTCCTTCGTGCTCAATGGGATTCTGCGTGGCGAAAACCAGAAAAGGTTGATCAAGAGTGTAGGTGTTTCCGCCAACTGTCACCTTTTTTTCCTGCATGGCCTGTAGCAGGGCCGCCTGGGTTTTGGGTGGGGTGCGATTGATTTCATCTGCCAGGATAATATTGGAAAAGATGGGTCCCTTGATAAACTGGAACACCCTTTTTCTCGTCACTGGATCTTCGTGCAGGATGTCGGTGCCGGTAATATCCGACGGCATCAGGTCGGGAGTAAATTGGATACGGCTGAACCCCAGGCTGAGAGTCTGGGAAAGGGTACTTACTAAAAGGGTTTTGGCCAAGCCCGGCACGCCCACAAACAGGCAGTGGCCCTTGCAGAATAAAGCGATCAAAAGATCATCAATCACTTTGTCCTGCCCCACAATGACTTTGTGGATTTCCCGAACGACTTCGTTCTTTGCCTCTAAAAGTTCCTGCACCAGTTCCAAATCTTTCATGAACAATCTCCCTGATCAATCTATATAATTGAACTGCCGGGCCTGCAATTCTTTTTCCCTGACCAATCCTAACTTATCATAAACACGGATCAGTCGCATGTGCGCGAAAGGGTTAAAAGGGTTGATGCGCACTGCTTTTTCAAAATAAACCCGGGCTGTTTCATATTCCTGATTGGAAAAATACAATTCCCCCATATTTGCGAGCGTAGTGTGAAAATCCGGAAAAAATGCCAGACTTTCCTTTAGTAGAGTTTCGGCTTCATCATATTTTCGGGTTTGCAGGTAAGTCCCCGCAAGCTTATTGAATAAAACAGGGGAATGAGCGGACGATTCACCCATCGCCTTTTTGTACTCAATGATGGCCGCTTTAAAATGGTCTCTTGATTTAAGAATATCGCCCAGGAATGTAAGGTTCCGGGCTTTCTTGGAGCCCAGTCCCCCATACCCTTTATTCTTCTGTCCCAGCCCCTTTCTGTTTTTAAATTCGGTAGTAAGGGCTTCGATTCCCGGGATATTTTTAAGTTCCAGTTTTTTAGCCCAGTTTTCCCAGCTTTTTTGGAATCCTGTTAAATCCTGGCCCACATGTTTTATAAAGATGTTCTCAAATTCTGCCTCTTCTACCCCGGAGGCGAGATCTTCCAGTATTCGAGAAAAAATGTCGAATCCTTCAATTGTTGCAAGGTATTCCATCATGGAAGACACTTCAGCATAAGCTAGTTGAACGTCCTCGGCGGTTTTCAGTTTTGCGAGAGAGGGCATCATGGCTTCGAGCGGTACCCGATAATCATTTTTTAAAGCGTTGGAAAGTACTGTCTCCATGATAGGGGAAAGGTACTGGCTCTCTTCACGCCATTGGGTCTCCAGATATTTCGCAATGCCTTCGTGCATCCAGAGGGGCAGGTGGTTGCGGCTTTTTTTTGTTAGCAGATAATGTACGTATTCATGGCTCAATGTGTCCATCCAATTGAATCCTCGCACCAGGGAGCCAGGAGATATCATCATAATGCGGTTGTATTTGCAAAGTGCTACTGTTCCTGAAGTGAGAATGTCCTTGAGTGTCAACGGCGAAATTTTTGAGAACGGTTTTCGGTCAGGATAAAACTCCACCCGTACTTTCTCTTCCGGATAATAATTCAAGATTTTTCCCAGAACCTGATAGGACGTCTCCAGGACTTTCTCCGCATAGTAGATCAGGATTTCGTCAGGCCCTTCCTCAAAATGAAAGATAAAATGTTCGGTTTCTCTTGAAATGAAATTTTTGGAAGCTCTACGGGTGGCATCGACATGGTTTTTGAATTCTTTGACCTGTCTAAAGTTGTCCCCGACTTGGCGAAGAATATTCCAGGACCGATCATAATTCCCTTTCATGAACTCAATCCTGGCCTGGAGAAAATGGGCATCCCCGGATTCAGGATATTTTTTTAAAAGTTGTTTTGAGAGTTTTTCTGCGGAAGCAATATCCCAATCCTGTACGAGTTGATAGCCAAGATAAATTTCGTCGGAAACCGGGAGCGCAGCAAAACTTTTTTGATTTCCCGCAAAGACCAGAACAAATGCTAATAGGATTTTAAGGGAGGTTCTGAAAATTGCCGTAGAGAAAATTATTGAACTAATAGAGATCTCATTGGAAAAGTTTTTCACTGTACCAGTTCCTTGTAATACTCGTTAACCAGGCGTTCGTAATTTTTTGGAGTTTGTTTCTTCATGGCGTCCAGGATTTCTTCACGGAAAGCGCGGGGAACTTTGTATTGGTCTTCAGATGGAAGAAGCACCCGTTCTTTTTGCATGCGGGGGGAGCCTCCGCGCCTGGGGTCCCTCCGGTTTCCCGTTCCCAGCCTGAGCGGGGTTTCTTTGTTACCCCGGTCAGACATTTGGGTGCCAGAGTTTTTGATTTCGTTTAAAAGTTTCTTGGTTGCCTGAAGAGATTTTAAAGCCTTGTTCTCTGAGTCGATACCCCGTTGCACTTGCCGGGCCTTCAACCGATTTTGGGCGTTTTTAAGATTCCTTTCCGCATTGCCCATGTTCTGGGACAGGGAGGGCGGGAGCAGAGGATTTTCCTGATTCATTTTATTGAATAAATCCCTCATCTCTTTGGCCTGCTGGCTCATTTCTTTTTCCCGTTTTGCCAGTTGGCTCAGTTTGGTTTTTTCCTTGTCGGTAAGAAGTGCCTGGCTGTTCTTTTCAATGGAGCGTTTCATGGAACCCAGCTTTTTCGAAATCTCTGCGTTTAGTCGGGCGATTTCCCTCAGGTCCTGATTCAGCCGGTCGCCAATATCCTGGTTCCGGCTAGTCCGCATATTTCCCTGCCAGCGGAATATTTCAGGATACGTGTTTTTGAAAAGCACGTTGAACTCGTTCAAATCGTTCAGTTCGGTCAACTCCTTCAAGGTTTCATATTTTTTCTTAATCTGGGGAAGGTTTTCCTTGAACTCCTGAATGCCCCGGGTTCGTAAGTTGTCTATTTCACTGATTGTTTTGGATAATTGCCTGCGGGTGTCATTCAACGTCTTGAAGTTATCTGCCAAATCTTCGTTCAGGCTGGAATCGATGGTTTTTTGATTCAGGGATTTTATCTTCTGCCTGATTTTTGCTTCCTCTTGCATCAATTCATGCGTCTTTATCATGGCTCTATGTTCATCAAGATAACTTGAATCTTCTTCCAGAATATCTTGGATGGCTTGCACATCTTTTTTCAATTCATCAAAGAAACTCTTGATCAAAGAATCAAATTGCCGGGCCTGGTTTGCGCGCAGTTTCTGATTGATTTCCGAGGTTTCCTGGAGGACCGCTTTTTGTTTTCTCTCCAGGATTTCAAGTTGCATTACGGATTCATTGATTTGCTCCATGATTTGGTTATCTACCAGAGAGTCCATGGATGACTTTGCTTGATCCAACTGGTTCGCCAACATCCTCAGGTCTTCAGCGACCTTTTTGAGTTCCGCCAGAGCTTCATCCATTTTGCCTTGGCTGGCAAGGTCCTTGATTTTCTCCAGCGAAGCCAGGGCCTCTTCCAGGTTCAAACTTTTAGTGGCTTTGGAATTGAGGAATTCATCTGGCATGGTTTGATTCTGCTGGGAAAGCTTATCCATCATTTTCTGCAGGGTTTGCTGGATTTTATCCAGTTGAGCCCGGAGTTTATTGGGAGTCAGCGGAGATTTTTTATTGCGGATGTTCTCAAACTCTTCTTGTAATGCTTCGGTTAATTTGGACAATTGGTTTTCAAGGTCCATGACCTGATCCATTTTCTGACGATTGGTCATTTTGATCAGGTAAAGGATGCTCTGTTCCAAATTAGTGACCATCCTGCCGTTGAGGATTTCGACAGAATCCATACCGAAACTCACCGGAGTGGGTTTCAATATCGTCCTCTGCATTTTATTGATGGCGTCAATCTGTTCTTCGCGGTTAGTGGTCAATCCGGTAATGATACTGTTTAAAAGGGTGAGGTATGGACGAGGAAAATAATCAAAATCCTTGGCGCGCTCTTTTATGCGCTGGGCAAGACCAATGATGTCAATCAGCGCATCTGCATGCGAGGCAAGAAGTTTTTTCCCATACATCGCATCGGTGGTGGTGGTTTTCAGAACATCCCCTTCAACGAGGCCATTTGCCAGCAGGGCAATCATTTTTTCTGACAACTCTTCCTGTAGGCGCACCAGGTTTTCGCGCTCTTTTCTGCTGTCAAAAACAGTGAAACGATAAATTTCTGACTGTCCGGAGTTGGGGCCGGTGACGTTATCGTTATCCTTGATTTCTAAAAAATACTGGATTTCATCCCCCGGTTGAAGGTTTTCCAGAGAAAGGCTCCAGGTGAAATTCCCAGTCGAATCCTTTACCGATTGCTTAAAGCGTTTGATGCTTTTTTTTAAGGTGGTTTCGTTGATTTGGGCGATCAGGTCGATTTGCCGGAGGCCAAAATCATCGTGGGCTTCATAAAACATATGCACATTGTCGGTTTCGTAATATACGGGCTTGGGATTGGCCGGAAACAATATTACTTGTGGCGACTTGTCCTGTTCGAGCTCAATGGGATATTTTTTTTCCAGAAGGATTTGTTGCCCGTCATGTTGTTTAATTTTGAATTGGTAATGGCCTTTTTCGCGCAGTATTAAAGAACCTTGCAGATTTTTGGAGTCTCTCAGTTCCATTATAAAATAGTCGCGGTTATTCACCACCAGTTCCACTCCATCGATAGGCTGATTAATCTGGCCTTTGATTTTAACTTCGGTTCCAGGCAAAGCTTTGATGGAACCATCTGATGGGAAAACGGTTTCCCTCTTTAGTTGGGTGTATGCGGGAAATTCCAAGATCAAGGATAGGTCTTTAATACGATACTCAGGTCGACTGCCGGCATGTTTCTTCTCATTTTTACTTGGGATGGCCTGAGTTTGAGCCAATTCCTGTGAGTCTGAAGGGCGCTGTTTCCAGAAATCGGGCAATGCCCACGTAACTGTGATTAGCGCTAATAGCGTAATGAGGAACAAGTTGCGTGCGGGAACGGTTTTTTGACCGCTGATCACCGAACCCGGGTCGAGGTTCTGGATGGCGGATTGGGTGCGTTTAAGATGCTCGCGGATAAAAGAAAGTGAAAATGGAGGCTTTTTTTCTTGGTGGTCTGTTAAATGACGTTCCAATTGTGAGGCATTGATCAGGGCATTGTTCAACTGCGGGTATTTTATTTCGGCCAGGAGCGCGGCCCGATCCCGGTTTATTTTGGAAAAATCGCGGGTGGTATAGAGGCACCAACCCAGTAACATAATGATCAACCCGGACGACCCATAGCTCAATACAGGGGTTTGAAAATAAAAATACAAACCGGTTGCCAGGGCGCACCCGGCTAAAACAGTTGCACCTGAATAGGCGACCTGAATGAGAAGAACCCGGTTCCATTTGGCCTGAACCCGGTCGAGGAAGCTGTGGATTTTTGAATTGGGTTCCATATACAAATACATCTGGGAAAAATTGTATTGTCTTCTATTTTAGAACACCCGTGCTGTGAATCCCAATGAATAAACCCGTTACTCAGACATAGAAAGCAACCCCCTCAATCCCCCTTATCAGGGGGAAGCTTAATAATTCCCACCTGATAAGGGGGATTGAGGGGGGTTAAAAATTCTTTGTGGGCTAAGAATCCTTACCTTTGCTGCGGAGAAAATCAAATAGCTCGATAGGAATAGGGATGTAGGTATGGTTGCCTTCACCGCCTGACAGATCCAGCAAGGTCTGAAAAAAACGTAGTTGCAATGCTGGTGGATGGGAACCGATCAGGTCGGCGGCATCACAGGTTTTCTGCGCCGCTTCAAACTCACCCTGGGCATTGATGACTTTAGCCCGCCTCTCGCGCTCGGCTTCTGCCTGCTTTGCCAGCGCGCGTTGCATTTCCTGCGGCAGATCGACATTTTTGACCTCTACATTGGCAACTTTAACTCCCCAAGGCTCGGTTTGCTCATCAATGACCCTTTGTAGATGGGCGTTGATCTCTTCCCGATTGGATAACAGGTCGTCAAGTGTGCTCTGGCCTAAAATACTTCGCAAAGTAGTTTGCGAAAGTTGGGAAGTTGCGTAAAGAAAGTCTTCCACTTCAATAATAGCTTTTTGGGAATCGACGACACGAAAATAGATAACCGCATTAACTTTTACAGTCACGTTATCTTTGGTAATGATGTCCTGCGGAGGCACATCCATGACCACCGTGCGCAAGCTGACCTTGACCATTTTCTGGACTCCGGGAAATACGATGATGATCCCCGGACCCTTGACTTTCCAGAATCTTCCAAATAGAAAAATCACGCCTCTTTCGTATTCACGCAAAACCTTGAACATGCTGAAAGCCAGCAGGGCGAGCAATACCAACAAGGTCATTAGAATATCCATAACGGTTCTCCCATTAAAGTTCGGACTATCTACTGATGATAACAATATTTGAGCTGAGTTTCATCAATGTTAAAATGGTTTTCATGTTTTGTTACCCCGATCAAAAGCTTTCATTTCTTGCCGGAATAATGATGTTTGTTGTTTTGGCTGGGATTGTACCGGCTGGTCATGCCCAGGCAGAGCCGCTGAAGGTCTCCATCCAGAGTGAGGTCGATGATGCGGGAAACGTCAAACTGGTGTTGACGCTGAAGAATTTGGGTTCCCGCCCAGTTTATCATGTTCACCCGATGTTTCATTTCCACCACTCGATGTCCACGATGTCGAAAATCATACGTCTGAATCCGGGGCAAAGCATCGCCTTGGAAAATGACAGGCATCCTCCTGTCATGCGGGTGGGTAGATATCCCCTGACTGCCATGGTGGAATATTGGACGCTTCCGGATGGAGGAATCAAACAATCCGTTTTGGCAACGGATTCTTTTTTTTTCAAGGAGCCCGTGGAGTCCAAGGTTGAGGGAAGCCTGGAAGCGACGACCAATTCGGAATTCTCCATCTTGAAGGTGTTGCTTCAGCCCGGTCTGGAAACGGAAGAATTTAAAGAGATGATGGGTTTTACCCTGCGCGGAGGTGATGAAAAGAATTTTACAGTCCGTGTCTTTCGTAGTGAAGATCATGAGCAGGATCGTTTTCCCGTACGCTTGATGATAGAATACGGCGAAATGCTGAAACATTATTCCCGCGAGATTAATGGCACGGTTCGTTTTTCTCCCGGTTGGTACTCAATGGAATACTGGCCCCATTTTACTGCTTTAGCGTTGATGGTCCTGGTTCTGCTGGGCTATTATTACAGGGCATCTCTAAAAATTTCTCCAGAGAAAATTACCGAATAAATAGAAATCTTTATAGAATGTATAACTAAAAATAGAAAGGGTGTTTTTATGACTCAAGCAACGGCTCGGCATATATTGGTTAAATCCGAGGAAGCCTGTAAGGATTTGAAAAAGAAAA
>JYMV01041754.1_pt1 | contig 20399 bp, 10 predicted proteins | sample 338911 | NCBI WGS metagenome assembly JYMV01 (sample SAMN03354496, study PRJNA234377) | hydrothermal vent metagenome | biome: Deep sea; feature: Hydrothermal plumes at the Eastern Lau Spreading Center, Western Pacific Ocean; material: Seawater | place: Tonga | collected 2009 | depth 2000 m m
TATTTTTTCGAACAAGAAAGTTTCGCTCTTCAACTTTACGTTGAGCTTTTGTCAATGCTTTAGTAAGCATACTGTGCTCGATAGCCACGCCTTCTTTCATGCCCATTTTACTCAATAACTGCAGAGTTCTTGGGCCTGCGAACATTTTCATCAAATCGTCTTCCAAACTCAAGAAGAATCTAGTTGAGCCCTTGTCACCTTGGCGACCACTTCGACCACGCAACTGATTATCAATTCGTCTCGCTTCATGCCGCTCAGTTGCTATCACATGCAAACCGCCCATGTCTTCAACGCCTTCGTAGAAACGGAGTTTATGCAACATACATGCACCGCTTTTATCGATGTCATCTATTAGTTTTTCATCTTTCATTGAAGATGCCTTATCGCCGTCAACCCACCAGCAACATGTCGCCCACCAATGTTCAAGAAGTTGTCGTCTAATATCCGCATCACTCATTGAATGAACATCTGATTTGCTAATACCAAGTTCTTTTGCTGCAATATGCCGGTAAATTTTAAGTGTGACGTCATCTATATTCATATCCACTGTGACATCACGCGGGCATAGATCTGTTCGTTTCCAATGATCGATCAAATCCGATGGCGTAAATTTAGCCAATTTAATATCAGTACCACGACCAGCCATGTTTGTAGCAACTGTAACGGAACCAAGTTCCCCTGCGAACTTAACAATTTCAGATTCGCGCTCGTGTTGTTCAGCGTTTAACACTTCATGAGAAATGTTGAATCTGTTTTTTAACATTCCACTAAGCTCTTTTGATTTTTCTACGCTTGTTGTGCCTGCAAGTGTCGGTCGCCCAACTCTATACATTGCAAAAATTTCTTCAACTGCCGCGCTTGTTTTATCTTTTGCCGTTGTGAATACGAGGTCGTTGTGGTCATTTCGAATTACAGGCACATTTGTAGGAATAACAATAACATCAAGTCCGTAAATTTCGTAAAACTCAGTTGCTTCAGTGTCTGCGGTACCTGTCATGCCTGCAAGTTTGTCATATAACTTATAAAAGTTTTGGATGGTAATCGTCGCCATCGTTTGCGTTTCTTGCTTAATTTCAACGCCTTCCTTAGCCTCAATTGCTTGATGCAAACCGTCAGACCATTGCCGGCCAACCATTTTACGGCCCGTATTCTGATCAATAATGATTACACCCAAAACACCTTTGTCGTCAGGAGCAATCATGTAATCTCGGTCGCGAAGGTAAACAGTATGCGCCCGAATTGATTGTTCGAGCAGGTGAGGAACATCCATGTTTTCGCCAACATAGAACGAACCAATATTCGCTTCTTTTTGAGCTTTAGCAATACCTTCGTGTGTAATAGTCGCACGTTTCTTATCCAACTCAATTTCGTAAAATTGCGTGAACTGATTACGGTTATTTTCTAATTGAGGTAACTTTGCCTTTGCTAAAGCCATGCGTTCTTTCATCGCAGGAACCGTGTCTTTATCCACCGCATTTCGAATATCGCCTTCAAGACCACTAATCATAACTAAACACGACTGCACTTCTTGATCTAATTTTTCCCAAGGTTTTTGTTTATCAAGTAAGTACCTCGCAAGTTTATCTGCCAGTTCATACCTCGGTTGATCGTCATGAGCTAAACCAGAAATGATAAGTGGTGTTCTCGCCTCATCAATAAGTGTCGAGTCGACTTCGTCAACGATTGCGATGTTCCGTTGTTTTTGCACTTGCTCTTGTGGGCTCATCTTCATGTTGTCACGCAAGTAATCGAAACCAAATTCAGCTGTTGTTCCGTACACAACATCGCAGTGGTAAGCCATCTGTTTTAATTGTGGGTGTTGCATATGCTGGGGATGTATCGCTCCAACCGTCATACCAAGCATTCTGAAAAATGGAAATGTCCAATCGCGGTCACGTTGAACAAGATAATCGTTCACTGTCACAACATGTACTTGTTTATTTTCGATTGCAGCAAGGTAACACGAGAGCGGCGCAACAATAGTTTTGCCTTCCCCTGTCTTCATCTCTGCGATTCTGCCTTCATACAAAACTACTGCACCAACTAATTGCACATCAAATGGACGTGCACGAAATGGTGGTTTTGATTTCGGATACAAAGCACGCACAGCTTCATACAGTTCGTTTGGAATGTCGACAAATTGCCACGCCGGTGTTGGCTCAACACATCCAAGCAACTCACGGTCCGGATTACGGTCTTCAGTTGCGTCAATGATTGCTTTTGTTTCGTCGTATAACTTACGAGTTGTATCATCCAATTGCGAAGCATCGAATTCGTGCAACGGGTTGAATATATTTCGAATACCAACAGCACGGTCCATCGCTTCACGAGCAATTGCAAACACTTCAGGAATTAAATCCGTAGCGCTTTCTCCGTCCACTACTCGCTTGCGGAACTCTGCAGTTTTTGCGTACAACTCTGCGTCTGTAAGCACTCTTGTCTCTGCTTCACGGCTTGAGACTTGTTCAACTAATTTTAAATAGCGCTTGACCAAACGATCATTGCGACTACCGAATAACTTACGACCTACTGTACTAATGACTGGAACGCCCATGCGTCACCTCTTATATTTGTTTGAATTGTAAAAATGAATCGAAAAAGAAGACAATTAACCTTGTAAAGGTGGTGGCAAATTTGTCATTTCATCAATATCGGCTAATGGCAGGAGATTTCCATCAAGGATCTGCGGAGTCCAAACTGTAAGAACTTCCAAATCGCCCGCAAACGTGTCCACTTCAACATAGGTAGTGCTTCCCGACTGCACGACTGTTCGAATAAGCACTCGATGAGTTGCCATTGAGCCAGCACTAACTGACCCTCCGATGCAGCACATCAAGATTACTATTGTCGCTAAAGTTGTTCCACGATCACTTCGCATTACGTACAGTATACCGCCATTTCCACAAATCTCCAAATTGAGACGGTCCACAAGAGACAGTCCCAAGGGAGTGGCCTAAAACAGAGCGCTGTACGCCACTTCAGGACCACGTTGGGTATCATAAACAGATGGATACAATTGAATTGAAAGTCGATGAACTGAATTGTGCTGCATGTAGTTCCGCAGTTGAAAAAGCGCTCAATTCAGTCGATGGCGTTGTTTCCTCTTCCGTTGCAGTTGCAACTGGGCGCGCAACCATTTCTGGCAATAATCTAAACGGAGAACTTCTTGCAAAAATAGCTACCGACGCTGGATACCCTTCAGAAGTTATAGACGAAGGAATTGACCCTTCGAAACTTGCCACTGAGATTGAAACAAGGCAAAATAAAAATGCAAGCGATTGGAAACGCCGTGCAATCCTCGGCGTGAGTATATGGGCACCATTTGAGGCATTGCACTGGAGTGCCGCCTCTTTAGGTATTGAGGGTTCTTGGATTCCCTGGGTTATGTTCCTTGCCTCTACAACTTCTATGATTCTCGTTGGAGGCGGTTTCTTCAGTTCTGCAATCGGAGCGGCGAAGCGTTTCAAAACGAACATGGATACGCTCATTACTATTGGAGCATCATCAGCGTATTTCTTTTCACTCTTCATTTTTATATCGGAAAAAATATTCGATCACGACTTGGGTTATCCGATGTATTTCATGGAAGCGGCAGCCCTTCTTGCAATTATTAGCATAGGCCACTGGCTTGAAGCAACCTCAACTGCAAAAGCAGGTTCTGCTATTCGGGAACTTTTAAAAATGCAACCCGACACCGCAGAGATAATTGCGGAAGATGGAAGCACAACAAAAATGGCGACTGGCGAAGTCGGCGAAGGAATACGGCTTCTCGTTCGACCTGGAAGTCGTATCCCAATTGACGGAGTAGTCGTTGACGGCATGAGCGAAGTTGATGAATCTATTGTGACAGGCGAACCATTACCAATAGCAAAAAATATCGGCGATACATTAATCGCTGGTTCAATGAATACCACAGGCCAACTCATTCTAGAAACAACCGTCGACGGTCGACACACAACCATTTCAAGAATTGCTCAACTTGTCACATCTGCACAGTCAAGCAAAGCTGGAATTCAAAGAATCGCTGACAAAGTTTCAGCCATTTTCGTACCTATTGTACTGGTAATTGCGGCTATTACAGTTATTGCCTGGGTCATTGCGGGCGATATAGAAACTGGTTTTGTTTCAGCTGTAACTATTTTAGTTATCTCATGTCCATGCGCTCTTGGTCTTGCGACTCCGATGGCTGTAATGGTTGCAGCAGGTGAATCTAGTTTACGAGGCATCCTTGTTAAAGACGCGGGTTCCCTTGAACTCGCAGGCAAAATAGTAACTATCATTTTTGACAAAACAGGAACGCTTACGCAAGGCAAACCAGTTGTTGCAACCATTGAAAGCGAAAACCAATTTTCTGAAGAAGACATATTAAAATATGCCGCTTCAGTTGAAACGCCAAGTGAACACCCAGTTGCCACTGCAATCGTAAAGGAAGCAAGTAATCGCAACATCACCGTTCCAAGTGTTTCAAACTTTGAAGCGACTGCTGGAATTGGCGTGCGTGGAATTGTTGATGGCAAAAACGTTACTGTTATACGGGATGACGCAGCAACTTGCAAAATTGAACTTGACGGAAAAATAATTGGACGCATCACGGTCACTGATGCAATTCGTAAAGAAGCGAAAAGCACAATTGCAGAATTGCAAGCATCCGGCATCGATGTTCACATGCTCTCGGGTGACCGAAAAGAAACTGCACTATCAGTCGCGAAAGAAGTCGGCATCAAGCCAGAGAATGTCCACGCTGAAGCTTCGCCTTCTGACAAAACAGATATCATTTCTTCTCTTCCACGTCCGTCTATGATGGTTGGCGACGGCATCAATGATGCTGCTGCTCTTGCGGCATCGGATGTTGGGGTAGCGATTGCTTCTGGGACGAATGTAGCGATGGAATCAGCATCAATCATTATTCCAGCAAATAGGATTGAAGCAACCGCAGAATCGATACACATTGCAAAGGATGCACTAACGACAATCAAGCAGAACCTGGTTTTTGCCTTTATGTATAACGTCGCTGCAATTCCACTTGCTGCTTTTGGCCTTTTAGGCGAAAACGGGCCATTAATTGCTGCAGCAGCGATGGGTTTCAGTGATATTACGGTAATTGGAAACGCGATACGCTTGAAACATAAATTGCGTAAACGTCGTATTAAAACGCAATAGTAATTTAATTGCTTTCGTTACACTAACGAAGCATTACCCAAAAAGCCATGTCAGGCTTTTACAAAATACTTGGAGCGAACTATGACTGTTTCTTCACTACAACCACTTGATCCAAAGCAATTTGATCATAGATGCGCACTACATCTACTTCAAAGAGCAGGTTTTGGTGGAACACCACAACAAGCCCAAGCACTCGCTGACCTCGGAGTTGAACAAGCCGTTGACTATATTGTCAATTATAAAAAACTACCAGACCCCGACCCGCCGAACGTGGATGATTACGACAAAGATATCATTAAACCACCTACTCCCACCGAACGATCTGCCATACGTGCTGCTCGCAATTCTGGCGATGAAAAAATGGTTGACCAATATAGAAAAGAACGTCAGAGTAGACAGCGTGCAGATCGAAAACAAATTGCAGAGATGGAACAATGGTGGTTCCGAAGATTTGTATCGACACCAAGACCTCTTGAAGAAAAACTAACACTTTTTTGGCATGGACATTTTGCAACAGGGTATCGATCAATCGAAAATAGTTACCACATGTATTTGCAAAATATGTTTTTTCGCAAAAACGCAATGGGTAACTTTAAAGAAGATTTAGTCCGAGGAATCATCCACGACCCCGCGATGATTAAATATTTAAACAATGACAAAAATAAAAAACAAGCACCGAATGAAAATTTAGCGCGAGAGTTAATGGAATTATTCACATTAGGTGAAGGTGATGGTTATAGCGAAGATGACATCAAAGAAGGCGCTCGAACTCTAACCGGTTTCGCAGTCAATGATGACGACTTTGTATTACGTCCTAATCTTCACGATACTGGGACTAAAAAGATATTCGGGAGGACTGGAAGATTCGACGGGGACGATTTCATCGATTTAATTTTCACAAGACCAAGCGCATCCACTTTTATCATTGAAAAATTATATCGGTTCTTCGTAAATGATTTGCCACATGGCGAAACCGCAGATTCAAAAGCATTTATCCGTGCACTTTCAAAAAAGTTCAAACAAAATGATTGGAATATAAAACCAGTCATCAAGGCGGTTTTTCTTTCACAACATTTTTACGAAGAAGCAAACCGAAATGCAATTATTAAAAGTCCAGTTCAATTAATAGTCCAAGCTACACGATCATTAAATCCACCGCAAAGGAAAAAAATGGCGCAAACACTTGCTGTTGCTTCAGATATAATGGGGCAACGACTCTTTGCTCCCCCTTCTGTAAAAGGATGGGATGGCGGAAGAACTTGGATTAATACATCAACCGTGTTTATGCGACAAAACACTCTGCTCTATTTACTTACAGGTCAACGGCCAGATAGCAATGCATGGGAAGCCGATGGTACTCATTTTGATGCGATGCAACTTGTTGCGGGAAAAACCAGAACACCAAAAACAACCATCAAATATTTACTGTCATCTATTTTAAATGTAGAGAAACCAGAGAACGATCGAATAGCTACTCTTGAAGATTACATTAAAACACAAAACAATAAAATCAATAACGAAACTGTAACTGGATTACTCACTCTAATTACTGCGATGCCTGAATACCAACTCTGTTAGGAATTATATATATGTCACATCACTCTGATAACGAATTTGAATCAACTTCTAGTACTGGTTCGACAAATCCATACAGCCGTAGATTATTCATGCAACAAGGCATGGCATTCCTCTCAATGGCGACAACCGTTCCACTGTTTATGCAACGCTCTGCGCAGGGAATCATGATTCCGCTTGGTTCACTCGTCTCGTCACAAGCCGGCGTTCCTGAAGACCATACACTTGTTGTCATACAACTTGGCGGTGGCAACGATGGATTGAATACAGTCATCCCTTATGGGGACAGATCTTACTATAAAAATAGACCACAACTTGCTATTAGCGCTCCAGGAAAATCTAGCAACGGATCTGGAACAGCGCTTCCAATTCCAGGAGCAGATGGTTTTGGTTTACATCCAAACTTAACCGGATTACTCGAACTGATTGATGATGGCCAAGCCGCAATTATCCAAGGAGTTGGTTACCCAAATCCTAATCGTTCTCACTTTACTTCAACGGATATCTGGCACACCGGTAATCATAGTGGGCAAGGATATGGTTGGCTTGGTAAATATTTCGATAACACGTGTGCAGGAAAACCAAATCCAGATGGCTCCATTGCAATCGGAAACAAAGCCCCGCTTGCGCTCCTTGGTAAAACTCAAAAAGCCGTAAATTTTGAAACGGAAGAACTTTTCAAATGGGCTGGCGGAATCGGCAACGACGATCTTGAGCAACCGTACAGCGACATCAATCGTAAAGAAACTTCACAATCCAATGCCAACGACAGCCAACTTGATTTCCTTCTTCGAACATCTCTGGATGCTCAAGTGTCATCAGATCGAATCCGGGCTGCAGTTTCAAAACGTCCCCTGATTAACTATCCTGACGGACAATTAGCACAACAATTACAATTAATTGCGTCAATGATTCGAGCTGATTTGCCAACTCGTGTTTATTATGCGAGTCTTGGTGGTTTTGACACACATGCTAATCAACTAAACAGCCATTCCAACCTGATGAAACAACTCGGCGACGCTCTAAACGCATTTCAAAAAGACTTGAAGAAACAAGGAAATACAGGAAAAGTCAAGACTATGGTCTTCAGTGAGTTCGGTAGAAGAGTCGCACAAAATGGTAGCGGTGGAACTGACCACGGTACTGCGGCTCCAATGTTTGTGATTGGCGACGGTGTTCAAAATGGTTTGCTTGGAAAACATCCTTCACTTACCAATCTTGACAGTGGTGATTTAAAATTCAATACTGACTTTCGTGAAGTATACGCAGCTATTCTCGAAGATTGGTTAGGTGCCGATTCAAAAGCAATCCTTGGCAAATCGTATACTAAATTCAACATGTTCAGTGCATAAACCAAACTTATGGTTTTGTAATAATTACTGGCTCATATTCATTTAACTCTGTCACTACTTGCCTCACATTGTTGTGCCAAATCACTTCGACTTCGATGGCATCCTTCTGATTTGCAAATAAATGTTGAGACGGTGAGGAAGATGACTGAAAACCAAAACCATCTGTATTCCACCTCGTTGAGGTAGAACCATCAGAATAGGTAACTGTAATTTTTGCGCCAAGACCTTTTGGATTTTTAGCATTACCCTTAAGTTGAATAGTAAGTGTTCTCTTTTCAATCAAATCATTACGCAAAATTCGTAGCGCACCACTTCGTTGTGCGATAAGCACATCAATGTCACCATCGCTGTCTAAATCACCAAACACAGCCGTGCGATCTGTATGCGCATTCTTTTGCTCAATTGCAACGAATCTATTCCCAACGCGTTCAAGTAACAAAAGTGTCTGTGCTCTTTCGCTGTCCATTGTTGCCATTGTTGCCTCTGGATACACATGCCCATTTACGATTAACAAATCTTCATCGCCGTCTAAATCAAAATCATAAAAACCGCAAGTCCAACCCAAAAACGAACGACTTACTAATCCAAGTCCATACCGTTTTGTTTGATCGTTAAAATAACCATCTTGGTCATTAGTCAATAAAGTATTAGTGTCGCTTGAAAAATTAGTCGTAAATATATCTGGATGACTATTCCCACTTACGTCTGCAACACCAATACCCATTGTTGCTTGCATGGCCCCGTCACCATTTGTCGCTGCACCAAAACGAATTGCTTTGTTTTCAAATCGTATTGGAGTCTCTCCAGTATTTATAAAAAGATTATTTGACATCGAGTCGTTACCTACAAATACATCTTGTAAACCGTCGCCAGTGAAATCTAAAATTGCGACGTTTAAGGAATAGGCAGGGTCATTCACAAATCCCCATTCGTTCGTTACATCTTTAAATGTTCGATTGTCAACATTTTCATAGACGATGTCGCTCGTTGGCAACATACCATGCGGCCCTCCTAGAACACGATTACCTTTGTAGATAGAACGAGGTGGCGGATTATCAAAATCGAATTCTAAATAATTACAGACATATAAATCTAAATCACCATCCCCGTCTAAGTCACCAAAGCGAGCACTCGTTCCCCAGCCAGTATCTCCAACACCGTATTTTCTCGTTTCGTCTTTGAAAGATTCACCATGCTGATTGATCAAAAGGACATTACTTCCATGGCAGGTGATATATAAATCGTCAAAACCATCACCGTTCACATCGCCAACTGCAACACCGTTGGCCCACCTTTCTATTTGGATCCCTAATTTATCTGTAACTTCAACAAAAGAAATTTCATCTTTTGAAACATTCTCATACAAACGACATGGATGATTAGAAGCACTCACTACAAATACATCTAAATCGTTGTCGTTATCAAAATCAAGTAGTGCGATACCCGTTCCATTGACTTCGATTATTTGTGTAGGAGTATCTGCGCCGCAAACAGATGGTTTAATATCTGTAGCAATTTCAGAAAATAAAATAGTAGACGAACTTTGGTCAACTTTTGTTGGCAAATTTCTTGAAGCAGTTTCATTACCACTACAACCGCACAGCAAAAGTAAAACCAGTTGGCGCTTCATTCTGGAAACTCCGTTGTTTGCATTAAATCTGGACGAATTCGATTGCGGGCTGATTCACTTTCACTAAAAGCTGTAAGTGCTTCTTCTTCTCTGCCAACTCGTTGCAATACTGTTGCTAGACGGTGCCATGCTTCATAAAGATCTGGATTACGACCGAGTGCATCGTTGTAGAGAAGAATCGCCGAGTCCAATCGGCCTAACTCCACTTGGACATCTGCCAAGCGCGCGCTCGCTTTTGCACGAATCAAGCGGTTTCTACTTTGTGCTGTGATTTGCACAACCCGACCAAACAATTCTTCAGCACTCTCGAATTCCCCTTCTTCCATAGCGAGTAAACCCAACGCAAAAATAGTATCCGGCTCATCTGGTTGAATTACTAAATATTGCTCAAAAGCATCATTTGCTTGTGCACCATTGCCTAAATAGAAGTGAGACCACCCTAAATAATGCCAAGACGGTGGATAAATGTCTTTTTGCGTAGACACGGATTGTTCAAGCCACTCCACTGCTTTGGCGTATCTCTTTTCACTGTGGTAACTTAGACCCATTAAAAACAACGATTGGGATGATTCACCATTACTATCCATAAATTGTCGGAGTCGTACCCTTGCAGAGCCCGTTTCTCCATCGTGGATTAGTCCAAAATGCTTTTTAAGCGAAGCATCAAGCAAAACTTCTTGCTTTGAGGGCTGAAAGAGTAATATAATGAGCAAAAGAAGCCCTATAACGCAAAAAAAGACAGTTTTGTTAATTTGTTTAATGAATAACATTTTGTGCAACCAGTATTGGGCGGTATCGTATCTATATACTGTAAAGGAGCGTGAGGAATGTCGTTTTCAAAATTTCAATTTGCATCAATTTTCCTTGCAAACTGTCTCTTAGGGACTACTTTACTGATGGCAGGACCAGTGCAACCTCGAGCAGGCGAGCCACTTCAAACCCTTAGCAATGCACTACTTGCCCGTTTTGATATCGGAAAAATTTCATTCAATGAAGACCTTACGGTTGCGGGTGGATTAGGTCCTATTTTTAATCAAACAAGTTGTGGCAGTTGCCACAATAACCCTCTTGGCGGTGCTGGAACTCAGACAGTTACAAGATTTGGTGCAATTGGTAAAAAAGGCGGATTCGACCCACTAACTTCACTCGGAGGATCCCTTCTACAATCAGAAGCAATAAGCGATACTTGTGCAGAATTTATTCCACCACAGGCAAATGTGACTTCATTACGCGTAACGAACAGTGCGCTTGCTTTTGGATTAGTTGAAGCAATTACAGATGCGGACCTACTTGCAAATCGCGATTTACAACCAATCGCACAACGTGGTCTTGCACACATGGTTACTAATTTTGAAGACCCACCAAATGAACTTCATGTTGGCCGCTTCGGTTGGAAAGCCCAAGTCGCTTCAGTTTTAACTTTTTCATCTGATGCTTCCCAAAATGAAATGGGATTAAGCAATCGATTTCTCCCGTTTGACAATGCACCAAATGGAGATGAAGTTCTGCTTGCAAATTGCGACACTGTTTTAGATCCTGAAGACGGACCAGACGCAAATGGATATGACTTTATTGACAGAGTTACGGATTTCCAACGATTCCTTGCCCCGCCACCCCAGACACCTCAATCTGGAATGACTGGCGAAATACTTTTTAATGCCACCGGTTGCAATGTTTGCCATACACCAAGTTTTACTACCGGTAATGCGGTTGAAACTGAAATTCCTTTACGAAACATTGCCATCCGACCATACAGTGATTTTTTAGTTCACGATATGGGACTTGCAGGCGATGGAATCGTTCAAGGTGCCGCGAACGGTCAACAACTTAAAACGCCCCCACTATGGGGTGTTTCCTATCGTGACCCGCTTTGGCATGACGGCCGATTCTCCGCAGGTTCTTTTGACTCTAGAATTCGTGGCGCAATTGCAGAGCATGGCGTATTTGGTTCACAAGGTGTGCCTTCCGCGACAGCATTTGCTTCACTTCCATTTGCAGACCAAGAATTAATGATTCATTTTCTGAGTTCGCTCGGTAGAGCAGAATTCGACAGTGACGCAGACAATGATGTTGAACTTGATGACTTTCACGGTTACTTCGACACCGTTGGTTTTAGAGATTGCTTCGGTAGTACTGTAACAGCGGACGATGTATGTGCCATTCACGATGTTGACCAAGATGGCGATATCGATTTAGATGACTTTGATATATTCCTTCTTGCATTTGATGCTATCCCTGCAGATTGCAACGGTAACGGCGTTGCGGACATGCTTGACATTCTTCTCGGAGAAGTTGATAGCAATAACGATGGCATTCTTGACAGTTGCCAACTTTGCGTTGGCGACTTAGACAATGACAACACAATCGCAGTTAGCGATTTACTTTTGCTCATTAATGTTTGGGGACCTTGCACTAATTGTAATGCTGATTTCAACAGCGACGGTGCTGTTGATGTTCTTGACCTTCTTTATATTGTAGGAAATTGGGGACTTTGCCAATTATGATTACACAAATTTTACTATCGCAATTAATTCTCGCTGGTGGCTTTGGAAACTTCACAAATGAAACGAGCACACGCTTAGTTTGTGACCCTGCAGTTGGAACTTCTGACACCCAAGAAAAAGATTATGCTTGGGGAGACCTTGACCTCGATGGAGACATTGACCTTGTTTGTGTTCGAAAAGAACCATTCACTTCAACAGGCCGGGATATCAACATCATCTTCATGAATGAAGGTGGAAATTTAGTTGACAGAACCTCTGAATATGCAACGGCAACTGATGTTAAAGGCGACAACGGATTCCTTACCCCTACAAATGACCGCGATGTTGAAATCAGCATTACAATTAGTGCAAGGTCCCCTCTAACTGATAACACAACAAAAGTTCTTTCGCACCCTCGCGTTTATATGAACTTAGGTGAAATTGATGGCATCTGGCAGGGATTACGCTTTGAAAACAATCGTATTCCAGAAATGCATGCTACCGCTGGTCCTCGATTTTGTTCACTTGCAATAGGCGATTTAACCGGTGATGGTTTTCCCGATTTGTACTTCGGCGACTACGACAGTGGTGGAACTCAAATTTTTGATTACAACAATCGTTTACTCATCAACGATGGCAATGCATTTTTTGCAGACGAAAGCACGCAACGAATGACGAGCGAAATGCTCGAATCTGCATTCGGTGCTGCAAGCAGCATTGCTGACATGAATGGTGATGGTGTACCAGACGTTGTAAAGCAAACATCATTAAACGCTCCACAACATGTTGCTATTACATACAACGACCCAAATAATGAAGGCGTCTTTTCGGGGTACGACATTGTCGACCAACGCGCTCCTTATTTTGTTACTGTTGGCGATCTAAACGGCGACGGTAGAATGGATCTTGTTGTAGTTGACGATGGCTCTGATACCTACTATCTAAACACCGGAAATGGTGGCGATGGTTTTGCGAATTTTGATGCGGTCACTCTTGAAAACAGTGACGGTTTCGGCGGTAACGCAATCATTCGTGACTTAAACAACGATGGTCATCAAGACGTTATCGTTACGGACATCGACGTTGATATTTCAGGATGTTCAAGAAACACACACATTTACAGAAACCTTGGCAACACTCCGAACATAACTCTTTCTGAACAATCCGTTGGCATTAGTAACGCAGAACTTCAAGGCGTTCACGACGTAGCTGTCTTTGACATCAATGGTGACGGTTGGTTGGATTTAGTCATTGGCCGTTGCGATTCCACTGAGGTTTGGATTCAAGATTCCCCATCAGGTGTTATTTTTTCCTATCCAGCGGGGCTACCAGGATTTATTCCACCGAACCAAAATTACAACTTCACAGTTAGCATGCAAGTTGTAGGCGGTGGTGCAATAAATACTTCTACTGCCAAAATATATATACGAGAAAATGGAATTACTACGCAGTACCCACTCACACCAACTGGAAAGAACCTATTCCAAGCAGCATTACCTGCTGGAGATTGTGCAACAGAGTTAGAATTCTATATTTCTGCATCACTTGTTACTGGTGGCACATACCTCGACCCGCCAAACGGTTGGTACGGCGTTACCGTTGGTGACGGTACAGAAATCATCTTCCGAGACGAAATGGAAAATGATGTTTCAAATTGGTCTATCACTAACAGCGCAGGGCTTACCACTGGCGCTTGGGAACGAGTCGATCCAAACGGAACTATTTTCAATTCAGTTATGGCTGCGCCAGAAGATGACGCAACTGGTGGAACACAAAATGTTCTCTGCTTTGTAACTCAAAATGGAGCAGTAGGCGGTTCAGCAGGTTCCGCAGATGTTGATGGCGGTTCCACAACCCTTATCTCACCTGTTCTTGATGTTGCTGGAACTAATGGCGTAATTTCCTACGCTCGCTGGTTCTTTGACAGCCAAAACTCTGATGCGCTTACAACCTATATTAGTAATGACGATGGTTCAACTTGGACCTTAGTCCATCAAACAAGTAGTACAAATTCAAGTTGGGAAACAATTCAATTTACAATTAGCAACTTCATTTTGCCAACATCGCAAATGAGGGTTGCATTTGTCGCAGAGGATAATTCGCCTGCGAGTATTGTTGAAGCTGGTATCGATAATTTTCAACTTGAACTCATTGTGTGTATCACAGCATGCGTTGGGGACTTAGATAATGATGGCAGTGTTGCCGTCAGCGACTTGCTTACAATCATTGCAGCGTGGGGTACTTCTGACCCAACTGCAGACATTGATGGCAACGGTATTGTTGCTGTAAGCGATTTACTCATCGCAATAGGAAACTGGGGTATTTGCCCTTAGTTAATTCAAAGTAATCACCTTAATACAATTGGCATATAGCCGTTTATTGAGCATAATTATAAAGAAAAGGACAGAAAGAAATGATTCGAACACTACTAATTGCTGGGGCTATTATTACGCCGTTACTTCCTCTAAACGAGAGTAACGCGCAATCTTTTGCTCCTACATACGCAAAAGGGAAGTTGCAAATAAATAGCAAGCAAAACAAAACTGGCATTGACCGTTCTTTAGGATTTACTTTTGATAATGTCATACTTAAATCATGGTTAGACCTTGGAGCTTTTGGCAACCCAAGCAACGGAAACGATTGCTGGGGATACACCTCACCAAGCGGCAGAGAGTACGCCATAATGGGTCTTTATAATAAAGTATCCATTGTTGAAGTAACGAGCCCTACTAACCCAATAATTATTGGTTCAATTACACACAGTGGAAGTTTATGGGCTGACATTAAGGTGTATCAAGATGTAGCGTACGTATCAAACGAAAGTAGTGGCGGTATTGATATTATTGATCTTGCTAATGTGGACAGCGGTGTTGTTTCACTTGTACAACGATTAACCACGGGTGGAATAAGTTCTGCACATAATATTGCTGTAGATGAGACAAGCGGTTTTCTATACATCGTTGCAGGCAATACAAATGGTGGTCGTCTTATCGCTTTCGATCTTACTGACCCTAGGTACCCAACCTTTGCAGGTTCGCAATCAAACAGCCCTTCCTTTCACGACGCGCAAATTATCACGTACACGAGCGGACCTTACGCTGGACGTCAAATTTGTTTCGGTTTCGCGGGTGGCTCGGGCTTGTACATTGTTGATGTTACAAATAAATCAAATATGTTTACCGTTTCCCAAACTACCTACAGTGGTCTAAATTACTGCCACCAAGGATGGGTTGGCCCAAACAATGAGTATGTTTATATCAACGATGAATTAGACTACATCGCTACAACTCGAGTTATTCAAATAACTAATATCAATAACCCAGTTATGGTTGGCGATTTCGGCTGGGGCGTTAACTCAATTGATCATAATTTATACATCAAAGGAAACATTCTTTACGAGGCAAATTACACCAGTGGCCTTCGTGTGTTTGACCTTGCTGTTGACCCTGTCAATCCTCCGATGATTGCTTTCTATGATACATATCCAGAAAATAATTCAGCAAATTTCAATGGTCTTTGGAGTTGCTTCCCATACTTTGATAGCGGAACAATTATCGGTAGTGACATTGAACGTGGATTATTTGTTTGGGAAATTGGTATTCCAGATCCATGCAATGACCCGCTTGGTGCTTGTGCCGATGACATAGATGGCGATGGAATTATTGGTGTTGGAGATGTTCTTTCGATAATCGAAAACTGGGGCGTTTGTGGAGATGGTACATTCCGACCAACGGGAGACATCGATGGTTCTTGTTGTGTAGATGTTTCAGATCTCCTTCAACTTGTTGGAGTCTGGGATTCTGAATGTATTATTACGGGTGCATGCTGTGCTAGCGATGGTTCTTGCACAGAGCTTTCGCCCGCTAATTGTGCTGCAATTGCTGGCTACTACGCTGGTGATTCTACAACTTGTGCCACAACAAATTGCCCTGGGGCAGGAGATGAATGCAACAATGCCGTTGTTGCCCAACTTGGCCCCAACAACTTTGATACTAGCTCAGCAACTCCCTCAAGCCCTGCGCCAGACGAATCACAATGTTCAGGCACATATATGAATTGGAACAACTCCCCGGACGTATGGTTTATCTGGGAAGCAGAATTTTCAGGTGATGCGCTAATTACTACCTGCGATTCATCCAGTTACGACACTTCAATGGCGGTGTACGAAGATACTTGCTCAAATCAAATTGCTTGTAACGGTGATGCCACGGGCAACGGTAACAATTGCCAGTCGTACTATTCTGAAGTTTCCGTTCCTGTAACCCTTGGCAATACCTACTACATCCGCATTGGTGGATGGCAAGGTGCGACGGGTACAGGTACACTAACGATTCAATAATCGAAAATAGCTCACATTCAAAACGCCCTTTATTGATAATAAAGGGCGTTTTTTTGCGTTTATATAAAAATTCTTAAAATTTTTGTCATGAATCCAATTTTGACGCATATAGCAGTATGAAGCGGAACTTTGTTTCGTTTTCATCGAGCCCTACGGGATTTTCGGGAAGGGTTAGTGGGGTGCTGATCAGGTGGCAATTCTTGGACCGCAGCGTGTTTCTCTTCTCCATCGCTGCGGTTCTTTTATTTGCCCGTGAGTACATTTCTTACTGTGCTAATAGAACTTGCTTTTTCACTTCTTGAGTGTCAACCAATAACTTTACGTTGTACGATTGAGCTGTTCCTTCAGATTCCATTTCCTGCAGTAATACAATTGCATTGCTAAGTGAATCAAGAGCGTTTTGTAACTGAATATCTCGATTTTCAAGTGTACTATTCAATGCCAATTCAAAATATGATCGTCCAACAAGCGCTTCCATTGAAGTCCATAATGTTCTGTCATACGGGCGATCACCAGTGCTTTGCCTAAGTTGCATTGAGCGATCTCGTAACTTAATTCCAACTTCTAATGAAAGAGAAAAATCTCCATCTGCAAAAACAAACTCAGCAAATCTGCCCTCAGTCGCGATTGCTATACGAGATACATGAGCAGAGTCTGGCTCAATACTACGCATCACATCCGTGCATGAAATCGCTTCAATAAAAAAGCGAATCGCAAGTATTGGTTTCTGCAAACTGACATACGTATCAGCAATACGTTGATTGCTTATTGCTAAATCCTGCAACCAGCCAATGTTCGACGGCTCAAGTTCTACAAGAGTTCCATCTATTCCTTTTGACGAAAGATAATAGTTCAGCGCATTTTGATATTCGCCTTGCCTACGCAATAAGTCGCCAACTGTCGAATATCGGAAGGACAAACTTCTTAAAAGTTTCGCATCATTCGGTGCTGACTGAATTAATTCCTCTAACAGAAGAATAGATCTGTCGAAATTAACTCTCGCTTCTTCATGCCTTCCAAGCCTAGATTGAATTTCCCCAACGTGGCCAATAGTTACTGAGACAGTTCGCCTTGCTCTGCTATCAGTCGGGTTTAAATCTAAATATTCTTTTGCGTTTTCAACATTTTGAATACTGTATGCGAGCGCTTCTTCCAATTTGCCTGCATCCATGTATCTCGTTCTAATCACGATATACACATTGATGATTGTCCCCTTCAATGCAATATTGTCAGGGTTTGAATCGGACAAAGATTGAAGAAGTTCTAAACTTGGCAACATAGATTCCACTACCACGAGAGGGTCACCAGAAACTTTACCAATTGCTTCCGCTAATTCCGCAGCCACTGTTGCCGAAATTACAACTAGAGATTTGTCTAGAGCTCCTTCGTTTGAAACTGAACCTAACAAATCTAGAGATTCTTCAAGGGCAACAACGGCTCTTTCAGGAGCCACTTTTTGTAATTCAATATTCGCTAAATGCAGAAGAGCTTTCGCAAGCAATACTTTCGCTGTTCTACTGTCATAGTTCGCTATCGCTTTTCTGCAAATTGCAATCGCGTTATCACAAGATTTAAGTGATTTTTCTACTTGCCCATCTGAATAGAGTGCAATTGCAAGCCGAATAAAAGTTCTTGCAAGTTTATCCTGCAAATGAATATTAAACGGATCGTTTTGGGTTAATTGTAGATGCAACTCTGTTGATTCTTTTAACAACGAAATACCTTCTTCAACATCCCCAATTAAAAAGAGCGCTTCGCCAAGTTGCAACTGAATTTCCGCAAGAAGTTCTTGGGCTGATTGATTGTTAGCATTTACCGCTGTGAATTCTGTCAGTAAACGTTTGGCATTTGCGAATAATTCTGCGGCATCCCCTGCTCTACCAGATGCTTTTTCAAGTTCTCCAAGTTGATACATTAGACGAACTATGCCTATCGTTTCTTCGCCATTAGTAGGAATTTGCAAGCCGTTGACGGCTTTGCGTAGTAACACCGTTGCTTCGCCAGTTTTACCTGAAGCATGTATAACAGAGGCAATTCTTCCATCTATTTCGGCAGAAAGAAACTGAGACTCTGGTTGTTGCGCTCGTTCCTTCGCTTCTATATATGTTTGAAGTGCTTTATCTAAATCGCCCTCAACGACGTACATATCAGCAAACCGCTTCTTTAATTCTGCAAAAGCACTCTCTGGAACAGTATCGGCATGTAGCAATACATTTTCAGCACGAACATAAGCGTCCAATGCATCCTGTGTTCTGCCAAGATTTGCAACGTGTGGATTGCCAAAAATATCCCCAAGACGTTGCCATGCTTTTGCGAGAGTAATTGCAAGATCGTCATTCCCAACTGCTTCCTCTTCCAAAGAACGCAAGGTTTCAAGACCTGTCATTGCTATGTATTCTCTTAGTGGCGTAGCTCCAGGAAGATTGCCAACACGATCTGTCAAATCAAATATCAAAGTAGTTGCAACTTGTTGTATTTGTTCTAATCTGCCCTCTGCAACTACTGTCGCTTCTCTTGCTTCTACAGCTTTATACGCAGAAAATACCGTTGCCAAAATCAATGTCATTGCAACGATACAAGCTGCTGTAACCGCCACTTTATTTCTTTTTGCAAATCTAGATAAGACATACACCGTGCTCGGTGGTCTTGCTTCGATTGGTTCGTTATTTCTATGACGCTGAATATCGTCAACAAACATAGAAACAGATTTATAGCGCCTTTCTTTATCTTTCTCTAGCGCTTTACCTACGATTGTTTCGATGTCACCTTTAAACTCTGGACTGAAAGTCCCCAGTAGTGCTGGAACATCTTCACAAATCATCCGAATCGCTTCGGGTAAGGGAATTAAATTAACTGCATGTGTATAGTTTCCGCTTAACATTTTGTACGCAATCCCACCAAGCGCGTACACATCACTTCGTGTATCAACTTCCCTGCTATTGCCAGAAGCTTGCTCTGGGCTCATGTACGTCAAAGTACCTACAAGTTGCCCAACATCCGTCAACATTGTTTGCAATTGATTTTCAGAATCCAAAGATGATGCAACCCCGAAATCTAGAATTTGAACATGCCCCTCATTTGTAACCATAATATTTGAAGGTTTTAAATCTCTATGCACAACGCTTTGTTGATGCGCATAGGCAACCCCGTCGCCAATTTCTTCAAGCAATACAAGTTTTTCTTCAGTAGTTAACTTGTTGGATTCAACATAGTCAAGTAACTTTTGCCCTTCAATAAGTTCCATAGCAATAAATGGTTGCTTGCCTTCTACTGAATTAAATAACCCCACTTCGTACACCTTTGCGATTGCTGGGTGATTTAGTTTGCCGAGAAGTTCGCCTTCTTGTTCAAACCGTTGCAATCTCTTTTCTGTCATTTGCTCAGGGCGAAGAACTTTAATAGCAACATCTCTGTGAGGATTTTCTTGTTTCGCTTTGTAAACAATCCCCATTCCACCCTGCCCAACTACTCCTGTCAACTTATAGTTTCCGACGTATTCAGGCATCGCAGCCAACGATTCGCTGGCCGTTGGCGGGCCGTCTGGATTGATGGGATCCATACTATAGGTGTCGTCAGTATTCATTCCGCATCATCCAGTCTTGATATTTCTGAACGAACCAATTTCATTATCCTGCTTTTAGATTGGCGAACCCAATCAATGCTTTTACCGAGTTGCTGCGCAACAGTCTGCGCCTCCATGCCTCTTCTTCCATACAATTCAAAGGCCTCATATTGCAAAGGGTCAACGTTTTGCTGGACGGATCGGAGTGCAAGTTGAAGCAATCGCTCACGCCAACGACGTTCCCACTGTGCTTCTAACTCATTTATTTCTTCCGTACCATCCTCATCACGTAAACCAC
>JYMV01026678.1_pt1 | contig 20395 bp, 19 predicted proteins | sample 338911 | NCBI WGS metagenome assembly JYMV01 (sample SAMN03354496, study PRJNA234377) | hydrothermal vent metagenome | biome: Deep sea; feature: Hydrothermal plumes at the Eastern Lau Spreading Center, Western Pacific Ocean; material: Seawater | place: Tonga | collected 2009 | depth 2000 m m
CTTGGTGTTTTCGCCGACGATGGGCTAGTGAATGTCACCAGTGCTAATGCATCCGTTATTGGACCGGAATCCACTCAAACCGTACCTTTCGATCACTCCTCAATAATCCAAAGCCAAGCCTCTCTGCTTGTCATTCTTGACCAGATTGAATTTATTTGACAGTGCGTCAATCGCTTAGAACGTAGATACAAGGCGCATGATTGGAAGAAATGTGGCAATAGCCACGAATCCGGCAATCAATCCTCCTATCGCGATCAGGAGCGGCTCCAGGAGGAGAAGGGCGCTGGCTACCAATTGGTCTAGCTCCTCTTCTAGAATCGTGGCCGCGCGCGAGAGCGTGGAGTCCAGAGTCCCCGTCTCCTCGGCGACCTCTATTAAAGCTATTACCAACTTGGGAATGCGAGTACGTCGAGAGAACGATTCGCCGACTCCCCTCCCCTCCACGATATCTCCGTAGACCTTCAGGAGATCTTTTTGAAAATGAACGTTTTGAACGACCCCAATACTACTCGAGAGACTTTCCAGAAGTGGTAGTCCTATTTTTAGCGAGGAACTCAAGCACTCAAAGAATCGAACAGTTTCAAACTTTGTTATAAGCTTCCCAATCACAGGCGTGAGCAGGAGTAGCCGGTCTGTCTGGAGCCGAAAAGAGGAAGAGGAAGAGTATAGCTTTCGAAAGGACAATGCACCGAAACCAAAGAGCGTGACACCGATAACAATGAGGAGCGGATTTGTTATAAGGCTGGAAATCTGGATCAAAACCAAGCTCGGCCAAGGCAAATCTCCTCCCAGAAGACGAAAGAGGCCATCATCCCCGGGTGCCACGAAAAAGACAAAGACGGCTGCCACGGAGAGCATGACCAAAGAAAGGCAGAACGGATAAGCTAATGCGGACTGGATCTTCTGAGTTCTTTCAAGCATCTTCTCCTCGAGCCTGGCGAGTTTGTCCAAGCCGGAAGTTAGGGAACCGGTTTTTTCCGAAACGTAGACCATTTTGATGGAAAAACGGCCAAAGATGTCTGAGTGACGCCGCATTCCGCTGCTCATTCGTTCTCCTTGAAGAAGCGCTTGCAAACAGCTTATCATGGCAGGGCGCAGAGAAGAGTCGGCTTCGCTCTTGACCAGATTCTCCAGACTGTCTGCGAGAGACACTCCCGCATTCAGCATTGTATGCAAATGTTTAAAAAAAAGCGCCCTTGATAGGGCTTGGCTTTTCAAGGCACGACTTCTTTCGTTTTCTTAATTTTTGGGGAAGGCTGTCCTGACTTTGACAAACCCCACGTTTTCTGAGGTGATCTCTGAAAAGTCAAATCTCGGGTCCCACTCCAGGCTAATCTCTCTACCTCGAAGATCAACTTTGCCCGTCTTCCCTTCCTCCTTAACGGAGCCGGGACTCTCCGCCCCAGGGTCACCTCCGTACGCGATCACGCTACCGGTGATGTCGATAGTCCCGCCCTTCCTGTGGCTACCTCCGCCGTACGCAACCAAGTTAATGTCGGCCCAACTGTAGAGAAGGCCGCGAAAGGAGAGGCTTCTATAGCCTCCATAGACAGGACTAAAGGTGGAGATTGTAAGCTTATCTCGAGAGTAGATATTTATATCGAGGCTGGAGCCGCCGTTGTCTTTGATTTCGTCCCATTCATCTCGGCTAATGGTTCGCCCCGTGTCCATTGTCAACATTCGGCCGGCCTGAATCTTTGTCTCTCCACCACTTGTAAAGATACCTCCATCACCCGTTATGCCGCCATGAACGACAAGGTCTCCCTCGGTGGACAGGGTCGAGTTCGTAACGGTCATGCGAAGATGATCGGGATTTGTCTCCAGGCTAAAGCCCAGCATGCCACTAGAGCTTGCCCCTGTGCCGTCGCCCTCTATAAACTCGAACTTGTTCTCCGGAACAACCGCGAAACTGTCTACCCCCGCGGAAGAGGGAACAATATTGATGTCTACATCCTGGACGTCCCAGGCGAGGCCCTTGTAAGGGATGGGCTTGCCCTCCTTCAGAGGGGGCATGAGCATCTGGGGCTTCACCGAAAGCTGAGAAGGGGAAAGGGTTAAGGAGTCTGTCCGCGCCTCCTTAAGATCCGAACTAAGGGAAACCCCTTGAGACGGTTCCGGCTCGCTGTCTCGGTACTCCGAGACAGGCATGTCGAAATATCTAAAGGAGAACTCGTCCGTGCCCCACTTCCCATAAACATAAGTCCCACCTTGTAGCTGAACTCCCCCCGATCCGGCTTTCTTCACAGAGGACCAAGGCAACTGATAAAAGTCTTGCCCATCACCAGGGTACTCATCTTGAAGAGAAACTTTATCCTTCGGATAGGTTGCTACCATTTCACCATTTTTATGGTCGTAGCTCACTTCCGCGGTGTCCTCGGGAAAGAGTCGGCCTTCCTTGCCCCTTGCTGTTACAACATTGACATCTCCTTTGGTTCGAATTCTGGGAGGCGCGTCACTGGAAACGCTACTGAGACTCAAGTTGCCTCGGTCGGAGAGGTAGGCATCGAATTCGCTGCCAGCCATAATCACGGCATTGGGCACAGAAGAATCATGGGCGAGTAGGTGAACCGTTTCCATGACAGAGGTCGCTACAACTCTTTCTCCTTGGTAAGATGTGCCTTCCACGAGCAAGCATACGGAGCGCTCCGGGGTCGTATATCCCTCGTTGGGATCGTCGACAGAAGCGTTGGAACCCTTTCCCCTGGGCACAACCGCTTCTTCTCCTGATTCTAGATTGTTGACAGAGACGAAGGGGGTCTCGAAAAGGATGGAGGGGTCGGGCCTACCATCTCCGTCGGCCCCATTTCCATCCTGGTAATTAAAACGGATTCTAAACTCCGAGAGAGCTCCGTTGTCCGCACGAATCCTTCCCGTGACATTTCCTTCGTCCTCGACAATCTCCAAGTTGCTCTCGTCAACCACGATCTCACGACCGCTACCACCTCGCCAACTTGGGTCCTCGCGAAGTCTGGCTAGTGCATACTCGGTACCGGACTCAGTCGCGTCTTGAGCCAATTGATGAGAAGTCGAGTGTCTGCCCACGCCCAGTTCGGAATTCATTCGAAGAATCGCGACTCGCAGAAATATCCCAAGAACCAGGACCACCAGCATTGTTGATAGCAGTACAAACGCGCTTCGTCCGTTATGTATCACGGCGTTACCTCCATTAAATTAATTCGCGGGAAAAAACGAAGCCTCGATCTCGTGTGTGAAAGGAGTGCTCTCCAGGGACTGGGACCCTATGGCAAAGCTTTTCCCAGCCTCCTTGTGGGAAAATCCTTTCAGCCTGCAGGAGACCTCTTTATCCCACCCTTCTGGCTCCAGAACAACTTTGAATTCGAGGAGTCCTGTTGCGATGACCTGGTCTTTTTCGGCCGCATTAGAGAAGCCAAGCCCTGTCAGGGAGGCGGGGTTTTCCACCCACTCTTGAACAAGAGAAGGGGTCAGGAGCTCCTCGATTTCACTTTCCGGGCTCTCGGGTGCCGTGGACGGTCCGGCATCAACAGCCCGTCTGATGAGAATCTTGTGAGGACAATAGGTGGGTTGACTGCAGCTGACACCATAGTAGCTGTCATGATCTTCGGGAATCGCCGTAAAGTAGATAATATTTCTTTGCCAGAAAGGTTTGCCGTCTTCTTTTAGAGCGAATTCTCCCGTGTCCTGATCGACGGCCGAAAGGAACCACAACACGTGGTGATTCTCGATTTCATTGAAGCTCATCTGAAGACGACTAGCGGAGCGAAGATCCTTTTCCAAAGAAAAGTAAGCTTTCCTTAGCTGGAGGCCAACATCTTCTCGGCTCTCGGTTCTCCAACCAATCAGGAGACCAGACTTCATGATTTGATAAGGAATGATGAGAAATAAGGAAAACAGAGCCACGACTAGCAACAATTCAGGTAAGCTTATCCCCCTAAACTTTTTCATTAGTTGTCCGTGCTTACCAAGCGACTGCGCACGAGATACTGTTGTCCGCTGCCCGATTTGACCGAGTCGGAATGCCAATCCACTCTCACCTTCAGCATCTTTAAAGATGTTGAGCCGCTGGGCAGAAGAACCGGGGTTGAGGTGATCTGATATTGAAAAAGGGTTTCCCCGACTTTTATTTCGTCCCCAAGAGAATCCAAAGTTCCTTCTCTGGATTTGTAGAGATGGGCGGCCCTACTTAGAACTCTTTCGGCAATCAACCCTGCTTCCAAGGATTTGTCTTTCTTGTCTTGTGCTCTGAGACTTGATGTACCCACAGTCGCGAAGGCCACTAAGGCTAGACTCATGATGCCTAATGAGATTAAGACTTCGACCAGATTATGTCCCCTCGTCCTGGAAAGCATAGCTCCCTTAAGCTTATCTCAGGGGTAGGCCTATCCGCTTGTACAAAGTGACTGCTCTAAAAGACATCGGTCTTGCTTGCGGCTTTCCCAGAGTGGAATTTCAGATGGGTATAGGTTGGTAAATCTTACCCCTTACACCGTGTGGTCGCCTGTATAAACAGACTGGTGTGAAAACTTTTCTTTTATGCGTACGAATGAGAAGGTTTTAACGATTTCTGCACCGACAAAATCAAGATGAAAGACCCTTTTAACGCACTAAAAATTCCAGAAGACTGGCGAGAACTCAACCCTCCTCTCGACTCGAAATTAAAGACCTTTATCTCGGGAGACTCGGATGGCGACAGGCTTCGGGTTAAATACTATAGACAGCCAGGCGGGTCTAAAAGAGGAATCCGAGGATTTGTTTGGTTTGGGCCTGGATCTCAAGGCCCACCAGGCCACGCCCACGGGGGCAGCCTTTCGGGCGTTCTTGATGAAGCCATGGGGGCCTCCATTTGGAACGAAGGCAGGCTTGCCGTGGCTGCCACTCTGAAAGTAGACTTTCTTTCTATGGTTCGCTTGGGATCGATCGGAGAGTTTGAAGCTTGGATAGAGAAAGTCGAGGGGAGAAAGCTATGGACGCGCGCAAAGTTGAAGTGTAATGGAGAGTTTTGTGTTAGCGCGGAGGGCTTGTTTGTTGAAGTATCCTTGAAGAAGATATCAAAAACGTAGTCTTTGGCGCTTGTTGACATGGACTCCACCGAAAAAACACGGCAGGTTATTGTCGAAGCGGCAAGCTCTCTCTTTGTCGACCAAGGTTATTCTTCAGTGGGAGTTCGTCAGATTGCCGAGAAAGCTTGCGTGCCGCCCGCACTACTCTACCGATATTTTGGCTCTAAGCTTGAGCTTTTCGAAGAGGTGATAAGGAGCTTCGAAGGCCTGGAAGCTCTTTGGAGATGCCCATCGGAGAGACTTCCCGAGAAACTAACCAGGCTAGTTCTTCAAGATGATGATGAGCTCGGGAGCGTTCGGAAATGTCTGAGTCTTTTCGTGAACTCCGTGGGCTGTGAGGAGGCTTCACCTGTTCTTCGCCGGATTCTGCTTAACAGGGTTCTGCCAGCCATGTCCCCGCATTTCGTGGACAAGCTGTCTTTAGAGAAAGCATATCTACTGACCTCAATAATTTTCGGAGTCTTTATTGTAAGGGGAGTGATCAGGACCCCTGAAGAAGGTTCAAAGTTGGAAGAGCTTCTTAGAGACAGCTTCCGAGCTGTTATCGGCTCCTAGCACCTTTGTTATCGACTCCTTTTAGGAGTTCAAGGTTACTTGTGGTTAGGCGATGCAGGGCGCCTCTCTGAGCGGCATTATTCGTTTTTAGGTCCTTATACCTATCTCGGAGAAGGAGAGCATGAAGCGCCAAGGCCTCCGCTACCTCTTGCTTGTCACTTTCTGTTAAAGATAGAAACAACGTGTTTTGCTCTAAAGCCGCTCGAGATTTTTTGAACATCTTCATCTTGTCGCTGCTTGAGTAAACAGGGAGAGCTGACATCGGGCTCGTGGTAGAGGTAGCCTGGTATACGGCGAGATTTGTGAGAAGATAGGAACAGAGAGCGGTCGCGACATCATTTGGAGGCTGCTGGTTATTAATCGCCACGATGCGAAAAGCATGCAGCCGGGACTCTAACGCTGTTTGCTGAATCTGTGAGATTCTACCCTGCGTGCGCAGAGCTTGGGGTAGATTCGGATGATTTATTGGAAACGATGTTATCCCTCGATAGAACTGCTCGGGATAGTTCTCTTGAACTGGAGCCTTTTGCCCTTCGTCGAGAGTGGACGGGAAAGATTCGATTAGCTTTGAAGATAGATCGGACCGAAGTAGACGGGTGATGCCTGCTTGCGAGAAAACAAAGTCTTGTGCTCGACAAGTTGGAGTTAAGACCAAGACCAGGGCCAGCGAGATGAGAAGTCGAGGCATGTTTTTTAATCCTTAATAGGGGTGATTATTTCCTTTAGTGATTGATCCTGGACACCGTATCATCGTGCTCGGACTTTCTCAACAAGAACACCAGGGGCACGCAAGCGAAGCAGACATAAGCCATGAGAATGTAAACATTGATGTAGCTTAACATGGTCGCCTGCTCACGGACTAGGCCGTAGGTCAATTTCAACCCCTGACTCTCCGGCAACCCTTGAATTCTTTCTTGAAATTCCCGGTACGCGGGAGTGTAGGGGTTGACGTGAGTTACAAGGTGGTTTTGAAAAATCTGAGCCTTGCGAGAAATCGCAGTCGTGCAGAGGGCGATTCCGATACCGCCTCCTAGATTTCGCATTAGATTGTAGATACCGGATGCTTTCCCAAATTGAGAGACGGGTAGATAGGCGTTGGCGAGTGTCGTTAAGGGCACGAAGATAAACCCTATGGAAACTCCTTGCACGACGTTGGGGAGCACGATACTCCAGATAGATATCTGGGTATTGATTTCGCTAAGCCACAAATTGGAAACTCCTAGACAAAAAAAACCCATTCCTACAAACAGACGACCGTCAAAACGAGCTAGCAGAGGCCCGATTATCAACATGGAGACAAAAGCACCCATTCCGCGCGGAGCCACTGCTAAGCCGGAGTCGAACGCCGGGTAACCCAGAAGATTCTGCAGAAAGAGCGGCAAAACTGTGACCGAGCCGTATAAGACTGCTCCGACCACGGTGACCATAAAGGCTGCCACGGCAAAATTCCGGTCGAGGAAAACCTTGAGTTCCACGATGGGCTCTTCCACTGTCGTCTCCCAGTTTAGAAAGAACATTAAGGACACTGCGAAGATGACCGCTAAAGTGATGACCATCGTTGAGCCAAACCAGTCCTCCTGCTGGCCTTTGTCCAACATTATTTGAAGGGCTCCCACCCACAGAGCCAGACTTACGAATCCTAGATAGTCGATTTTGCGAGTCCTCTGCGTTTTGAGAAAAGGAGGGTCTTCGACGAAGAGCCAAGCCATAACAACAGCGAACAATCCCACCGGGAGGTTGATGTAGAAGATCCAGCGCCAGGAATAGTTATCCGTGATGTACCCTCCCACAATCGGCCCTAGGATGGGAGCGACCACGATGCCCATCCCGTAGAAGGCCATAGCTTGCCCTCGCTGTCGTGGCGGAAAACTTTCCAGCAAGACCGCCTGTGCGGTCGGTTGCAACGCACCTCCGCCGACGCCTTGAAAAATGCGGGCAAGAACGAGCATCTCTAGGGAGGTCGCCGCACCCGACAATACGGAAGCCAGTGTGAACAGAACCGTGCAGGTTATGAGAAAGTTCTTACGCCCGAAGCGACTTCCCATCCAGGCGGTCAGAGGTAATACAATAGCATTGGCTACTAGATAGCTCGTGACGGCCCAGGTGGCCTCCTCGGGTGTGGAAGACAGGCTTCCCGCTATATGTGGCAAGGCTACATTTGCGATGGAAGTGTCCAAGACTTCCATGAAGGTGCCGCACATTACCGCTATAGCTATAAGCCAAGGGTTGTGGCTTGGTCGCCAGGTGTCGGCTCCGGTTCCGCCTTCGAGCTTTTGGTTAGTAGAGGCTATGGAAGCCAAACGGTGGCCTCTACCGACATTCCGGGCCGCAAGACGAGTTTTTTCTGTTCTTGAGGACTCATCACGATCTTGACCGGAATCCGCTGAACAACTTTGACAAAGTTGCCGGAGGCGTTCTCCGGGGGCAAGAGAGAAAAGATCGCACCCGTACCAGCCTGTATGCTTTCAACCGTCCCTTCTAAGCCCGCTTCGGGATAGGTATCCACAACGAGACCAACTTTGAGGCCTGCCTCTATATGTTCCATCTGAGTCTCCTTGAAGTTGGCAACGACCCATACGTCGTTTTCGTCCACGAGAGCCATGGCGGGCGAGCCGACCTGTACGAATTGGCCAAGCTCAATGTTCTTGTGGGTAACTCTCCCAGTCGTGGGAGCAAACACTTTTGTGTAGGAAAGGTCTAATCTGGCTTGTGTGAGTTCGGCCTGTGCTCTATCCACCTCCGTCGCGGCTGTGTCCACCGCGGCCATCGCCACGGCGATTTCCGCTTCGCCTGCCCGTGCTTGTTCCAAGCGACCCTGGGCTTCCCCCACTCGAGCTAGCATTTCAGCTTTGTGAACCTGAGCCTTGCGAATATTTTCGTCCGCCACAGCTTGCGCCGAGAGAGCGTTGGCAAGTACGGCTTCGGAGGCGACCACATTTTGACGAGCGGCTTCTTCCTGGGCATCAGCTTGTACCGCAGCTGTTTTCACGGCCTCGAAACGCTGCTCGGCGACCTCCCTTTTCTCAAAGAGTAGGGCATATCTTTGAACGTCTCCGTGAAGCCGCTCGGCCTCTGCTTGGGCTTTGCTCAACTCAGCTTTGGAGCGGGATATCTCAGCTCTGGCTTGCTCAATGGCGGCGCTACTCTGCCCTCTTTCGGCCTGGGCCACAGCCACGGCCTGGTCTGCTGAAGAAACTTGTTGCACGGACACATCGATAGCGCTTGATCGTTCTTGGATCTGGGCCGAGGTGCTTCGCCTAGCTGATACCACCTGAAGCTCGGCCTCCTTCATTCTGGTTCGCGCTGCCTTCAAGGAACTTTCAGCTTTGGCTACGCGAGACTCAAAGTCGGAAGAGTCAAGAGTGAAGAGGAGTTGGCCTTCCGCGACAACGTCATTGTCGCGTACCAGGACCTCTGTCACCTGTCCACTAACCCGGGGGCTTATCCTAGTGATATCGGCACTGATCTGGGCGTTGTCCGTTACCTCTCGAACCTGAGAGAGGTGGTAAAGATGCAGTCCGTAAACCGCTCCTCCCAAAAGACTCAACGCCATGAGAATCCATCCGGCCCATCTGCGCTTCTTGGGGTTATCAGATTCGGTAGTCAGGTTGCTCATCTGGCAGTCCTTTCCGTAGGTTAGCGGTACGAAAAGCATCCAGAAGAAGGTCTGGCCGGCCGGAGGCGGAGGCCAACCGAATCAGTCCCAGATCATAGTTTGCCAAAGCATCCAGACGGCTGTAGCGAGCTCGTGCGAGAGCCGCTTCGGCCGCCAGTACCTCGAGGCTATCGGTTAGGCCTGCCTGAAAGCGATCTTGAGACATCTCTAGTTCCTGTTCGGCTAATCGAATAGATTGACCGGCGGTTACGAGGCTTGCTTGAGCTGTAGTCAACAGAGAGTAGGCGTCTCGGACTTCGAGTTCTATTTGAATAGCTACATCGACACGGTCCATCCGTGCCTGCTCGACCTGGCTCTCCTTGACCTTGGAGAGGGCCTCTGCTTCGCCCCCGTCAAACATCGGTATAGTGAGACGCAAACCCACGCTGTGGACAAAAGTGGAGCTTTGGGTGGGTGTGTTCCCGGAGAGGCCTGCGTCAGCCACTAGATCGAGAGCGGGAGAATCGGACGACCGTGCTTTCTGCAACTGAGTTTCCACCAAAGCGACCTGCTCATCTGCAATCTTGACCTCAAGACGTCCCTCCAGGGCTAGAGCGACAGTCTGCTCCACGGAGGGAAAGGGGTTAGGCAGATTGAGCAAGCCGTCTTGCAGAGCGAGGTCGGAGGTAAGGGGAAGACCTGTAAGCCGTAAGAGTCGCCTTCGGGCCGAGTCGATTTGCTGCCGGTCTTGCTGAAGCTGTAATTCACGCTCGGCCTGGCGTGTCTGTGCTCGTGTCACGTCCACTCCGGCGGCGATGCCGGCTGCCTCTTGGTCGAGTGCTTGTTGAACGAGTTTCTCAGCTAATTCTAGATCGGTCCGAGAGACGCGTTCTCGCTCTTCTGCTTCCAATAGTTGGATATAGGCGGCGGAAGTCAAGACGGTGAGGGCACGTCGCTCCTCCTCGGACTGGAGTTCGGACAACGTCCGTCGGATCTCTCGGCTCTTGATATCCCAGTGACGTGCTCGGTCGTAGACCCGATAAAGCATCTCCAGAGTGGAACCGAAGCTGTAGAAGGGGCCGATCCTGTTCGGTATGGGAAGCTCCGCTCCAGAGAGACCCTGAGAAGCCAGATTGACGCTTCGATTGTATTGAGCCACATTGAGATTGAATCGAGGTCTCAAGGCGGCGTACCCCGCTTCGACTTCGGCTTCGATCTCTTTGATTTTTTCTTGAGCAAGACGGGTGCGAAGATTCGATTGAACCGCATGGTCGATGGCGTCTTCCACACCCAGCGTCAACTGCTCTGCTTGAACGTTGGAGAAAAGACTCGTCAGAAGCAACGCCCCAAGCAGTCGATTCACTCATCTAGCTCCCGCATCCGCGACAATACACGACGCGACAACTTGATCAGCACATCGATCTCCTCGTTCTCGAGAACCTCGAACACCTCTTTGATGTCGGAGTGATGAAGGGGTCTAATCTGCTCGACCATTTTCTTGCCCTCGGGAAGCAGTTCAGCTAGCTTCACTCGACGATCTTCCGGATGGGGAATTCTCCGAACAAGAGCTCTGCGGACGAGTCCATCCATCACTCCGGTGATGTTGGCCGGGGTTCTCACTAGTAAGGCGCTGAGTTCTTTTAGGGGCACGGGTCCTTTTTGCTGGAGAATGGTCAAAACGTTAAATGAGGCTAGCGTTAGGCCGAATTTGTTGAAAGTTCCGTGACAACGACGCTCCAGAGCATCACAAAGCCAGACCAGATTAAGAGCCGCTTTGGAGGCCCCCACTCGGCACTCGGGTACTTGTTGATTAAGAGATTCAAAACGTGCCTCATAATATTTGTCTCGACTGAACTGAGCCATTGTTTTGGGACCTTATATTTAGGCGGCTAACCAATCAATGGTACATACGAACTATGTCGCTCAGAATTTGTCCAGAACCCTAACGAAGAAAGCGCAGGAAGGTCTTGGAACTCGTTCGTGACCTGCCGAACTAAAGCAGGTCACGAAACCTACTGGTCGACTGGATGGCCAATTTCTTCACCGCGCGCCAGAGGATTTACAAAGCAGACACCCTGAGTTTCGGGTCAGTTTTAAAGCGGAAGCTCGGTCCGAATTTATTCGCAGCTACCTTGGTGGAGATCCTGATAGGGCAAGAGAATTTTCGGTTCGATCTAAAGCCTGAAAAGTACTGCACCCCTTATCCAAAAAGGAGAAGAACTTCTCTAGGACGGTTCTATTGGCCAATCGCTGGAAGATTTTATCTTTAAGCATCTGTTGTTTGTTGTCCGTTTGAGGCAATTCCTTTGTGAGTTGGATTGAGGCTAGAAGCTTGAGACGTAATTGAACGTCGTTGTTGAGCGTGAGGAAGCGGGAGGCGAGGAGGCGCCCCTGCTTGCGATAGGACTGCTCTCTTTGGCCCCGCTCTTGTTCGAGAGCTCGTTGTTCCTGTTGGGTTTGCTCGGGGGTGTGGTAGGTGACGGGAGGATCTTGCGAGCCGGTGGAGCTTGTCTCGAGGTGTGTGCGAGCGGAGAACGACTTCAGAGGTGTGATAGACAGCTGTCCAGGGAATACCCGGTACCCGCCGTCTTGGATTTCGGAAACGATGTAGGCGGCTAGATTTTTGACACGGGGGCGGTGAGGAGCTGTCTTGAGGACGTTTATAATGAGCTGGTGCTCGTTCTCGCGGCAGAGTTTCCGGGCGACTCGCTGACTAACGCCGTGTTTGCGAAGTTCTCTTAAGCAAAATTTGTGAAGTGGTTCATCAGCACTGGATGTAGCAGATTGGGGTTGGTGCTCATTGGGGGTTTTAAATTTCTCCTGGTGCTTCGTTTTCTTATGTTGTTGTTGTTTCTTTAGATCCTTATCTTTTAAAAGTCTCTTTGGGAAGCATTCGGTTTGTTCGATGACGGCTAGTGAAGCTCCATGGTGACAAGCCTGGGAATGTTCGAGGAGAGAGGGTTGGGTCATGACACGGATGTCGTCATGGTCATGACACGGATGTCCTGATGACCCTGACACAGATGTCATGACCGGGGCGACGGGGGTAGTCAGGAGGGTCTTGTTCGGATCGGCGATAATGTCGTCTTTTTGGAGCACGACGCGCCAGCGATAGACGCGGTAGACGGTTCGCTCTCTGGAGATAAAGCCTTGGTCCTCCAAAAGTTTGGCGACTCGCGCCACGGTGCGGGAATCGACCTCGAGTACTTCCGCGAGCTTTCTATAGGCGAGGGTCACGGAGCTTTCACCGAAGCCGATGGTGCGCTGGCATAGATAAACGAGAAGGTCGGAGGCGGCCTTACTGGTGAGGGTTCGTAGATAGGAAAGCACGGAAAGCGGTAGCTGCAAGAATTTAATCTTGGGTCTGGATGTCTTCACGATAAAAAAAATCCCAAATTTTTTATTTCGGCAAAAGGGAACTAGACCAGGGCTTGAGAAGACTTCCAAAACAGGTATTTTGGTTGACTCTCGCAGTCCCCAGGTGGAACCCCCGTTGTAGCAGATGGGGGTTTTTCCGTTTGTTCGGCCTTGCCGATAAGGCCATGTTTGATTGAAGAATGATCAAATCCTTGTGGGCGACAGGCTTGCCGCTCTCGTAATTGCAAGGATTTGAGCGCAGTCACTTTGTACATGTGGCGACCTGGATTAAGGTGATATAATGCAGGGTGAGTTTGCTCTGAAGCAAGGTGTCCTGTGCTTAAAATCTTTATCTCGAAATCGTTTTACTACGTGCAAAGCCGAAGACTTATGACTGAGGAGCACAAGTTTGTAGCCCCTCAAATTAGCCTTGCTAGTCGGGGAGAAGTGCTAAAAAGTTCGGCTGGGATCCAAGGTCTATTTGTAACGAATGGGTACTTCTCACCGCAGGCAAAGAGAGAGTATCTGAGCGACTATCCCTCCTTGACCCTGGACTATTTAGAAGGCCCCGACATAACTTCAAGTGTTTTATCAGACCCTCTTCTCAAAGCTCTGTGGTTCGATGGAATCTCGATAAAGGTGATGACAAGGGGGCTCTCGGTTCCGATAATCTGTCGCGACTTATCATCTGATGAGCCGGCTCTGATATGCCCCACCGAGGATGCGCTGAAGATAGGGAAGCTGTTAGAAGCAAAGCTCAATCATCGTTTCAAAGTGACCATAGAGCAGGATAGATTTTATCCCTGTGAATCCTTCGAGCCTTATCGAGCGCCGGAGAGGATTACGACATCTGAAGGTTTTCACGGTACGGTGTATGCCACAAAGGTCATTGTTTCAGGGAGACTTCCCTACCGTATAGCTCCTGTCGTATGGGAAGCCTTAAGCGTGCTCGCCGAGATTCACTCTCAGTCTCAACCAGAATTGGAACGTTTTTTGGCTTTTCGTAGTGGAAAGCCAACTCTCGAACAGGAACAGCTTTGCCCTTCATCTCTCCAATTAAGCCTTGATCCAATGACTATTATTTCAGAGCCTGGGGAGATTTGGGAAGAGTCTTGTTGGTATCGGCCAAGTCTCGAAGAATGGAGAGTTCCGCGTCTATGGCAGGCCAAAATCATGGAATGGATTCGTCTATTCAATCCTACCCAAAACGTCTGCTTGCGATACGAGCTCTTAGGTCCGCCCTCTTTAAGGTTTCGGCAAAGTGACTTGTTCTTTCGCCAGCATTTTCGAAAGTACTGGGAAGATTCGCTCTTTCTGCTTTATTCTGCTGACGCTCTTACTCAGGAAGAAATCGACTTTGTGGACCCTTCATTTGTGCTGAACACCCCGTTTGACAAGAGGCTCCTAGTAAAAGAACACCCAGCCATTTACGATCCACTAGTTAGTGTCCCCTTAGGTCTCATGAGTGATGATCCTGAGGATTCAGAACAATGGAAGCTTGATTTTGAAAGAGAGCACTCCAGGGCGTCAGAGTGGCTCATAGGCCTTAGGAAAGTCTTGGCCAATGTGGGGGAGATTCTATCCGCAGAAAAAGCACGACACTTGATAGCCTTTCTAACGAACGAGGACCCCCTAAGAGGCCCGGCCGAACTCGTTCTTCACAGAACCTGCGATATTCTAGGGGGCGGTTGGAACGAAATCGCTTCTCCGGCTGACCCTCGGGCGAGACTTCTTACAATCGAAGCAGTCTGGGAAGTAGTAGATTTCCACGCGATAGACTGGGAATCGATTCCTGCTTCATGGGAAGAGCAATCGCTCGAGTTCCTACTCTCATTTGACTCTGGTTACTACGACAAGAGGCAATATGCAAAAATTGAATTGTCTGACCAGTGTAGAACCACCGAGCACATAAATCAGAGAATCCGGTCCTTGAATTCCCGCGCACGCGAGGTTTTGATGCAGATAGACGCTTTCTTTGGCGATAACGCTGTTTTGGCAACTGAACAATATTGGAACTCTGAGGCTCACGTGTACTTTGACTGACTAGGAGTTTGGTTCGCCAAATCCGCAATTGGCGATCCAACCGCGTATCAGCCCACAGAGTGGTCCAGCAGAGCCGGGTTCTCGATGAACTGCAGTAGCCTCGCCGCTGAACTGGTAGGCCTCCTGAGGCCCTGCTCCCAACCCTGGACGGTTTTGGTTGAGACAAAGAGAAACTTCGCGAATTGGGTCTGGCTCATTTTCAGGCTGTCCCGGAGCGTTTTGATGTCCTCGGGTTCATATTCTTTAGGTGGCCGAGGAATCTCGATTGTCAAGGTCTCCAGGTCGAACTCACCACGCTCATGGGCGATTCCCTCCTCTAGCCCTTCTTTAAGCCTTTCAAAAATAGGTTTTCTCATCGTCTGCCTCTCCTTCGTCTCACGTCGGCTTCCAGTGCCTCGGCTCGGTACTTTTCAGCCAACTCGGCCAAGAACTTCCTCTCTTCTTTCGTGAGATCGTCAGCCTCATCTTTGTTATAGACATCGAGAAGAAGGACTAGCCTTTGCTTGATGGGTCCGTCCCGTAGGTGCGCTCCTCTTCAAACTGGCCATTAGCTTTGTGAATGATCAGCTGCCCCTCCGGGTGAGAACGAGCCCGACTCGCTCCTTCTTTCACGCCTTCTTCTTTGGTGGCGAAGAGCTGCTCCCAGTCGTCGTCTCTGCGCTTGAGCTTCCAGCTCTCTCCACTCGGGGTGAGGTGATAGACGACTCGGCGGAGGGGGAAGAGGTTGCTGCGGTAGCCGGCGTTTTTGAGCAGGAAGCTCACCAGGTGGCCGGCACTCGATTCCGGCAGCTGGCAATCTGGCTCGAGTATGGCTGCCTGTAGCTCCGCTATGACCTGGTGAAGGGAGACGGTATCGGCTGTCGCGTTCGGGGCGAGGTCTGTTTCGAGGAGTTTGGTGACGAAGTCGGGCCCAAGAATCTTTTGCGCTTCAGCCTCGGCCTGGGCGCGGACACTTGCGTCGAAGACCAAGAGCAGTTGTCCGTTCCCGTCTGGGCCTTTGGCGGAGTGAGCGATGATTCCACCAGTGACCCGGCGACAAAGAGAGCGATAGCAGGTTTCTAGCCAGGCTTGGGTGAGTTCGAGTTCGGCTGTCATGGTAGGGTCTACAAGTTCACGCATAGGTGCTCCTTGCGTCTCTTGCGAAAACGGCGGTGTGCTTGTAGTAGACCCATGGCATTGGATGAGCGAAGACGGTTGGTTTCCCGAAGATAACCCGAGCCTGAAGAAGAATCTGTTGAGGATAGCTCGGCTTATCGAATATGGGGCGGAGCTTGAGCCTATGCAGATGAGAATGACCCTGGTGGAGTGTTCGAAGAGATCGGGCCGGAAAGCATGTACAGGTTTCTTGAACGTCTTTAAGGAGCCCGAGGGCAGTATCTATGCGGAGTGTCCCACCTGTCGAAAAGACCAGATTGTCATTCACAACTGGGAAGAGACACCCTGGGCACCGGGGATTTGCCCCCCGATCGGGCCGGATGGCCCGGTTTAGACGCCTGAAGCTTCATTTTTCGGCCATTCTCGTCTCTCAAGAGGCTTCGGGACGGGTGTAAATCCACTTCGCTCAAAGCCAAAGCCCCAAATTTCGTCGAATTTAGGCGGTCAGAAATACTTACAGGGCTCTCTCAGTGTTTGTCCGGTGACCCACTTGCCGAAGGCCCGGAGGTTCTGCTCCGACCATCCGACGACTTCCGAGAGTTCGAACGGGTACTCGTATCGGTTCCAGACGTGGAGAAGAAAGGACAGCACGGACCTTTCGTAGGTAGAGAGGGTCTCGTCGAAGAGTTGGACGGCATGTTCGGGATAGAAATCGTCCGGTAATCGGTCGCCTTTGACCATTCTTTCGGTGAGGTCGAAGGTTTTGGCGAATTTCTGCCAGAGCTTTTCGTCTCTTGAGCGACCTGTTAGTCCTGGGGACGGCTTTTCGAATTTGAGAACGTTGGGGGGCAGCTGGTCGGGAAGCGGCTCTGCCTTTGAACCACAAATCTCCAGGAAGGCGTCTCGCGGTTTCTTGGAGTCGAGGTAGGACAGGATGTTTTTATTGAGTTTTTCGGCGACCTGGTAGAGAGCGAGTTTTGGGTCTTCCAGGAGGATCTTGGCCAAGTAGATCTGCTCGGTGATAGATCCCGTGACTCGACGGTTGAGGGCTTTCCCGAAGCAGATGCCGCCGGTGTGGGGGACTATCCTTTGAAGATAGGCCTCCTCCAGGCCGTCGTCTTCCATGATATCTCGAATTCTTTGAAGAGCGGACTTAATGAAGAGACTGTCGTCTGTAATTCCTGCGCCGAAGAAAAGGCAACTGTAGAGCGTGGCGGTGTTGCTACAGATGATGTAATGGGTGCGGTCGTGGATGAAGAGGTTGGCTGTCCAGTCTGCCAGTGGTTCGGGGTGAGCTTCGAGGGCCGGGAGTTTAACCGGCTCTTTTATCTTCTTCGCGAGCTTCTGGGTGATTCGAAGATGCATGGTGGGGTGTTTTGGCGGTTCCGCCAAGCTCCTTTTCGGAAAAAATGGCTTTAGTGCTCGTCTGGCTTGTGAAAGGATCCTTTAAGAACTTGAGTCGCTATTAAATTTTGGGCGTATTTTTTTAAGATGGTGACAAATACTTCCGGCACCCACGAGGGATGAGGCCAGGGCGGCTCCCCTCCGAGAAGGGTGACAGGTGGGGACTACCTCTGCTAAAATACAAAAGTGGACCCCGCAGAGAGGGGCCCTTGGATTAGAGAGAGCGCTCTATTTCTTACGTTTTCGGCTGTCAAACTTCAAACGTAGGAACTCAATGAGCGCTTTCGCTATTCCTGGGGATATCAAGAAGATGAGCACAACGGGTGCTCCTATCTCGATATTCATCGGCAGCCTCCTTTCCACAGGGGAGAAGGGGCGAGAGCCGTACTCTCAGGAACTGGTGCTCTGCGGTCTCTCGCGAGACGCCACCACTAAGAGCCCGTTTCCCGGCTCCCAGATTTTGGGGTCTCCCCCACGAAGCTGACAGCAGAAGCCGGAAACGTTCTAAGACTTCAAGAATTCACGTCAGACCAGGCCTTCCCTGTGATGCAAGCGCACCACAGAGACGCCTTCTAGTTGTTGAACCTGGTTAGAAGCCCGGTCTCCTCCTCGATGATGTCGTGGAGCATGTCACAGTAGACATCGGAGACAGACTTCACACGACTGACAGTGAGCTGAGTGAAAGAGAGTCCGTTCTTTTGCTGCCTTTCGGCTTCGACTTTGGCGAAATGGACCGTGTAGGTGTCGCTCGGATCCAAGACGATCTCGATTCGGTTGATGGTCTGGCTCCCGCGAATGCCGAATTGGAGCCCGTCCCCGAGGTCGACGAAGGTGTGAGCACCGAGAAGAGCCAGGGCGGCTCTCCCCAGCTGGCCGGCAATTGTTTGAGCGATGATAGGATCTTCCATGCTAAGACGCCCTCCGCTCTCCCACCAGAAGAGCGACCGCCCGCCGGCGCCTCTCTTCGGAGGTGTTGAAGTAGGTATCGGTGGAGGTGATATCTTTGTGCCCCATGAGGGTTTTGATGGTGTAGGCATCGACCCCGGCTTGCTGGAGCTTGGTGCCGAAGTAGTGGCGAAAGCTGTGAGGTGTGATTTTGGCACTGAGACCGGCTTCTTCCCGTAGCTTCTGTATCTCTCGCTCGGCTTCCCGAATGGGAAGCGCCTGGTGATTCTTCCAAGGAAAGAGCGGGGCTCTCTCCTCTACGGAGAACCCCCTCTCCCGGTTGAACTCTAGAAGTTTGGCGATACACTCCCGGGCTTTGGAGTTGAGAGGAAGAACCCGGGCCGCGAACTCGGTTTTTGTTCCCATCTTGGGGCTCAAGAAGAGCTCGTCTTGAACTCTTCCGTGGGCTACGACGTGACGGACCTCTAAACAGGTCATTTCGCTGATTCTTAGGCCTGTGTGGCAGAGGAACAGGATCATGAGGTAAGTGCGCTTGCCCCAGGTGCTCCGGAGCCTGATGGCCGAGAGAAGCTGATGGAGCTGGGCTTCTGTGGGGGCTGTTGACTGCTGAACCATTAGAAAGAGACCCTCCCTACTACATCATCGAGACTTTCCACGGGAAACGCTCGGCCGCTTTCGATAAGTTCCTGAGCCCAAGGCTGAGCCTCCACAAGCGATCTGAGAAGACCGACCGGCCTTTTCTGAGCCAGGGCGGCTCGAACCGCTGCGATGGTTCCGGAGCGGGGCTCTCCTTCGACGGCGACCAGAACCTGAGCGAGCGCGGCTATGACATGATTTCGCTTGAGGAAGTTACGACCGCCCCTGCTTCCCTTGTGAATCGGGAAGTATTGAGAGAGGAGCGCACCCGACCCCTCGATCTCCCTGGCTAACTCCTGGTGAATACTGGGGTAAATGTGATTGAGTCCAGTGCCCAGGACAGCGAGAGTTCTTCCTCCCGCGGCTAATGCGCCCCGATGAGCGGCGGCATCGACACCCAGGGCCAGGCCGCTGACAACGGTGACCCCCTCGGCGGCCAGCTGGTGAGCGAGCTTGAAAGCTCTCTTTTTGCCTTCTGAGGAGCATTCTCGAGAACCGACGATGGCCACGGCCACCCGATCTTCTCTTCTGAGCGTTCCCCGGTACCAAAGACTCATAGCGATGGCGGTGGCATCCTCTAGATTGGCGGGGTAGTTGTTGTCTCCGTATACGACCTGTCGGGTTCCTTGATGGATTGCTGGAACCGGCTTCTGTGTCTGTGTCGAAACCATGAATTTCTCACTTTCTTATGTGTGTTTTTGAGATGGAAACGGGCTTCAAAAAGACCATTTCGCCAACCTAATTTACTTCGACATGGGGACATGCGGACCTCGCTTAAAGTCTAGGTTTTACGGGCTTTTTTTGAAGTTTTTCGGGGCCCGAAGGGCCTCAAAAAAACCTCCCCCCTCCCCCCGCCCGGGCCTTCTAGGCCCGAACATTCGAGCTACACCCCCCGCAGCAAGCTGGAACCCGGCCCGACTCTTTATTCCAGGGAGCAGCGCGAAGCTAATAACTTGCCCCGGGGCCGCGAAAAAAGAATTTTCGCGGATGGCAGAAGACTGTCAAGGGCTTGTCCCAGCTCTGCTGGGATGGGCGAAGCCCACCCTTTACCGGCTTCTGACAGTCCCCACAATGTTGCACCGGAGGACCCGGTGCAGGTTATTAGCTTGAGGGCCGTAGGCCCGCCAATAGGGTTCTCCTACTATCTCAACAAGCCGTTAGGCTTGAAAGCGGGGTGGGGGCTAGCCGGGCGCGCAGCGGGGGGCGGTGTATCTAGCCGGCACTTTCTGGGGCAATTTGCTCCGGGCTGCCGGCTTTCGCGGGCGAAGCCCCCGGGTCCGGAGGACCGGAGTAGGTGTTTTGGCTTCGAAGGCGGCAAGAAGGTTTTTTTGATCGCACCTCATTTGGCCCGGAGCGGGTCAAGGGGCTTCCTACGCGCGGGTCGTTTGGGTGACGACGAGCTTTTCTTCCGGGTCTAGCGACAACTTCTTTTCGAGCGCAAGTGTCGGAGTTTAGCGATCATGGGACTAGAGGATAGAACGTTTTGAGGAAATGGAAGCCCCTTGATGCGCTCTCGGGGCCAAATGATACGCTTGATGGTGAACCTTCTTGCCGCCTTCGGAGTCAAAACACCGTCTGAGGGAGCGAAGCGACCGATCCTTTGTATTCACCTACACCCTTTATTCTTGGCTTGACAGCCCCTGGCAAGACAACAGGCTGCACCTTCTGGTACAGCCTGTCTTTCTCGGAAGCTTGCTGGTCTTAGATCCTACCGTGAACCCTCCGCTATCCCCTGCGATGGACTTGCGAGTCCTCGCAGGGGTTG
>JYMV01025843.1_pt1 | contig 20386 bp, 16 predicted proteins | sample 338911 | NCBI WGS metagenome assembly JYMV01 (sample SAMN03354496, study PRJNA234377) | hydrothermal vent metagenome | biome: Deep sea; feature: Hydrothermal plumes at the Eastern Lau Spreading Center, Western Pacific Ocean; material: Seawater | place: Tonga | collected 2009 | depth 2000 m m
CTGGGCATTATTATGGATGGCAATGGTCGGTGGGCTAAGCTAAGAGGTAAAAGAAGAATCTTCGGCCATGAGGCAGGCGTTCTGAAGGCCAAAGAGATTGTTGAAAAGTCGGTTAGTTTAGAAATTGAAGCACTTACTTTATATGCCTTTAGTTCAGAAAACTGGAAAAGACCCGCTAAGGAAATCAATGGTCTGATGAGACTGTTTGAGCGAACCATCAAAAAATACACCGGACTTTTAATTGAGAATAATGTTCGTTTTAAACAGGTAGGCAGTAAAGACATGCTTCCTAAAAGTTTAATTAGAAAATTGGAACAAATGGAGGCAATTACCTCAGAAAATACTGGTTTAAAACTCACTCTAGCACTAGCATATGGCTCAAGACAGGATATTGTAAAAGGTATATTGAAGATTATTGATGATGTAGATGATGGCAGAATTAATAAAAATCAAATAGACGAATTAACTTTATCCAACCGTCTTTCTTTCTCAGATCTGCCTGATCTCGATTTAATAATTAGAACATCAGGTGAAACCAGGGTGAGTAATTTTATGCTTTGGGAAATGGCACTCTGGCCTAGTTTTGAAGATCAGGAATTTTTTGAAATTTTAGAAAGTTATTCACAATCAGAAAGACGTTTTGGTTCCGTTGAAAAGAAAACAGAGTTGAAGAAAGCCTAAATCTTTACAATGAATAACCTTACCCAGAGAATCTGTTCGGCAGCAGTTCTCATATTAATACTGGTGGTCTTAATTCATCCTGCGACAACAATTCCCATAAAAGCTACTGCTATTGGATTTATTTCCCTCATTATCCTTTGGGAATATTCGAGATTATTCAAATCAAGATTCATCCGGATTTTTTTTCCGATACTGGTTATTGGTAGTCTTTTAGAAATGCTTTTTTTTACTGGATACCTAGAGAAAACAAGCAACTATTTGTTTTGGTTTTTGTGTTTACTATGGTTATTCATATTATTCCAAGTATTAACCTACAAAAAGAAGAATATCAATGACTTCTTAATCTTCATTTTTGGATATTTTATCCTCCTACCATTTGTTGCATCTTTGTTTTTTATGGTCATAAATCCAGGAATTTTTTTATACGTGGTCATTGTTGTATCAATTGCTGATTCAGCAGCTTTTTTTGTAGGAAGGACGATGGGAAAAACCTCTTTATTACCTAACATCAGCCCAGGCAAAACCATTGAAGGTTTTATTGGAGGTGTTTTAATAGCCTCTATTTTCTCATGTTTAATCGCTTTATTTTTTGGTTTGCAGGATAGGCTGTTGGAGTTTTTATATCTTGGATTCCTGGTAGCACTCATATCTGTTTTAGGAGATGTATTTTTCAGCTTGTTAAAACGCAATAAGGGCCTTAAGCCATGGAGGCTTTATCGATCTGTTAGACGGAACAATAGCGGCCCTTCCTTTGCTTACATTTTTATCCTTCAGAATTAATGAACTGGGTTTGACTCTTGCTTTTATTGGGTTTTAGGACTGAAATGTAAATTTTCACATCTTATTACTTCCTTTGCTGAACTGATTCTCTATAATTCCTTCATAATCTTTGCTGATAATTACTATATGGATTTTTTATTTTCAATTGTTGCCTTCATAATCTTGGTTGGCGTACTCGTCGCCATCCATGAATATGGACATTTGCTGATAGCAAAACTTTGCAATGTCAAAGTTTTGAGATACTCCATCGGTTTTGGCAAGGTGCTTTGGAGTAAGAGAACTGGTTTAGATCAGACAGAGTATTGTTTATCCGCCATCCCCCTAGGTGGCTATGTCCAATTGTTGGATGAGAGGAGTGAAGAGGTTGACGAAAATGAAAAACATCGAGCCTTCAATAATCAATCAGCCACCAAAAGAATTTTTATCTTACTAGCTGGTCCTTTTGCTAATTTTCTCTTTGCAATTATTGCTTATATGACAATGTTTTCTGTTGGAGTTCCAGGTGTGGCTCCGATTATAGGGGAAATTGAATCGGGATCTATTGCTTGGCAGAACAACCTCAGATCTGGAGACCAAATTATTAATGTGGGTGGAAAAGAGGTTCAAACTTGGCAAGCTTCTTTGATTTCAATTCTTGGCGAGATTTTAGATGACGAACAAATCAAAATCACCGCAACAGACAAATTTGGCAATCTGAAGCATGCAACACTGGATGTTACTGGAAGAACCAAGGAGCTCACTGCACCAAATGCGTTAATGCCTGGTTTGGGATTTAAACCTTTTATTCCAACAATCAAGCCTATTATAGAAGCAGTAATTCCAGATGGACCCGCTGACAAGGCAGGCCTTTTACCAGAAGATGTGATTCTAAAAGTTGATGATGTTGACATAATAAACTGGAGCCAGTTTACTGAAATCATTATTGCCAAGCCTAACCAAAATGTTGAGGTGGAGATAAAGAGACTGGATCGAACATATCAGAAAACTGTATTTCTTGGTACCAAGGCCGATAACATAAACCAAGGTTTTATAGGAATTACAGCACGAATTGATGCAGATCAAGTAAAGAAGTACCAGGCAATTCAACAATACCGTTTTCCCAAAAGCTTAACCATGGCAATCAATGAAACAAATCAAATGATTGTCCTAACCTTAAATATGTTTGGCAAGATGGTCCGTGGTCAAATTTCAGTAGCTAAAGATGCGGGAACGGTTGCAAAAAGAGGATTGATCGCAACTTTGTCTTTTATGGCGATTATCAGTATTAGTTTAGGCATACTCAACCTATTCCCTTTACCAATTCTTGATGGGGGACAAATCGTATTTGTGCTAATAGAAAAATTGATTGGCAGACCCATACCAGAAAAAATACAAATTGTTTTTCAACAATTCGGAATAGGCGCACTATTATTCTTAATGATATTTGCGTTGTACAATGATTTGATCAGAATATTTGGTTGGTAACTTTTTAACCACATGATGAAATTCAGATTAACAATAGTTGCATTCGCTGTTCTTTGTATTTTTTCAGTTCAGGCTGAAGAACCCTTTGCCGTCAAAGACATAAGAATCGAAGGGTTGCAGAAAATTTCTGAAGGCGCTTTATTAAATTATCTCCCAATAAACATTGGAGATACTCTTGATGAGATTAAAATTAAGGAATCCATAAGAGCGGTGTATTCCAGTGGTTTTTTTAGGAATATCGAGTTTAGAAAAGACCCCTCTGATGACATTCTTATTATTTCGGTACTGGAAAGGCCGTCCATAGGAAATATAAGCATTGATGGAAATAAGGATATTAAAACCGAAGATCTAGAAGAATCATTAAATAATATAGGTTTTAAAATCGGTCGAACGTACGACCCTTCAGTTTTGGATGAAATTGAAAGATCACTGATAGATCAATATTTTAGTTTCGGTAAATACAGTGCTCAAATTGAAACCGATGTGGAAGATTTACCTGGGAATACTGTTAGGATAAAAATCGATGTTAAAGAAGGTGATCGTGCTCAAATTAGGCAGATAAATATTGTGGGAAACAATGTTTTCAATGATGAAGATCTTTTAGATCAGTTTAAGTTACAAATGCCCGATTGGTTGTCATTTATTCAACAAGATGATCGATATGCAAGGGAAGATTTGCAAGGTGATTTGGAAACCCTTGAGTCCTTTTATTTGGACAGAGGTTATGCTAATTTTACGATAGACTCCGCTCAGGTAGCTATCTCACCGGACAAGACTGGAATATTTGTCACCGTTAATATTTCTGAGGGAGATGTTTATCGATTATCAGACGTCAAGCTGACTGGTGAATTTGTTGTACCCAAAGAAGAAATACAGAGACTGGTTTTGGCACAACCGGGACAAATATTTTCTCAGGGACTGCTGACGCAAGCTACAGAGTTAATCAAATATAGACTTGGAGAAGATGGTTATTCATTTGCAGAAGTACAGGCGATTCCAGAATTGGATGATGAAACCATGGAAGCAAAGATAGTTTTTTATATCCAACCCAAAAGTAGGGTCTATGTTCGGCGGGTGAGCTTTTCTGATACAACTTCTATAAATGACGAAGTATTAAGACGTGAGTTAAGGCAAATGGAAGGGGGGTATATGTCAAAGAGCAGGTTGGAACGATCAAAAATTAGATTGCAAAGACTGCCTTTTATTGAGGACGTAGAATTTGACACAATTCCAGTCGCAGGGACTACAGATCTGGTTGATGCGGTGTTTACGGTCAAAGAGGGACTGCCAGGCCAATTTGGTGGAGGAATAGGCTATTCTGGGTACCAGAAACTTATTTTAAATGGTAATTTTGTTCATACTAATTTTTTTGGCACAGGCAATAGAATTGCACTGGATCTGAACTCAAGTAAGTTCAGAGACGTTTACAGCTTTTCACACACGAATGCTTATACTGGTCTTGATGAAATTGCGAGAACGGCAAGATTTTCCTATTCATCCTTTAATCAGTTCACTGCATCTTCTTCAGATTTCTCAACCAAAACTTTTTCTCTCGGGTTGGAATATTCGTATCCCTTGAGCGAGTATCAGCGAGTTATTTTTGGCTCTAACTTGATGAGTTCTGAATTGCTCGCAGGCGATTATAGCGCTAGTCAAGCCCTTCAGTGGGTTAACAGCAATGGAAACAGCAGTTGCTTTGAAGGAGCTTTCAATTTTTGTAAAACAGAGTTCAAAGTTGCAGAAGCTATAATCGGATGGGTTTATGATTCGAGAAATCGCTTTATCTTTGCTGATCAAGGAATGACACAGAGATTCATGGCGAGTCTAGCCATTCCTGGAAGTGAGGTTGAATATTACGGTTTTAATTACAGCTACAAACAGTATTTTAATGTTCCGTTTCCATTTGTGAACTATTTAACACTTATGGCAAAAGCTGACATTGCCTACAACGGAGCTTACGGTGATTCTGTTGGGGTCCCTCCCTACAAAAACTTTTTCGCAGGAGGACCGGATACCATTAGAGGCTATAAAGAACATCGTTTGGGGCCAAGAGATAACTTTGGTAACCCATACGGAGGAGATCTTCTAATTTCAGCTCAAATGGAAGTCATTTTACCTTTACCGCAAGATTGGGCAACGAGGGCAAGGTTTAGTTTATTTTTTGATGTTGGCAATGTATTTTCGACCAGCGAGCTGGATTTTTATGACAAAATCGGCAATCCTCTCGACTACGGTTTTGATGCGGGTAATTTGAAACAATCAGTCGGATTGGCTGCACAATGGTTGGCCCCACTCGGACTCTTTCGATTCAGTTATGCCCTTCCTTTAAATAACGATCCTACAACTGGTGATTCTTGGGGTGACGAAACGGAACGATTCCAATTTACAATTGGAGGAGCTTTTTAGACAATGGTTTTAATTAAGATAAAGGGACAGTTATGAAAAAACTAAATTTCGTATTGACAATAATAGGCACGCTTTTTGTTGCCCAATCCATTTTCGCTCAGGAAGCAACGCAAGCAAGGATCGGGGTGGTAGACATGAATAAACTTGTTCAAGAATCTCCCCAATACCTAGATATGACCTCAGTGATAGAGGAAGAATTCGCAGGTAGAGTAAGAAATATTACGTCCAAGGAGTCGGCTTTGAACGCAAGTAAAGACCAACTGAATCAAGACAATCTTTCCCTCAGCAATGACGAACGCCAGAATACTCTGTTAAAAATTAACGCTGATCAGAGAGAGTTGAAATATTTGGCCGAAAGCTTCCAAGAAGATCGTAATAATAGAACTCAAATTGAGGCAAATAAAATTTTTGTTGAAATTATCAATTTGATTCAGAAGTTTGGCAGAGACAATAGCTATGATCTGATCATCAATGAAGGAAGAATCAGTCAGAATACCATTTTAAATGGCGGAACTTTATACAAAGGGGCTTCGGTGGATATCACGAATGACATAGCTAAAATGTTAGAAAAGAAGTTTCAAGAAAATAAAGCCGGAGGCTAAATAGAAGCTAGCCAATAAATATGTCGGGGAATGAGAATTTTGTCTGATACTGCTTTTACTCTTGAACATTTAGCTTCAAAATACGATTGCAAGATCCAAGGTGATCCGTCTACTGTTGTTTCCAATGTCGCAACGCTATCAAACGCATCCAACGATTCGCTAACATTTTTTGCCAATAGTAAGTATAAATCTGAGTTGAAAGAAACCAACGCAGCAGCGGTTGTCCTCAGGGAACATGATGTGGAGTTTTGCCCTACTGCTTCATTGGTAACAACTGATCCATACTTGTTGTTTGCCAGAATCGCAAGTGACTTTGATATAAGCAAGCAATTTCAGCCAGGAATCCATTCCGCTGCTGTGATTGACTCCTCCTGCGACGTACCATCAACCTGTAAGATTGGAGCGGGGGTGGTTCTAGCTATGAATGTTGAGTTGGGAGAACATGTTTTTGTTGGGGCCAACTCAGTGGTTGAGAAAGACACCAAAATAGGTGAATCCAGTTGGATCAGTTCAGGGGTCATTATCCATGAGGGTACTGAAATAGGTTCAAGGGCCATTATTCATCCAGGTGTGGTAATTGGAGCTGACGGTTTTGGTTTTTCAGAAGCGAAAGACTCGGCATGGGTCAAGATCCCTCAAATGGGTCGGGTGATTATTGGTGATGATGTTGAGGTGGGAGCAAATACAACCATAGACCGAGGAACACTTTCTGACACGGTCATAGGCAATGGTGTAAAACTTGATAATCTAGTACAAATAGGTCACAACGTGATCGTTGGGGATCACACAGCAATCGTTGCACAAACAGGCGTAGCAGGCAGCACTGCAATTGGAAAACGTTGTAGAATAGGCGGTCAAGTCGGAATTGCTGGCCATCTAAAAATAATCGATGACACAACCATTGCTGCAAGGACAACTGTCATAAAGGACATCAAGGATCCAGGTGTCTATGCTGGCAATCTGTTTTCACATCAAAAAGCTTCAGAATGGCAAAAGAATGCTGCCAGTTTTAAAAAGTTAAATAAACTGCAGAAACTGGTGTCGCTAATCAATAAGAAAGTGGGCGAAGACAATGATTCATAAAACCGCGATTGTTTCTGAACAAGCTGATATTTCTGATGATGTAAGCATCGGACCCTACTCAATTATTGGCCCAGATGTCTCCATTGATAGTGCCACGATTATTGAATCGCATGTGGTGATTACTGGTCGAACGAAAATAGGTAAACAAAACCATATCTACCCATTCTCTTCAATAGGTGATAGTCCCCAGGACATGAAATACAACGATGAAGATACTCAATTAGAGATAGGTGATCGCAATACCATTAGAGAATGCTGCACCATAAATAGAGGAACGATTCAAGATACAGGGATCACTCGGCTAGGCAATGACAACTGGATCATGGCCTATGTTCACATAGCGCATGACTGTCAAATAGGCAACCACACTATATTTGCCAATAATGCAACCCTGGGTGGCCATGTAGAGGTTGGGGATTACGCAATATTTGGCGGTTTTTCGGGCGCTCATCAATTTTGCAAAATCGGTAGCCACAGTTTTTTGGGAATATACGCAGGTGTGGCCAAAGACCTGCCCCCTTATGTAATTGTTGTGGGACAACCTGCTATGCCTAGAGGAATTAACATTGAGGGTTTAAGAAGAAGAAATTTTACCGCTGAACAAATACGAAATATTAAGACCGCTTACAAGCTGTTGTATACTTCTGATCTTCGTTTGGAAGAAGCCCTGGAAAAAATCTCTGGTCTTGACGAAGTTTCAAATGAATTGCAAGTAATGCTTGATTTTTTACAAGCATCCACAAGAGGGATCATCCGCTGACTTCTAACCAATCAACCGATCGTGACTAAGTTCGTCATCGTTGCTGGGGAACCTTCAGGAGATTTGTTAGGCTCTAAAATTATTGCCTCAATACAAGATCTTTGTCCCGATGCAACCTTCGAGGGAATAGCCGGTCCAAAGATGATTCAAGCTGGATGCAAACAGTGGTTTCATTCTTCCGAATTATCCGTTATGGGTATTTTTGGTGTGCTGAAACATTTGCCTAGAATACTCAAAGTTAGAGCAAAACTGATAAAAAAAATCCTCAAAAATCCCCCGGACGCTTTTATTGGTATTGATTCCCCCGATTTCAATTTGAAGCTTGAAGAAAAATTAAAGCGCAGAGGTATTAAAACCATCCAAGTGGTTTCTCCAAGTTTTTGGGCATGGCGAAAAAACAGAGTTAAATTACTGAACAAATCTGCAGATCTATTGTTGTGTCTCTTTCCGTTCGAGGAAGATCTCTTAAAAGAACATAATGTGAACGCGGTCTTTATTGGCCACCCATTGGCTGATTCAACGCAACAAAAAATTGATGTTAAAACTGCAAGAAATAATTTAAAACTGAGTGCAAAAACTGTTATTGCATTGATGCCTGGTAGTCGTGGCTCTGAAATTAACCGTCATGCAAAATTATTCTTTGAAACTGCCGAATTGATAACCAATAGAATTGAAGACATAGAGTTTGTAGTACCGGTTGTGGATTCAAAAATAGGAGAGCAATTAAAGAAAATACTTGCTATGTATTTTACTGATCTCAAGATGACCATTACCGACAGTACACATTCAGCTTTATCTGCCTGTGATCTGGTCATTACTAAGTCAGGTACCTCAACACTCGAAGCGGCTTTACATAAAAAACCAATGGTTGTCGTTTATAAAATGTCACAACTAAGTTATTGGTTTTTAAAGATATCTAAGATGGTGCATACGGATTACATAGCATTGCCAAATATTCTTTTAGGTAAAAAATTAGTTCCTGAGTTGATTCAAGAGAATGCTTCTTCTGAAACAATTTTCGCAGAAAGTTTATCCTGGCTTTCCAATCAACATAAAGTTGTAGAATTGCAACAACAATTTGATTCTCTTCACTTGCAGCTACAAAAAAATGCTTCTTTTTTGGCAGCATCGACAATTTTAAAAATGCTTGAACAACAAAAGTAAAATAATTTTCTTGTCTATTTATGGAATTAATCGCAGGAGTTGACGAAGCAGGGAGAGGATGTCTTGCTGGGCCTGTAGTTGCAGCAGCTGTCGTGTTCCTTAAAAATCAGACCATACAGGGTTTGCGGGACTCAAAAAGGCTGTCAGCTAAAAAAAGAGAGCAATTATTCCAAATCATTAAATCCGAATCACAAGAGTATTCAATTGGTCTTGCCAATCACCTAGAAGTGGATCAATATAATATTCTTAAGGCAACGATGTTGGCAATGCAGAGAGCAATTGATCAGTTGCACCAAAATGACATACAGGTCTTGATAGATGGGCCGTACTGTCCAGTGGTACGCTCAAATTTGAGTCTTAGATTGGAACCCAAAATTGGTGGTGATGGTCTTTATGCCTCTGTCGCAGCAGCATCCATACTGGCAAAAGTGACCAGGGATCAATTGATGGAACAAATGCATATAAAATACCCTCAATATCGATTTGATAAAAACAAAGGTTACCCAACTAAGGAACATTTATCTGCCATTCAAGAATTTGGCCCAACTCCAATTCATAGAATGACGTTTAAACCTGAAATGTATAGCAATTGATATGGCTAAAGAGGAGCCAATATTTGTTCACCTGGATGTTAATTCAGAATATTCAATAGGTCAGAGTGTTATTCGAATTGAAGGTTTGCTGGAAAAATCTCTTGAATACCAGATGCCAGCCTTGGGAATTGCCGATGATAATAATCTATTTGCGGCATTCAAGTTCTACAAAAGAGCAATTGAAATTGGTATCAAACCAATTATTGGTGCAACCGTATCAATCCATCCAGGGGCATCAGAAAGAATTTCAAAACTAATATTGCTTTGTAAAAACACCACTGGGTATAAGAATTTATCAAACTTGATTACTCGATCGTATCTGGAGGGTTACCATAAAGGCAAGGTCTTGGTCGATATTGATTGGCTGGATGGTAAAAGCACTTTAGGTCTTGTTGCAATATCAGGAGGTTACAACGGCTTTATTCAGAACCTACTTTTATCCGAAAAATCCAGAACTGCTTCTAAACAGGTAGAAAGATTACAACTTATTTTCCCCGAAGATTTGTTTCTCCAAATTCACAAATTAGGGGGAAATAGGGACGAAGAGTTACTGGAAAAAACAGTTGAAATTGCTTCCTTGGCCGAAGTCCCTCTGTTGGCAGGTAACAACCCAAGATTCCTAAATCAGGACGATTATTTGTCTTTGGACGCAAGAGTATGCATTGATCGTGGTGATGTAATCGATAACACAAATCGGGTTAGGGAATACACGACTGAACAATATTTCAAAACCAAAAAAGAAATGGCTGATTTGTTTTCAGATATACCCGAGGCGGTAACCAACACGGTAAATCTTGCCAAGAAATGTAATTTTCAATTTACTACCGGTCAGACTGCACTGCCTGCTTACTCTGTCCCAAAAGGACAAACAATAGAGAATTTTCTAATTAAAGCAGCGAATAAAGGTTTAGAACAAATTCCACTTGCAACCAAGGAGGTAAAAGAAGCCTATACTCAGAGACTGGAAAATGAACTCAAGATTATCCACTCCACAGGATTTTCAGGCTATTTTTTGATCGTTGCTGATTTCATTCAATGGTCTAGATCAGAAAACATACCTGTTGGTCCGGGAAGAGGCTCAGGACCCAGTTCCTTAGTCGCCTTTTGTTTAGGCATTACTGACGTTGATCCCATGAAATACGATTTGCTTTTTGAGCGATTTCTGAATCCAGAGAGGGTTTCGATGGGGCAACTGCCAGACTTCGACATTGACTTTTGTGTGAATGGCAGAGACCGAGTTATCGATTATGTATCCAATCGATACGGATCAGAAATGGTCTCTCAAATCATAACCTACGGAACAATGTCTGCAAAAGCAGTTGTCAGGGATGTTGGCAGGATACTTGGTTACCCCTATGGGATGGTTGATCAAATTGCAAAATTAATTCCTTTCGATATTGGAATCACTATTAAGTCGGCGCTAAAGAAAGAACCCGCACTGAGTGAAAGGTATGAAAAAGAACAGGATGTTCAAGCACTTATTAACTTGGCTCTCAAGCTAGAGGGTTTGATAAGGAATGCCGGCAAGCATGCTGGTGGTGTTGTTATAGCACCTTCAAATCTGTCAGATTTTATGCCCCTTTATAAAGTTGAGGGCGAAGCAGGTACTGTCACCCAATTTGACAAAGATGATGTCGAATCGATTGGGCTCATTAAGTTTGATTTTTTAGGACTTAAAACACTCACTGTAATCCAAAATGCAGTCGAACTCATCAATGAAAAATTAATTGCAGCTGGAGAGAAAAGCATTGATATTCGAGCCATACCCACAAATGATTCTGAAACATACAAATTGTTATCTTCAACCAAAACTGTAGGAATCTTCCAGCTGGAATCGATAGGCATGAGAGAATTGATCAAGCGAATGCAGCCATCAGAATTTGATGACCTCGTGGCTTTGGTTGCGCTTTTCCGACCTGGTCCCCTTCAATCGGGAATGGCAGATCTTTTCATTGAAAGAAAAGCAGCTGGCCATTTGAACCTTGTCAACACTTTCCACCCAATGTTGGAACAAGTTCTAAGAACGACATATGGAGTGATTGTTTATCAAGAGCAGGTTATGCAAATAGCACAAAAGTTAGCTAATTATTCTCAAGGCAGTGCCGACATACTTCGGAAAGCAATGGGTAAAAAAATTCCTGAAGAGATGAGTAAGCAGAGAGGTGTTTTTATTCAGGGTGCAATTGACAACAACGTCAAGGAAAGCACTGCTAGAAGAATATATGACCTCATAGAAAAATTTGCAGGGTATGGTTTTAACAAGTCTCACTCTGTTTCATACGCCCTAATTGCCTATCAAACAGCGTGGTTGAAAACTCATTATCTTGCAGAATTTATGGCCGCTTCAATGACCGCAGATATTGACAACACCGATAAACTAATCCAATTAAAAGGGGACTGTTATGATTTTAAATTAGATATTTTGACCCCTAGTGTTAATCATTCCAGCTATGATTTTGTTGTCGAAGACGCTAGAACACTCAGATATGGTTTGGGGGCAATTAAAGGCATTGGCAAATACGCTGCTGAAGCAATCACCAACGAAAGATTAACCAAAGGCAGCTATCTAGACTTTTTTGACTTTTGTTCACGGCTCGCTGAGCAGAAATTGTCTAAACGTACGATTGAAGCATTAATTAATAGCGGTGCTTTAGATTGCTTGGAAGAAAACAGATCAACATTGAACAATTCAATTGAGATTGGGTTAAATTATTCAAATAAGAAAGCCATGGATCGGGAATCTGGACAAAACAGTTTGTTTTACTCAGACACAGATCAATTCCAAACACTTCCTAAACTTAGGAGAAAGAAGGAATGGAAATTGAATGTTTTACTGCACAATGAATATCAAAGTCTAGGTTTTTATTTTAGTGGCCATCCGTTTGACCCTTACCGGAAAGATTGCCTCCACATAACTAAGTCACCACTAGATAAATTAAAAGCTGCCATGGAAGCGAGCAACGGGTCATTTAGATCCAACCAGCAAAACACGATAGAACTTGCTGGTCTGGTCACTGGATTGAAACGGAGGGGGGAAAATCTCATATTTAAACTCGATGATGGTACCGCAACAATCGATGTAATTGTCTTTGGAGAGCGTAAAGACAATTTTAGGGATTTGCTTGTTGAAAATGCTGTACTTCATCTTAAAGGAAATCTTAGATTTGATGCCTATGCTGATAGATGGCAGTTTGTTGCAGAAGCAATCAATGGGCTAGACCAGTTAATAGAAAAGAAGGCAAACACTTTGTTGATTAAGTGCGGCACAAAATTTGATCCTGATAAACTAAAATCAATACTCCAAGCTCATATTCCTGGATCCTGTAAAGTTAATATTCACTACAAGACAGATATAGACGTTTATAGGTTGCAGTTGAGTGAGGAATGGACTGTAAATGCAACTAAGGAACTTCGAGACCAATTGACAGTTGAGTTTGGTTCAGGGAATTTTCAGTTTCTAACCGACAACTAAATCCCACCTTTGCTTTAAATCTTTTTTTACCGATTCTATTGTAGAATAGGATTAACGTTGCAATTAAACAGTGTGCACCATGGATTTTTTAGATTTTGAGCAGCCGATTATAGAATTAGAAAAGCGAATTGAAAAGCTTAAATTGACTGCTGCTGATTCAGAATCTTCTGTTGATCTGGATCATGAAATAGATAATTTAATTAGAAAATATGAAACCTTAACCAAGGAAATATTTTCTAACTTGTCCGAATGGCAAATAGCTCAACTGGCAAGACATCCAGAAAGGCCAAAAGCTCTAGATGTGATCCAGGCCATAGTTCCCGATTTTAAGGAATTGCATGGTGATAGGATGTATGCAGATGATGCAGCTATTGTTTCTGGATTAGGGACAATAGAGAATCTATCACTTATGTTCATCGCTCAGGAAAAGGGTCAAGATACGAAATCAAGAATTTTTAGGAACTATGGAATGCCGAAACCTGAGGGTTATCGAAAAGCGCAGAGGATGATGAAACTTGCTGAAAAATTTTCAATGCCTATTGTCACCATCATAGACACTCCAGGCGCTTATCCAGGTATCGGAGCAGAGGAACGGGGGCAGAGTGGGGCAATTGCCAGCAATCTCTTCACCCTGGCTTCACTCAGAACTCCCATTATCAATCTGGTAATAGGTGAAGGTGGATCTGGAGGTGCCTTGGCAATTGGGATGGGCGATTCGCTTTTGATGTTGCAATACAGTATCTATTCAGTGATATCGCCTGAAGCATGTTCTTCAATTCTTTGGAGGAACCCAAAAGAGGTTGAAGCTGCGGCGGATGCGATGGGTATTTCAGCCAAAAGGCTATCAAAGTTTGACATTATCGACCGAGTAATTCCAGAGCCCTTGGGAGGGTTTCACCGGGATCCAGAATTGATGTATAAGGACATTGCTAGTGCCGTCGTCGATGAAGTCCAGTTGTTGAAAAATCTGGCATTGGATGATCTTATAGATCGTCGTCGGAAGAAGTTTAGAGCGATTGGTGAATTTCAGGAGATCTAGCTGATGGTTGAAACCGAAAGCCAGAATATTGAAGAGACCTTAAAGCACCACATTCAAGCACACAACATCAAAAAAATTTGTGTTTCATTAAGCGGGGGAGTCGATTCCATCGTGCTGCTTAATGCTTTGAATCAAGTTGTAGGCAAGGATATTTTCATCAGAGCAATTCATATTAATCACAATTTAGTTAAGGACTCTCAAAGTTGGGCAGACTTCTGTAAAAAAACATGTGATCAAAGCCAAGTCCAAATAGATATCCATTCTGTCAAGGTAAGTACCACAGAGGGTTTTGGCATAGAAGCCGCAGCGCGAAAAGCCAGATATCACAAATTACAAAAGTCAATCCAAGAAGGAGAGTGGTTAATGACCGCACATCACCAAGATGATCAATTGGAAACAATACTATTACGGATGGCTAGAGGTACTGGAATTGAGGGTCTTCAAGGGATTCAAAAACAATTTAAGTTTGGAAGAGGAAACATTTTGCGGCCCCTTTTGGATGTTACCAAAAATGAGATACTCACGTATGCCAGGCAAAAACAATTGGATTGGGTGGTGGATACCAGCAATCAGGAAACCTATTTCGACCGAAATTTTTTGCGGATGAAGGTAATTCCAACGCTTAAGGAGAGATGGCCAACTTTTTCAAGTTCCGTTTCAAGGCTATCAGATATTTCCATCCAAACATCGACTTTGTTGAAGGAGCTGGCCGTACAAGATTTAGGTTTCAACTACCCGGTTAAAAATTTAGATATTGAAGTGTTCAACAATAAATCAATTGGACGAGTTATTAATATCATCCGTTTTATGATCTTGAAAAATGAAATTCCAGTTCCCTCCATGAAAGTCTTAAATTCTGGAACCAATACACTTTTGAATCCAAAATCTGTCAACCCATCCATGGTTTGGGACGATTATTGCATTAAACGGTATCTTAATAAGCTCTATTTTCTGAAATTGTCAGAATTACAGCCAAATCAAAGCAATACATCGGTGAATTGGTCCATTGATAAACCTTTAGTATTGGATGAAAACGGCAGCACCTTGACGGCGATTATGGTCAAAGGTCAAGGTCTATCGCTCAAAAAGTGCAATAAAAATCTTGATGTACAGTTTCGCAAGGGAGGCGAATCAATAAAACCTGTGGGGCATAAAATAACTAAGAAACTTAAAAAACTTTTTCAAGAGAATCACATACTTCCATGGGTTAGAGATAAAATTCCTCTGATTTACCAAAAAAGTGAATTAATCAGTGTGGGTGATCTTTGGTTTAACCGGAATTACACTGCATCGACAGACGAGGATGGTTTTATGGTGAATTGGATCAGAAACATCACCATAAAACACAATTGATGATTGTCCAATATGACAATATCTGTTAACTTCAAATACCGGGATATTGGTATTGGGATTCCCCAATATAAATAATAAAATCCCAAAAGAAAAATAACTGATTGGAACAAAGCAAAACCCGGATATGTCACACTTTATTTTCGTCACTGGGGGCGTAGTCTCAGCACTTGGTAAGGGGGTTACGTCTGCATCGCTCGGCGCAATTCTTGAAGCTAGAGGATTAAAAGTCGGAATGATGAAATTGGATCCCTATTTAAATGTAGATCCCGGGACGATGAGTCCGTATCAACACGGAGAGGTTTTTGTAACAGAAGATGGCACCGAAGCGGATCTGGATTTAGGTCATTACGAAAGGTTTGTTAACAAAACAACCAGCAAAAAAAGCAACTTTACAGCTGGCAAGGTCTACGAGAATGTGATTATTAAAGAGAGAAAGGGTGATTATTTAGGTGCCACAGTGCAAGTGATTCCTCACGTTACTGATGAGATAAAGGAAAACATCAAAAATGGCTCAAAAGGTTTTGATGTCACTATAGTTGAGATTGGGGGGACAATCGGTGATATTGAATCATTGCCTTTTTTAGAGGCAATTCGTCAAATGGGTTTGGAAAAAGATGGTTACGAGGTTGCTTATGTTCACCTCACTCTGGTTCCCTATATAAAGACTGCAGCCGAACTCAAAACAAAACCAACACAACATTCAGTCAAGGAATTGAGATCAATTGGAATACAGCCGGATGCACTGGTCTGTCGTTCAGAAAAGCCGCTTCCTGAAGAACAACGTAAAAAAATAGCATTGTTCACCAATGTAACTGAGGCGGCAGTGATTTCAGCACACGATGCCCAAGATATTTATGAAATACCTATGATTCTAAGAGAGCAGGGCTTGGACGATATTATTGTTAACAAACTCAACCTTAATGCTCCCAAGCCAGATCTGCGTGACTGGGAAGCTGTTTTGCAAGCAAAAAACAACAGCAACGGACAGGTTCGGATTGCAATGGTTGGTAAGTATGTAGATTTTAGGGATTCTTACATCTCTTTGAGTGAGGCTCTTAGGCACGCAGGGTTTAAGACACGTGTTGACATTCAAATTGAATATGTTGAATCCGAAGAAATCCAAATGCGAGGAGCAGGACCGTTATTGGAATCCATGGATGCTATTTTAATACCGGGTGGATTTGGCGATCGGGGTATAGAAGGGATGATCGATTCGATTCAATTTGCCAGAGAAAACAACGTACCGTATTTAGGGATTTGCCTTGGTTTGCAGGCTGCTATCATTGAGTTTGCAAGAAATATTCTAAATTTAAGCGACGCAAACAGTACCGAATTTAACCCCGGTACCAAGGCCCCTGTAATTGCTTTGATAACGGAATGGATGAATACTGATGGATCTGTTGAAAATAGGAACGAACTTTCTGATTTAGGGGGCAGTATGAGGCTTGGCGCACAGGAATGCATGCTGTCAGATCAATCCTTGGCAAAACGTATTTATCAAAAAGATTCTGTTTTTGAAAGGCACAGACATCGATACGAGTTCAATAACAACTTCAAAAATGATTTACAGGACAAAGGTTTGAAATTTTCAGGTCATTCCAAAGACGGTTTGGTTGAGATCATAGAATTGGAGAATCACCCTTGGTTCCTTGCCTGTCAATTTCACCCTGAATTCACTTCAACACCCAGAAAGGGACACCCTTTGTTTGAGTCCTTCGTACGAGCATCAAAAAAAATATAAGTTAAACTGGTTCAATCAAAAAGCTGATTCTTGGTAAAATCAAAATATAAAGAGTTAAAAAATGACGATTAAAATTGGAAATATTAATGTGGGTAATAAACTACCTATGCTCCTGATAGCAGGACCTTGTGTTATAGAATCGGCCGGTCTTGCTCACGATGTTGCTGGCAGTATTGCAGAAATCACCAAGAAACTGGAGATACCATTCATATACAAATCATCTTTTGACAAGGCCAACAGAAGTTCTATATCAAGCTATAGAGGCCCAGGTGTAGAAGAAGGCCTCCGCATTTTGGAAAGCATTAAGCAAACCATTGGGGTACCGGTTTTGACTGATGTTCATGAGGATACCCCTCTGGAGGAGGTTGCCTCGGTGGTTGATGTCCTGCAGACACCTGCGTTTTTATGCAGGCAAACCAATTTCATTCTAAATGTTGCCAAACAAAACAAACCTATGAATATCAAAAAAGGCCAATTCCTCTCGCCTTGGGAAATGCAGAATGTCGTAGACAAGGCCAAATCGGTGAACAATGAGAATGTATTAGTTTGTGAGAGAGGCTACAGCTTTGGCTACAACAACTTGGTTGCTGACATGCGTTCTTTAATTATTCTTAGGGAAACCGGTTGCCCTGTCATCTTTGATTCCACACATTCACTGCAACTCCCGGGTGGTCAAGGATCTTCTTCAGGAGGCCAGAAAGAATACATTCCGTCATTGGCCAGAGCTGCAGTTGCCACCGGTGTTGCAGGTATTTTCATGGAGACACATCCTGATCCTGACAATGCACTCAGCGATGGACCCAATTCGTTGCCACTCAATCAGTTGGCCCCACTTTTACATGTTTTAAAAGAGATCGATACGATCGTTAAGCAAGACAACTGATTGTTGAAAAAACTCACAGACAATCAAATAGGGTTTTAAATGTCAGAAATTAAATCAATACATGGCAGGCAAATTTTAGATTCAAGAGGTAATCCAACCGTGGAGGTTGAAATTACCTTGGAAAATGGAAGCAGAGGCAAATCATCTGTTCCCTCAGGTGCTTCAACCGGTAGTCGAGAGGCTGTTGAGTTAAGAGATAGGGATAGACCTGAATTTCACGGCAAAGGTGTTTATTCGGCAGTTACAAACATCAACACTGAAATTCAAAAAACACTCATAGGTAAATCTGTATTGGAACAGAATGAGATAGATAAAACGCTCATTGAGTTGGATGGCACGGAAAATAAATCGAGATTGGGTGCAAATGCAATATTGGCGGTTTCCTTGGCTTCTGCCCACTCTGCAGCGTCTTTTTTAGGAAAAGAATTATTTCAGTACTTCAACCCGAGCAATTGTGGTTTGCCTGTTCCTCAGATGAATATAATCAAGACATCCAAGAGTTTATGATTTTACCCATCGGTGCTGACAGTTTCAGTGAAGCACTGCGGTTGGGTGTTGAGGTATTTCATTCATTGAAGTCAGTATTGAAGAATCAAGGACTCAGCACGGCTGTTGGAGATGAAGGTGGATTTGCACCCAATCTTCCGAGTAATATCGCAGCATTGGACACTATCCAGGAAGCCATAGAATTAGCTGGTTTTCAGTCTGGAAAGGATATTTATTTGGGTCTTGATGTTGCAGCTTCGGAATTCTGTGAAGATGGCAAATACCATTTTTCATCCACAGGCCAAATATTTGACTCCGACGAATTTGTTGAATATTTAACTAAAATATCGACCGATTACCCGATCATCAGTATTGAAGATGGTCTTTCTGAAGACGATTGGGCTGGTTGGGAAAAATTGACCCAATCAATTGGCGATCGAGTTCAATTGGTGGGTGACGATGTGTTTGTAACCAATACCAAAATATTCCAAGAAGGAATCAACAAGGGTATAGCCAATTCAATATTAATCAAACCCAATCAGATTGGAACCTTGACCGAAACATTTGCAGCACTGGAGATGGCAGAATCCTCAAACTACACTGCGATTATTTCGCATCGATCAGGAGAAACAGCCGATACCACAATTGCAGATATTGCAGTAAGCAGTTCAGCTACACAAATTAAGACAGGTTCATTGTCTCGATCTGATCGGGTGGAAAAATACAATCGGTTGCTCAGGATAGAAGAAATATTAGCCCAGGACGCAGTGTATTTAGGCCAGAACGCATTCAGCCCTCTTTTTGATTTATAGCACCAGGTTGATTGCATGAAATTTATAGCTTTACTGTTGGTTCTTCTCCTAGTGATGATGCAAGTTAATATTTGGCTAACCAAAGACGGCTACTCCCGTGTTGCTGAGATTAAAGAACTAATTCAAGATCAGCAGAAAGAGAACAATGAAATGGTTTCTAGAAATTCTCAGCTCAGAGAGGAAATAAAAGATCTAAAAGACGGTTATTCGGCAATTGAAGAAAAAGCCAGAGAGGACATCGGAATGATTAAAGAGGGCGAAGAGTTTTATTTGCTAACTGAGCCAAGACCAGATTTGGAAGCAAAGACGGATGACTAACTGGGCAGCTAACTATTGGTTTTCTGATGAACATCAGGCACGGATGGAATCCTTAGTTACATCTTTGTAAAATCCCGTTATGGAAATATTATTGTGCAATGACGATGGCTATTATTCCAAGGGGATAAAAGCCCTTGAGTCGGCATTATCGGATCTAGCAAATTTAACCATCGTTGCACCAGAGACCAATTGCAGTGGGGCCAGCAGCTCATTGACAATAAAAAATCCTTTAAGAATAAGAAAATTTCAAGACAACGGTTATTACGTCAATGGAACCCCATGCGACTGCATCCATCTTGCAGCAACAACCATTTGCGATCGTCGACCCGATTTGGTCATTAGTGGGATAAATCTCGGGGCCAATTTAGGCGATGATGTCTTGTACTCAGGTACCGTTGGTGCCGCTATGGGAGGGCGTTTTATTGACGTTCCGTGCTTGGCTATATCGATTGTAAATAGAAAACCAATCCATTTGAATACCGCAGTAGAGGTTGCTCATAACCTAGTTAAATCCTTAATAAAAAACCCAAATGTACCAGCAAAAACCTTAAACGTTAATATCCCGGATATCCCCTTTGAGAAGGTACGGGGTTATGCCATAACTCGATTGGGAAAGCGGTCTGTCCCCGATCTATTTAAGCCAGATAAAGACCTTTTTGGTGAAAATGTTTATTGGCTTGGACCACCCCCACCACCTAAAGATGGTTCAGAAGGCACAGATTTTTTTGCCGTTGAGCAAAATTGCGTTT
>JYMV01040057.1_pt1 | contig 20386 bp, 17 predicted proteins | sample 338911 | NCBI WGS metagenome assembly JYMV01 (sample SAMN03354496, study PRJNA234377) | hydrothermal vent metagenome | biome: Deep sea; feature: Hydrothermal plumes at the Eastern Lau Spreading Center, Western Pacific Ocean; material: Seawater | place: Tonga | collected 2009 | depth 2000 m m
TAGATATGTACGCAATATTACCGATGTAGGACATCTGGAGAACGATGCAGACGAGGGCTTTGAAAACATTGATATGAAGATTGCAGTGGAGGATGAAGGAAAGTCATTCTACAAATTAAAAATTAAGGTGAGAGAAAAAATTCTGGCTGATGGTTTGAATGACAGCTCATTTGATGTAACCCAGGTGGGGGCCCATCTAACGGCAGCTCAATTTAATGCGGCCATGAAATCAGACAATACGGTTGTGGTGGATTTTAGAAATCATTATGAGAGCGAAATTGGGCATTTTAAAGAGGCATTCCTGCCTGATGCAGATACATTTTCCCAGGCTATTCCAATTGTAATGAGAGAGCTCTCTGGAAAGGAAGAGAATAAAATATTACTCTATTGCACAGGAGGAATAAGGTGTGAGAAGGCAAGCGCCTACCTAAAGCACAAAGGTTTTGTGGATGTGAATCAACTGAAGGGGGGCATCATATCTTATGCAGATCAGGTGAAAAAGGAAAAGCTCAAGTCCAATTACATTGGTAAAAATTTTGTGTTTGATGAGAGGCTGGGAGAGAGAATTACACCTGAAATCATCAGTGCATGTCACCAGTGTGGAGAGCCCTGCGATGAACATACAAATTGCAAGAATGATGACTGTCATTTACTTTTCATTCAGTGTAATGCGTGTGGAGAAGAATATGGTGGTTGCTGTACTTCAGCTTGTAAAGAGATAGCCGGCCTTCCACTTGCTCAACAACAAGAGCTGAGAAAAGGTCCGAAAAGTGAAAAACCATTGATTTACGCCAAAGGCAGGCTACGGCCGAAGCTCAGCGAATTTATTTCTGGAACAAAGAGAAGAAAGAATTGATGTTTTCTTTCTAACTTTAATCGCTAATTGAAAAATACATAAAGTGCCCTTTTACCAAAAATTAGGAAAAACACCGCATAAAAGACATACCTCCTTCAAAAAGGAGAATGGTGATTACCATTACGAACAGCTATTTGGAACGGTAGGTTTCGTAGGCATGTCGTCGCTTTTATATCATCTTCAGAGGCCAACCAGGGTTGCTGAGATTAAAGATATCTATTCCGTTGAACCAAAAATTGCCGTTGAGAAAAATCTAAAATCATATGGATTAAAAGGGTTTAGCATTGAACCTGAGGCAGACTTTTTAGACAGCCGAAAACGTATTTTGGTGAACAATGACCTGCATATATCATTAGGAGCACCCAAGCAATCCATGACCGAGTATTTTTATAAGAACTCAGATGCGGATGAGTTGATTTTTATTCATAAAGGAAATGGAACGCTCAGAACGCTGCTGGGAAACATTAACTTCAGCTACGGAGATTATCTGCTGATTCCGCGTGGTATAATCTATCAGATAGAATTCGAAACGGAGGACAACAGGCACTTCATTGTAGAGTCCTTTCACCCCATGTACACGCCTAAGAGATACAGAAATAATTTTGGCCAGCTTCTGGAGCATTCACCATTCTGTGAGAGGGATATCAGGCCACCTTCAGATTTAGAAACCCACGATGAGAAAGGTGAGTTTTTGATGAAGATTAAGAAGGAGGGAATGATTCATGAGTATGTGTATGAAACGCACCCATTTGACGTTGCGGGTTGGGATGGATACAACTACCCATACGCATTCTCAATTCATGACTTTGAGCCAATAACAGGAAGGGTGCATCAACCTCCTCCAGTTCATCAGACTTTTGAAACGGATGCATTTGTTGTGTGTTCTTTCTGCCCGAGATTATTTGATTACCATCCAGAATCAGTACCTGCCCCTTACAACCATAGCAATATCGACTCTGACGAAGTTTTGTATTATGTAGATGGTGATTTCATGAGCAGAAATGATGTTGAGGCGGGGCTTATTTCCCTGCATCCTTCCGGGATACCTCATGGTCCGCACCCGGGGGCAATGGAGAGGAGTATTGGGCAAAAAGAAACAGGAGAGCTGGCGGTTATGGTTGACACTTTTAGACCGTTGAAATTAACGGAAGACGCCATAAAAATAGATGATGGAAAATATTATAAATCATGGACGGAATAAAAATTGAGAAAATGAGTGATAACACAGAAAACACTGAAGTTAGCCTGGAGAAAATATTTGATGAGGCGGAAGACTTCCTTCCATTAAATGGAACTGATTACGTAGAGTTTTATGTTGGCAACGCCAAGCAAGCGGCGCATTATTATAAATCTGCTTTTGGCTTTCAGTCCCATGCATTCTCAGGACTGGAAACGGGTAATACGGAGAATGTTTCTTATGTATTATCTCAGGATAAAATTCGGCTGGTACTAACGACACCTTTAAACGCAGATGGCCCCATTAACAAACATTTGAATGAACATGGTGATGGGGTAAAGGTGATCGCCCTGTGGGTGGATGACGCTACCAGGTCGTGGGAGGAAACGACGAGTAGAGGAGCAAAATCCTTTATGGAGCCCACCACAACAAAGGACAAGGATGGAGAGGTCGTTCAATCGGGAATACATACATACGGTGAAACGGTACACATTTTTGTGGAGAGAAAAAATTACAATGGAATATTCTTACCTGGGTTTGTTAAATGGGAATCTAATTACAACCCACCACCATTAGGTTTGAAGTTTATAGATCATATGGTTGGTAATGTAGGTTGGGGAGAGATGAACAAATGGGTAGATTTCTACGCTAAGGTAATGGGGTTTGCCCAGCTTATATCATTTGATGATAAGGATATTTCTACAGAGTACACTGCCTTAATGAGTAAGGTGATGACCAATGGAAATGGCAGAATCAAGTTTCCAATCAATGAGCCGGCGAAAGGCAAAAAGAAGTCACAGATCGAAGAATACATAGATTTCTACAAAGGTTCGGGTGTGCAGCATGTTGCGCTGGCTACGGACAACATCATTGAAACGGTTACTTCACTCACGGAAAGAGGTGTCGATTTTCTTTATGTCCCGTCAAATTATTATGACACTGTGATGGATAGAGTAGGTGAGATCGACGAGGATTTGGAACCCCTGCAAAAGCTGGGAATTCTAATTGATCGTGATGATGAAGGGTATTTGCTTCAAATCTTCACCAAACCGGTGGAAGACAGGCCTACGGTTTTCTATGAGATCATACAAAGAAAAGGAGCGAAATCATTTGGAAAAGGAAACTTCAAAGCTCTTTTTGAAGCCATAGAACGAGAACAGGGAAATCGCGGTACCCTTTAAATTCTTACAGCCCCAGTTCTTTCTTTTGTTCTTTTGAGATTGCCGATGGTGCGTCGAGCATAACATCGCGCCCTGCATTGTTCTTTGGAAACGCGATATACTCTCTAATTGACTCACTGCCCCCCAGCAACGCTACCAGCCTATCAAATCCGAATGCAATACCTCCGTGAGGCGGAGCACCATATTCAAAGGCATTCAGTAAGAACCCAAATTGTTCTTCTGCTTCTTCTTTCGTAAATCCCAGCAATTTGAACATTTGATCTTGCAATCCCCTTTCGTGGATTCTTATAGATCCTCCTCCCAGTTCAATTCCGTTAATGACCATATCATAGGCATTTGCTCTTACCCTTCCGGGGTCTGATTCCATAAATTCTATGTCCTCCTTTTTTGGCGATGTAAATGGATGGTGCATTGCGTGCCATTGATCCGTTTCAATGTCTTTCTCCAGCAAGGGGAAATCGAGCACCCAAAGAGGGGCAAATGTGCCGCTTTCTCTAAAACCCAGCTCACCGCCTATCTTTAGTCTCAGCTCGCCCATTGCAGCCAGGGTGCTTTGTTTCGGTCCGGACAGGAGCAGTAATAAATCACCTGCTTCAGCGCCGCATACATTTGCCCATTCTCTCAAGTCTTCTTCACTGTAGAATTTATCAACGGAAGACTTAACCGTTCCATCATCATTGTATTTCACATACACCATTCCCGTGGCGCCAATTTGAGGCGTTCTCACAAAATCGGTAAGGGCATCCAGTTGTTTACGGCTATAGCCTGCGCATCCACTCGCATTAATTGCAACTACAAGCTCGGATTCATCAAACACGTTGAACCCCTTGCCTTGCGCAACTTTTGTAACATCCGTAATCTTCATTTCAAATCTGATGTCTGGTTTATCGGAACCATAGGTGTTTATAGCTTCATCGTATGTGATTCTTTGGAAATCTACCAGATCAATATTGAGAATATCTTTGAACAGCAATTTCATGAATGATTCAAATGTGGAGAGCACATCGTCCTGTTCAACAAACGACATTTCACAATCTATTTGTGTGAATTCAGGCTGCCTGTCGGCTCGTAAGTCTTCATCGCGGAAACACCTGACAATTTGAAAATATTTATCAAAACCACCAACCATAAACAGTTGCTTAAATGTTTGTGGTGATTGCGGCAGGGCATAGAACTGTCCCTGGTTCATTCTGGATGGTACTACAAAGTCGCGGGCGCCTTCAGGGGTAGATTTAATTAAATAGGGCGTTTCAATTTCCAGAAAACCTACAGCATCCAAAAGATCTCTTGTAACCTTCAATACTCGATGTCTTAACTCTATATTTTTCTTTACCGGACCCCTTCTAAGATCGAGGTATCTATATTGCATTCGAAGCTCTTCGCCGCCATCAGTTTCATCCTCAATTAAGAATGGAGGTGTTTTAGATAGGCTCAGCACCTCAAGTTTTTCAGCTAAAATCTCTATGTCACCAGTAGCCATATTCGGATTCTTGTTGCTTCTCTCGACAACTTTACCAGAAACTTTAATCACAAATTCTCTCCCTAGCCCACGCGCTTCTTTGCACAGGCCTTCGTCTACTTCCATGTTGAAAACAATTTGAGTGATGCCATAGCGGTCTCGAACATCGATAAAAGTCATGCCTCCAAGGTCCCTGGATTTCTGCACCCATCCACAAATTGTGGTTTCAGCCCCAACGTTATCAATGGTCAACTCTCCGCAAGTATGTTCTCTTAACATGGTTGTAGATTTGTGAGGACGAAATTAAAAATAAATGCGGTAAGGAATGGGGGATTGCTCTGAGAAAAAGAGTGGTTGCAAATAACTTATACCTTTGTCGCTCTCAACCTCAAAAGTTGCAGCATGTATTCGGAAAGAACTTATAATGTAATGGAGAAGATCTTTAATGGTCTGGTATGGAGCATTCCCACGGATAATAAGTCAATATTCATCACTTTTGATGACGGCCCTATCCCGGAAGTTACGCCGTGGGTACTGGATACCTTAAAGAGGTTCGATGCAAAAGCCACGTTCTTTTGCCTGGGGAAAAATGTAGAGAGTAACCCAGAAATATACCAACGCATTTTAACTGAAGGGCACGCTGTGGGAAATCATACGCATAATCATGTAGATGGGTGGAAAATTGGCAAAAGGAGATACGTGGCGAATATTAACAAATGTTCCGAATGGGTTGACTCAAGACTCTTTCGTCCTCCATATGGGCGTCTTCTTCCGGCACATTATAAGATGATCAAAAACAATTATTCTGTGGTTATGTGGAATGTGCTTTGCGGCGACTTCGACAAAAGGCTGACGGGGGAAAGGTGCGTGGATAATGTGATCTTGAATACAAAGCCGGGGTCAATTATATTGTTTCACGATAGCGTCAAAGCCAATGACAGGCTTCGTTATGCACTTCCGCGAGTTCTGAAATATTATGCAGAGAAAAATTATTCTTTCAAGCCAATTGTGAACGGCTTTTAGGCCTTTACGTTCTGTTCAATGATATCCTTCAAGGTTGCGATCCAACGAGGATGTCCATTTAAGCTCTCTATCAACTGCACTTGTTCCCCACCGTGTTCCTGGAATAATGCGTTGTACTCAATAGAGATTTCATAAAGTGTTTCCAGGCAATCAGCGACAAAAGAAGGAGAGAATACCAATATTTTTTTAACACCGCTTTGAGCCAATCTAATGAGCTCATGATCCGTATATGGCCTTAACCAGGGGTCTTTTCCCAATCTGGATTGAAATGAAATCGTGTAATTTTTTTCAGGTAGATTCAACTCGTGGGCTATTTTCCTGGTTGTATCATAGCAAGTGGCTCTGTAACAGTGTCGATTGGATTCATTTACTTCTTCTGTGCAATGAAAATCTTTGCAATTCCCACTGCCATGATGTTTCTCTAAGTGCCTTTCGGGCAAACCGTGATAGCTAAAGAGCACGTGGTCATAATTATCAATGTTCGCTGCCCGTGCCCGTTCTACCCAGCTTGCGATAAAGCCCGGATGCTGGTAAAACTGCTTGATATATTGAATGGGCGGTGGGTTTTTATGCTTATCATATTCTGATTGAACTTTTTGTAAGGAAGATTCAGAAGCAGAAGCAGTGTATTGAGGATACAACGGAATACATAATATGTGGTCGACTTTACTATCGATCAATTTCTTAAGGGCGGATTGTACGCTAGGTTGCTGATAGCGCATGGCCAATTCAACGCGAAATTCATCGCCCAAAGATTCTTGCAATTTATAGCAGGTCTCATAGCTGTTAAATTTCAAAGGCGAGCCTTTGTCGGTCCAGATTTCTTTGTAAAGTGCTGCTGTTTTAGGCGAACGAAAGGGAACGATTATAAAATTGACCAGAAAGTAGCGTTTTAAATAGGAGAAGTCTATTACAAAAGGGTCGTTCAAAAACTCTGTCAGGTAAGCCTTAACATCTGAGGTGGAGGGACTATTTGGAGTACCCAGGTTAACCAGTAAAACTCCCGTCTTCATAATAAATCGATTGTTATTACCACTACTGAGGCACTCAGCGCACTAAGTCTGCCTGCCGGACAGGCGGGTTGCGCTAAGTCATATCTCGTCCATTCTATTAAGAAATTTTGCTCACCTCGCTTGCTCATCATTTCCATTATCTCATCTTGGTGTTTCTGTGTGTCCACCGTGTCTTAGTGGTGAAGCGTGAATCTCCATTAGGTATGGATAGCCCGTTTCTCTGTTGCATCCAACGCGGCCTCTTTAATGGCCTCCGTGAATGATGGGTGTGCGTGGCAGATTCGGGCAATATCTTCTGCGGAAGCCCTGAACTCCATTGCTACCACAGCCTCTGCAATCATATCTGCAGCGCGCGGACCGATCATGTGAACTCCCAGGATTTCGTCGGTTTCGGCGTCTGCAAGGACTTTAACAAAGCCTTCCAAATCCATGCTGGCCCTCGCTCTTCCGCTCGCTTTAAAGGGAAATGATCCAGCTTTATATTTTACACCATCTGCTTTTAATTGTTCTTCCGTAAATCCTACGCCGGCAACTTCTGGCCAGGTATATACTACGCTGGGGATGAGATGGTAATTGATGTGTGGCTTCTGGCCCACAATCTTCTCCGCAAGATAAACACCCTCATCTTCCGCCTTGTGTGCCAGCATGGCGCCTTTCACCACATCTCCGATGGCATAGATTCCCTTCACATTGGTTTCGAGCTCATCATTTACATCAATCCGGCCCCTGTCGTCGAGTGTAACCCCTGCATTGTCTAATGCCAATCCTTTCGTATAAGGACTTCTTCCCACGGCCATTATACAATAATCTCCTTTAAAAGAAACTGCTTTTCCAGATTTATCTTCGGCAGTAATGCTTACCACTTTGCCTTTTACCGTTGCGCCTGTTACTTTGTGATTCATATAGAATTCCATGCCAAGGCCTTTCAGTGTTTTTTGCAGCTCTTTGCCGAGTGATTTGTCCATAGTAGGAATGACACCATCCATAAATTCTAATACAGAAACCCTGGCTCCTAATCGGGCAAATACCGATCCCATTTCCAATCCGATGATTCCACCTCCAATAAGTACGAGGTGTTTGGGAACTTCCGTAAGGTTCAACGCTTCTGTAGAGGTTATTATTCGCTTCTTGTCAATTTCAATTCCCGGGAGTGAAGTGGGCTTGGAACCTGTGGCAATAATGGTCTTGTCGGTCTCTATTTTTTGCTTTTTACCTTTTTGGGGTGTAACCGCTATGGTGTTTTTATCGATGAAAGATCCCGTACCGTGAATCACATCTATCTTGTTTTTCTTCATCAGGTAAGCAATGCCGTCGCAAGTTTGTTGCACCACTTCATTCTTTCGCTTAATCATTTGCTTCAGATCCATCTTAAGATCCTTGAGCTTTATGCCATGGGTACTGAATTTTGACTCCGCATTGTGGAAGTGTTCGGAAGAATCCAGCAGCGCTTTTGATGGAATGCAACCGACATTTAAACAGGTTCCACCCAAAGTGGGATATTTCTCGATGATTGCGGTTTTCATACCGAGCTGGGCACACCTTATTGCGGCCACATAGCCGCCAGGTCCCGAACCGATTACTGTGATATCATACTTGCTCATACATTTAGAATTTTAATTGCACGAAGAACGCCTCTCGTACAGGTAACACAAATATCAATAATATTTCAGAGATGGCTTATTAGACGGATCGGATCAGGCCGGCTTCTTTCGATCATATATCGATATTGCCATCGAATAGAGCAGTAAAATAATAGCTGTAAACGATGCGATGCGTCCAAGGTAATCTCCATGCTTCGTGTAAAATGTCAATGTGTCGTTTGAATTCAACTCCGTATGCAGTGTCTCAGCTGTCCACCAGCCGGCGCTTTGAATATATTCTCCTCTCTGATCAATAAAACAGGAAATACCCGTGTTAGCCGATCGTGCGATGCTTCTTCTGGTTTCAATAGCCCTGAGGCGTGCATAAGCCAGGTGCTGCGCATAACCAGGTCCGTCACCCCACCAGCCGTCGTTGGTGATGATAAAAATTAAATTAGCTCCTGCCTTTACATATTCCCCAACATATTCTCCATAAATGGATTCATAACAGATAACAGGTGCAATCTTAATTTTTCCATTGTGTGATGTAAATACCTCGGCTTCTTCCTGACTTCCGAGGCTTCCTATCGTTCCTCCTAAATCCAGCGCAAGACTCTCTAATGGTTTGAGGAAGGAAGCAAATGGCATTTTTTCTACACCTTGTACCAGTTTTGATTTATGATAGAATTCAATATTCTCCGTGTTATTTATCTGAATTGCAGCGTTATATGCGTCGTACCATCGGGTATTGTTACTGAATTGCCTGGCCGTGGCAGATCGTTCTTCACTTTCTTCAAATAAATAATAGGATGTCAACCCGGAAACAAAATTGAGCTGGGGATGATCAGCTATGATTTTTTTAATTCTTGGAATGGTAATAGATCTTTCCAGGTCATTCTCCCAAATATCCTCAGTTAACGCTGTTTCGGGTGCTATCAGATAGTCAGACGCACTCAATTGGTCGGCGCTCACTAAGAAGAGCATAGAATCCAGCTGCTCCTCAAAACCCAGCCCATATTTTTCGAAATACGGATCTACATTGGGTTGAATAATGGTGATGGTAACAGGGTCTTTTTTCTCCTCGTAATTAGAGTAGATGTACATGGAGCAAAATATCGGAACCAAAAGAATCAATAGGAAGGAGCTGATTATTAATCGATTTTCCTTAATTGATATTTGGTCGTTGATGGCTTTATCCAATATTTTATAAATTGTAATATTCACGAGCAATATCCAAATGGACCCACCAAATACCCCCGTGTATTCGTACCATTGCACCCAGTGAACCGTATTGGCAAAGCCGTTTCCCAAGGTCATCCAGGGCCAGGTGAGCTCCCAATGGAAGTGCAGGTACTCAAAAGCTACCCAGTACAATACCAGGCCAATATACCCTTCTTTTGATCCTATTTTTTTTCGTGTATAGTGAAAGAAATGAAATACCAGGGCCATCAAACTGGAGTTGAGCAAAACCGCAAAGAGGTACACCAACAATTTCGTCTCTATCCCTTCAGAAACCATGTATAGCCAATAGGCAGACAGCCCATTGAACAGCATGAAGGACAGAAATGTTATTCCATAAGTGCTACCCTTTTCAGATCGGAAAATGGAATTCTCCACAAAAAGTATCGGAACAAAAGCTATAAAAAGAAGTGGTGAGAACCCTCCGATTCCAGGCCAGGCAAGCGCGAGCAAAAGGCCGCTAAAGGCGGATAGTAATATTTTGTATGATTTAGTCAATGGGGTGAAGTTATTAAATGATTCCTGTTTTCTTAGTTCAATTGCAATTCTACAACTGAGAACTGCCTTTGCTGGCAGGCAGGCTTCACTGAGTCAGACTTTGACTAAACCAATAAATTTACTGGTTCAATTCAAGTACGCTGGAGTATTATTGTCTCTTCTTAAGGAATGTAGTTGCACACGGCTCAACTTGGGCAGAGGTTATTATTGGAGAAAGTAACAATCCCATCCCCAATAGACTGAATATGATTCTCCTCATTCCTTCTGTGCGGATTAATTTATTTAAAAGTATAAAAACTATGCTTTTTCCAACGTGAATCCAAACGTAGATCCCACATCCGGCGTGCTGCGCACCGTAATGGTTTGTTCGTGTGCTTCAATAATGTGTTTTACGATCGATAGCCCGAGTCCGGTACCGCCTTGTTCTCGTGACCGGCTTTTATCAACACGATAGAATCTCTCAAACAAGCGAGACAGGTGTTTTTCCTCTACGCCTATTCCATTATCCGTGATTTCTATTAATATGTTTTCATTCATGTCATAATACCCAACCATCGTCTTCCCACCTTCTCTACCATAAATTATAGTGTTGGTTATTAAGTTAACCAACACTTCTCGAATTCGGCTTCTATCACCTTTTACCATGAAGGGCTTGTCACAGTCTTCTTTGAACGAGAATGTCAGCTCTCTGAGGTCAGCTCTCAATTCAAGTGAACTGAAAACCTCCGAAGTAAGGTCATGCACATCAAATTTTACATATTCAAGATCCATTTTCTCATGTTCAAGGCTCGATATTTTTTCAAGATCGTTAATTACCGCGTTCATCCTGTCTATGTTTTTTGACGCTTTGTTCAGGTAGTTTAAGTTTATCTTTTCGTCTTTCAATCCACCATCTATGAGTGTTTCAATGTATCCTTGTAGATTGAAAACAGGAGTCTTAAGCTCATGGGATACGTTTCCTAGAAACTCTTTCCTGAACTCTTCTAGCTTTTTTAACTGCTCAATTTCTGTGTTGCGGTCTTGCTCCCACGCTGTAACCTCTTTTTCAACACTATCAATTAAATTACTGCTCAGATCAATGTTCCTGGATATGCTTCCCTTGGCGGATTTTGAATAATGTATGTGCTTATAAATAAGTTTGATCTTTCTGTATATGAATTTCTCAATCAGATAGTACACAATGGCATATCCAAATAGTAATGAAACCACTGGCGGGAAAATAATTATATACCAGGGAAGATTCAGGACAAAATAATTTTCGAGAACAAGGAGCGCAAAAAGTACGAGTACCGAGATGATGGCACAGGCACTTATTGCAATTTGGTTTGGAGTCAGGTTCTTCATCTGGTTATTTGACGATTTTTATTAATTCTGTCAGATGTATCTCGCCGGTAATCACCCTCCTATGTACCAGCCGATTTGACAGGGCTCGTTTCATGTTACAATAAGTTTATAACCAACTCCTTTGATGGTTTGTATTCTTTGATCCCCAATTTTTTCTCTGAGTTTCCTGATATGCACATCTATTGTTCTGTCGCCAACAACAACATCTGTCCCCCAAACCTCTTCTAAAATGGAATTTCGATCAAATACTTTTCCAGGCTTCGAACTTAAGAGCTCCAACAGCTCAAATTCCTTCTTGGGCAAGACTATGTCTTTTCCCTCCACAATGGCTACAAATCGCTCCTTATCAACTACAACGGAGGTGGTGCTGTCTGTTTTTACTGACTTACCCCTTCTGAGAAGTGCTTTAATTTTGCTGATAAGCACCTTGGGTTTTATGGGTTTGGTAATATAATCATCCGCACCAGCTTCCAGGCCATTGATCTGAGAGAAGTCTTCACCTCGCGCTGTCAGGAATGCAATAATCGTAGAGCTGAGGGCGTCAATTTTTCGTATTTGAATACAAGTCTCTATTCCATCCAGCTCAGGCATCATTAAATCAAGTAGAATTAAATCCGGATTGATATTAATCGCACTCGCTATTCCCTCCTGGCCATTATTTGCAGTATGAACTTCATACCCAACTTTTAACAGGTTATAGCTCAGAAAATCTAAAATATCGGGTTCGTCGTCGACCAACAGAATTCTGGCGCTCATTAGCAGTAGATTTAAGCAACTAAGTTAGAACTATTCTGACTTAAAGGATAACGGATTATAAGGGTGAGAATGGCTTTAGAGTGCAACTTCCAGCTGCAATCGAAATAGGAGCTGGTCATCGGAGTTCTCCTGTTGGTAATAGGAAATGTCTCCCTGGACCTTCAAATTGTGGCCAACTATGTATTTTGAGATCGCGAAGGTTACCATAGAGAGATGTTTATTTCCCGTTATTCTCTCAGGAATAATTGAGGTGTACCGTCCAGCGAATTCCCAATTACTCTTAAGGACGTAGCCGACTTGTGTGTTTAATCCGATTCCAGTGTAGAAAGACTCAATTTGTGTTCCTGTAGAATCGATAATTTCCGGAGATTTTGTTGTGCTCCTGTTTGCATATTCAGCCATAATTGAAAGCCCTTTGTATTTGAACATCAAATCAGCAAAAAATGTGGTTATGTCCCTCATCTCAGACAGCTCATCGCCTGTCTGTCCCCTCTCCCTTATCGCGTTGTCATTGTAATCGTAGGTAAATCCCAGTGCGAGCTTCACTTTTTCTTCGCGTTGTAAATCACCGCCTACATAGTCTCCATTTCCAGAGAATACCCCGAATGGCAATATTTCAATCCGCTCCGTATAATCATAACCTGATTTGCCGCTCAGCGTGATATAGTTCATTCCTTCACCCACTGAGGCGGAGATTATCTCTCTTATGACCACGGATCCCAATGAGAAATGATGTCGAAGCTGTAGTCCCTGATCTCTATCGAGTTGATACCTGGCGTTTAATAAAGAGCGGTCGACAAACTGCAGTTTTTGGGATGAAATAACCCGTTCACGATTGCCGGGCAATTTTGTCTGCCCTGCCCAAAGACTGAAGTTTCCCGCAAAATTCCACTTTAGAACAGCGTCCAGAATCTGAGCGTTTGGCAAATCATACTCAATCTTATACACGATTTTTGGTGAGAATACATAGCCATCCAGTTTTAATCGTGCCCTTCTCAGATAGAATCTGTCCTCATATATTTCTCCAGTAAATGCGGTGTCATTCGTAAGCGTATTTATTCCCTCATATTGGGTCTGAAAACGAATGCCAAACTTTACACTAAAGGACGAGTCTTTGGCCATTCCCTGAATGCCTTTCCCAAATACGTTGTGTATTGTGCCTTGGGAGAAGCCTTGTAACTCAAATAGAATGAGTAAAGAGGAAAGTAGAAGATAATATGCTGTTTTCATTGCTTATTACGTCATTTCTGCGGACAAATATGAAACATAATTCTTTCCATAAAACCGTTCACCAGCAGATTTAACAATTTCTTAATATTCAAATCGCTTTAGATTTAAGGGGTATTTATATTTTCGTCAAGGCAAATTTTAAATCGACTGAAATGAATTTTTCTTTATTGGATTTTTTAGAGCTGCTAGGTGCCCTGGGCTTCTTTATTTATGGAATGAAGGTAATGAGCGAGGGCATCCAAAAGGTGGCAGGAAGCAAAATGCGTCAGATTCTCAGTGTGATGACATCAAACAGATTTTTGGGTGTTTTTACTGGGTTTCTTATTACCGGCTTATTGCAATCTTCTTCGGCAACAACAGTTATGGTGGTTAGCTTTGTAAATGCCGGCCTACTAACCCTGGTGGAGTCGGTTGGCGTAGTTATGGGTGCTAACATTGGAACTACCATCACCGCCTGGCTCATCTCCATATTTGGGTTTAAAGTGAAAATAGCTGCGGTAGCCTTACCCATTATAGCGATTGGTTTTCCATTAATGTTTTCAAATCGCGGCAACCTGAAATCATGGGCTGAAGTTATTATTGGGTTTGCACTCTTGTTTTTAGGACTGAACGCGTTAAAGGAATCTGTGCCGGATTTAAGGGAAAACCCCGAGGTGCTGGAGTTCTTATCGGGTTATGCGAGTATGGGCATGTTATCCCTGCTCACGTTTATTGGAGTGGGGACGATATTGACACTTGTGGTACAGTCCTCTAGCGCGGCCATGGCCCTAACACTGGTAATGTGCTACGAGGGCTGGATACCATTTGAAATGGCAGCTGCCATGGTATTGGGCGAAAATATAGGCACTACGATAACGGCGAACTTGGCGGCGATGATCGGTAATGTTCACGCCAAAAGAGCGGCAAGGGCACACTTTATTTTCAATGTATTTGGAGTGGTTTGGATGTTCTTCATATTCAGATTTTTCCTGAGTGGGATAGACAGTTTTATGCTGAATAATTATGGAGTTTCGCCGCTTAACCGTGAGGATTTCACTTCTATTCCTATCGCCCTTTCACTATTTCACACATCTTTTAATATTATCAATGTATTGCTGCTGATCGGATTTACACCAATCATTGCTAAAGTAGCAGAGCGGATGGTTCCTTCCCGAGGAGATGTTGATGAAGAAACGAAGCTCGAATATATAGGCGGCGGTATCTTGGCAACTCCAGAACTCTCTATACTGGAGGCTAAAAAGGAGATCAGGAAGTTTGGCAAGATCACTGACCGTATGTTCGGATTTGTAGGTGAGTTAATTGAAAACGAGGACAGGAAGATATTTGATGAGGCCATGGGAAGAATTCAGAAATACGAGGATATTACAGATAAGATGGAGATTGAAATAGCTGAGTATTTGACGAGGGTAGCTCAGGGCGAATTGAGCGAGGAAACATCCGTCAGGATAAGAAGTATGATAAGTATGATCAATGATATGGAGAGAATTGGCGATATCTGTTATCAGATGTCTAAGACGTTAGAAAGAAAGAATGATCAAAATGCCCAATTTTCTTCAGAGCAAGATGAGGGGTTGGTGAGAATAATGAAAGTGGTAAACGAAGGTTTTGAAACCATGAATAATAACATTGATGAAGGATTTGGTCAGGTGAATATTCGGCAGGCAGAGCTTCATGAAGTGACCATCAATGAAACGCGGGATAAACTGAGAACCGAACATTTAATGCGTGTGGCCAAATCAGAGCACTCCTTCGAAAGTGGTCTGTTTTACAGCGATTTATTCATGTCTTGTGAAAAGATTGGGGATCACATTTTCAACATCAATGAAGCTATTGTTGGGCTAAAATAGGCTACAAGACTATTTCAGGAGTCGTAATTATGTTGCTCACATGCAGTGCCCTGTCCTTGATGTACAGCTCATAGTACATTGTATCATAAGGATATTTTGGAATTTGATCCTTATATAAGTTGATATCAATATCTATTTCACCTCTTAAAGTTTTATTTTGACTCTCGGGGGTGAGATAAGGAATTCTAAAGTTAAGGGTATCCATATCCGTAAGCACGGGTGCTCCGGCAGAGATTCCGATTCTATAAATAAATATGTTAAAATCGTAAGGGTATTGTGTTTCGGATTGATAGAGTCCAATATCACCATCACCATCCGTAAAACGAATGGTCAAAAGTCCTAAATGAGTGACATTGGTCAACAGGTCCATAGAATCCGTGAACGTGTAAGCAACAAATTCAATTTGAGGCTCATCCGGGAACTTCTGACTTTGAATGCATGATGAAATAATTGTCGAGGTAACAATTATTAATAATAAACCCTTAAACGTTATTTTTGATACAAATGCCATCTCCATTAACTTTCAATCAATAAAGTTACCAAATACCAAACGAATAGCGGTCCTTTTTGGTATAAAGCCACATGATGAAGCATCTTACAGAGAACATATTCTCAATAAATAGTCAGGAGCAGCTGGAAGCACTTTCTCTGGAAACATTCAAATTCCAGTATGAGAACAACCAGGTTTATCAGGACTTTGTCGATAATCTCGGCATTGGAATTCAGGATGTGTCATCAATCCTCGATATTCCTTTCTTACCAGTTGAAGTTTTTAAAACGCAACGGGTGGTTGCGTCGGCGCGTAAACCAGAGGCAATATTCACAAGTAGTGGTACCAGTGGCGGCACTAACTCCCGACATGAAATAATTGACCTCTCCATTTATGAAAATAGTTGTACTGCCTGTTTTGAACACTTTTATGGCAAGCTGTCTGATTTCTGTATTCTGGCGCTACTGCCTTCCTACCTTGAAAACGCAGAGTCATCTCTGATATATATGGTCAATTATTTCATGCAAAACGGCGCAAACCAAGAGAGTGGCTTCTATCTCAATAATGTGAACGAATTGCTGGAAAAGCTAAAGGTGCTTTCAAATAAAGGTGAGCGCATATTACTATTTGGGGTGTCTTTTGCGCTTCTCGATTTAATTGAGAAGGTGAGCAGCCTGAGCATTGACTGGAGCAATGTTACCGTGATGGAAACGGGAGGGATGAAGGGTAGGAGGGAGGAAATCATTCGGGAAGATCTGCACAACCGGCTAAAAGAAGTAATAGCCGTGGGGCATATTCATTCTGAATATGGAATGACAGAATTGCTTTCACAATCATACTCTAAAGGCGAAGGTATATTTTACAGCCCCCCATGGAAAAAAATTCTGATTCGAGATGTAAACGACCCCTTGAGCTATGTTGAAAATTGCCGAAGGGGCGGCATCAATATTTTAGATCTTGCCAATGTGTATTCATGCTCTTTTATTGCTACCGCTGATCTGGGAGTGGCGTACGAGAATGGTTCTTTTGAAGTGTTAGGCCGTTTTGACAACAGTGATCTACGAGGTTGTAATCTGCTCTTGGAGCCAGTGTAGATTAACCGACTGTTACCAGATGGTAATTCTTCTTTCCTTTCTGAACTAAAATATACTTATCATTCAGCAGATCGCCGGAATCCACTGAGTAATCTTCACTTTCGACCTTTGTTTTGTTAATGCTTATTCCACCGCCGCTAATACTCCTTCTCGCCTCGCCTTTAGAAGCCAATACATCTGTTTTTTCGGCGAGAAATTCTACGATTCCAACACCGTTTTCAATGTCCTCTTTTGAAATGCTCGATTGCGGCACTCCTTCAAAAATGTCTAGCAAGCTCTCTTCTTTAAGATCTCTCAGCGCTTCAGCTGTTCCTTTTCCAAATAGTATTTCAGAGGCGGTAATAGCGGTTTTGAGGTCGTTCTCGGAATGTACCCGAATAGTAATCTCTTCAGCCAATAACTTTTGGAGCCCTCTTAAATGTGGAGCCTCCGCGTGTTGTTTTTCGATTTTTTCAATCTCTTCTTTGGTCTTGGTAGAGAATATTCGGATATACTTTGATGCATCTTCATCAGATGAATTGAGCCAAAACTGGTAGAATTTGTAGGGTGATGTCTTCTCAGGATCCAGCCAAATATTCCCCTCCTCGGTTTTCCCGAATTTTGTTCCATCGTTCTTGGTGAGCAGGGGGCAGGTTAGGGCAAATACCTTTCCACCCTCTTTTCTTCTGATGAGCTCTGCGCCGGACGTAATATTTCCCCATTGATCGGAGCCGCCCATTTGAAAGAGGCAGTTCTTATTCTTAAACAGCCATAAAAAATCATAACCCTGAAACAGTTGGTAGGAGAATTCAGTGAAAGACATTCCGCCATCCAGCCGGTTTTTAACAGAATCTTTCGAGATCATATAGCTAACCGTTAGGTGCTTTCCGATTTCTCTGAAAAACTCAAAAATCTCCATTCCCTTGTAAAAGTCATAGTTGTTAATCATTTCGGCTTTGTTGTCTCCCGAGTCAAAATCGAGAAACTTACCAAGCTGATCCTTTATTCGGTTCACATTTTTATTCAAGGTTTCTTCGTCCAGCAGCTGTCTTTCTTTGTCTTTTCCAGAGGGGTCACCAATCATACCTGTAGCTCCACCAACTAGCGCAATGGGTTTATGGCCTGCACGCTGATAATGTACAAGGAGCATTATGGGCACGAGATTACCAACGGTGAGTGATGGCGCAGTGGGGTCGAAGCCTATGTATCCTGTAGTCGAAGCTTCACTCAGCTGCTCTTCCGTTCCGGGAATAATGTCCTGTAACATTCCCCTCCATTTTAATTCTTCGACAAACTTCATATAGGATGTATTGGCCTCGGCCTCAAAGATAATTAAATAAGGTATTTTTATTCTATGGTATTGGTAACGGGTGGGACCGGATTGTTGGGAGCTCAAATAATATTTGACCTGGTTAATGCCGGGGTAGAAGTTTGTGCTTTAAAAAGGAGCTCCAGCGACCTTTCAATCATTGAAGCCACATTCGGATTTTATGAAAGTGAATCCGGTCAAAATAATTATGGCGCCATAAACTGGGTCGAAGGTGATATTACGGACGTCACTTCCTTAAATGCATAGCTATAGATGGAAAGAAAGAACATTGTTGCTACCTATGTAATACGCGGGATATGTATTGGCTTCTTTTTTCCTGCCATTGCGGTTCTGGGATGTATTTACTTATTTTCCCCAGATGATGCTCAACATACGCTTGGTTCTTTGCACCATGATTTTCCGTTGCTATGGATAATAGATAGCGCTCCCTTAGTGCTGGGGATCATTTCTTTTATCGTGGGCACTAATGTGGGGCAGGACAATAAAGCTTATTACAAACAAATCAATTTGATCAATACCCAGGTTACCAAACACCTAGATGTGATAAATAATTTTGCCACCCTCATCCAGCTTGGGAAAGATGTAGACGATGTGGTTTGGTCGGTAGCCAAAAATGCTGTGGCAGAACTGGGTTATGTTGATTGTGTGATCTACCTTCTTGACGAGGAGCAACAGCTGTTGATACAAAGGGCGGCCCATGGCAATAAGAATCCGGAGCAGCATAAGATTCTCGAACCCATCATCATCAAAGTAGGTGAGGGAGTGGTTGGAATTGTGGCTGCTACTGCCAAAGGAGAAATCGTGAATGACACCAGCAAAGATTCACGGTATATATTAGACGATGAACCCAGGTTGTCAGAGATTGCCGTACCCATGGTTCACAATGGAAAGGTGATTGGCATCATTGATTCCGAGCATCCGGAAAAGAATTTTTTTCCCGCAGACCATTTGACTTTGCTCTATACCATTGCCTCCATTACAGCCACCAAACTTGTTCAAACAAAATATAATGATGAATTAAAAAAATATCAGTCAGAATTAGAAGATCTTGTTGAAAAGAGGACTGGTGAATTGTCTGTCAAAGCACAAAGAATAGAAGAACAAAATATAGAGTTAAAAAAACTATCATTATTCCCAGAGCACAATCCCAACCCAGTAATTAGGGCATTTAAAAGACACACCCTTATTCAATATGGATGATTCTAGTAGACATAAATATGAAGGACTCTTACAAAATACTAAAAAAGGAAAAAAGACAGGTGTTTATGAAATTAAAGAGGGATTTTGGATAAACGACAGACACTATGATATGCACCTTTATATAGACAATGAATTTAAAATAATGCGTATTTATCTCAATGATGTAACTGAGATCAAAAAAATACAGAATGAACTTAAAGAGGCCCTAATGCGGGTGAATTTTCAACAAAAAGAGTTAAAGGACAGTATACGATATGCGGAGCACCTACAGAAAGCCATTCTTCCGAATCCTCTGGTGGTCAAAGGAGTCAAGTTAGAATCTTTTGTCTTATATCAGCCTAAAGATATAGTAAGCGGTGATTTTTATGCGCGAGAAGACAGAGGTGAAGGTATCATCATTGCTGCTGCGGATTGTACAGGGCATGGTGTGCCTGGTGCCATGCTCAGCTTTGTATGCTTTAATGCCATGAATTCGGCCATCAGGGAATTGCAGACGACCGACCCAGCAAAGATTTTGAACAGGGTAAGAGACTTGGTAATTGAAACATTTAGAAAAAGCGAAAAGACAGTCCACGATGGAATGGACATTGCCATGTGTACGCTGAATCTGAAGACAAAGGAGTTGACTTATGCGGGTGCCAATAGCACTTTATACATTGTGCAAAAATTAGATGAGAATCATTCTGAAAAAGACCTTTCAAATGCAACACATTATCTGAGGCAAATTAAAGGAGACTCGCAACCCATTGGAAACTATTTCAATATGCAACCTTTTAATAATAAGACTCTTTCGATTTCATCAGGTGATTGCATATACATGTTTTCAGATGGATTTGCTGATCAGTTTGGGGGTAAACAAGACAAGAAATTCGGATACAGGAGTTTCAGGGAGCTGCTGTTCTCTAACAAAGATCTTCCCATGGCAGAACAAGAAACCAGATTGAAGGACAGTTTTGACTGTTGGAAAGGCGACGGTGATCAGATAGATGATGTATTGGTGCTCGGAATCCGTTTGTAACCATTAATCAAGACAACTTTTGTGTTTTTCTAAGATTGTCCATTGATTGTACTTATTTAGATTTGTTGTTAT